>MDTD01029159.1_pt1 | contig 11202 bp, 10 predicted proteins | sample 811221 | NCBI WGS metagenome assembly MDTD01 (sample SAMN05326646, study PRJNA326480) | marine metagenome | isolation source: seawater | place: Pacific Ocean: South West | collected 2011
CCGACGGCTTGACCGCCCTCGTCGCTCACCTTTCGGATGAGGAACTGGAAGCCTTGTGTGCTGATGTCGGCGGTCACGACTTCGCCAAACTCCACGCCGCTTATGCACAAGCGACGGCCCACAAAGGCCAGCCGACCGTGGTGTTGATTCGCACCATCAAGGGCTACGGCCTCGGCCCCGCGTTTGCCGGTCGTAACACGACGCATCAGAAGAAGAAGGCCGACATGGAAACGATGCAGTTCATGCGCACCGACCTCGGCCTTTCGTTCACCGACAAAGACCTCGAATCCTATCCGTACGTGATGCCCGAAGATGTACCTGACCTGGTGGCCTACGCCAGCGAGCGACGCAATGCGCTGGGCGGCTTCTTGCCCAAGCGCGTGGTGCCCAGTGAGGCGATTTCCCTCCCCGAAGCCAAGGCGTACGCTGAGTTTGACGAAGGCACCAAAGGCACCATGGAGGTCTCCACCACGATGGCCTTTGTGCGTGTGCTTCGCTCCCTGATGAAAGACAAGGCCTTCGGACAGCGCGTGGTCCCCATCATTCCTGATGAAGCGCGCACCTTCGGTATGGACCCACTCTTTGCAGAGTTCGGCATTTACCACCCTGAAGGCCAGTTGTACAAACCCGTGGACCACAACGTGCTGATGAAATACAAAGAGTCTGAGAAAGGGCAGTTGTTTGAGGAAGGTATCAACGAAGCCGGCGCAACCTCGACCTTCATCGCCTCTGCGACCTCCTACTCCACCCACCTCTATCCCACGGTGCCCTTCTACACCTTCTACTCCATGTTCGGCTTCCAGCGCGTGGCCGACCTCATTTGGTCCGCCGCCGACCAGCGAGCTCGCGGTTTCCTCATGGGCGCCACCTCGGGACGAACCACCCTCAACGGCGAGGGCCTTCAGCATCAGGACGGTCACTCCCTCCTGATGGCCCACACCAACCCTGCGGTGCGTGCTTGGGACCCATCTTTTGCGTATGAGTTGGCCACCATCATTCGCCACGGCATCGAAGAGATGTACGTTGACAACCAAGACGTGCTCCACTACATCGCCATCTACAACGAAAACTACCCCATGCCGCCCAAGCCAAAAGGCGTTGATGAAGGCATCATCAAGGGGATGTACTTGCTTCGCGGGGCGCCCAAAGGCGACGGCCCCGTGGTCCGCCTCATCGGTTCAGGCCCCATCATGGTCCAGGTGCTCGATGCGGTTGAGAAACTCGAAACATACGGCGTGCGCGCTGAAATTTACTCCGCCACCTCCTACGGCGAACTCCGCCGAGAAGGCCTCGCTTGCGACCGACACAACCGACTCCACCCCACCGAGAAGGCGCAGAAGCCCTACGTGGAAACGCTGCTCGCTGAGCCCCTGCCCACCATCGCCGTCTCCGACAACATGGCGGCCGTGCCCGACATGATTCGTCAGTGGGTCAGCGGGCCCTACTCCGTCCTCGGCACCGACGGCTTTGGCCGCTCCGACACCCGTGAAGCCCTTCGCCGCTTCTTCGAAATCGACGGTGCCGCCATCGCGCTTGCTGCCATGTCCTCGCTCGTGCGCGAAGGCGAACTCGATGCCAAGGTCTACGCCAAGGCGGAGAAGAACTTCGCTGTTTCCACCGAGCGAGACGACATCGCTTCGCTCTGAACCGGTCAGTCGATGTGAACGCCTTCTTCGCGCAGCATGGCCCGTTTCTTTTCCGGGCCGCCCTCTGCACTGTAGCCCCCGATGGAGCCGTCCGAGCGGATCACGCGGTGGCAGGGGACTTTGGGTGCGTACGGATTCTTCCCGCAGGCGTTGGCAACGGCCCTGGCCGAGGACGGGTGGCCGATTTGGACGGCGATGTCCGTGTAGGTTCGCACCTCCCCGCGCGGTATGGTCCGGAGGGCCGCCCACACCTTTTGTTGAAACGGTGTGCCTTCAGTCATGAAATATGCCTCCCTCACTTCAATGAGGTCATCATCCGATGGAAGTGGTGAACACCTTGCTCGTGAGTGGGTGAATAACGTCCCCGCTCATAGGCGGAGGAACGCATGCCTTTCATGCAGTTCTCCACCACAAATTGGTCTTGCAATTCCACCTTGTCGAGTTCTGCTCCCGCACCTTGGCCGAGCAAATCCGCTCGCTTGACATAACTTCTGAACAACACCCGTGTCGTCTCAACGCTGGTGGGGACGACGATGTTGACCGAAACGCCCCAAGGATAGACGTTGAACATCATGTTTGGATAAATCCACCAATAGTAAGCGGCGATGTTCTTCCCGTGGTCGGGTGAATCTTCCGGGGGGTCGAAACAGACTTCGCCATCTGCGGCCAGACCGATTTGCAGCACACCGTGTTCAAAACACTCCGTTGCATACCCGTCGTTGGCGAGGGCGTCGTTCAATTCAGGGTGGACAAAGGGAATGTGAAAACCCTCCAAGTAATTGTCAACATAGAGCATCCAATGTGCGGCGATGTCCCAATCACGGTCACGAGACGCGTCGTACTGGAGCCCGTCAAGAAACCATCCAATTCGGTCGTGAACGGGCTGAAGCACAGCATCAAGGTCCACTTCAGCATCCACGGTCATGAACTCAAAACCGTTCCACTTCGCATGATGGAAGACGGGCAGATGGTCAGCGGCTGTTGGAAAGTTGAGTGCCTCCTCAAAGCCGGGCATGTGCTTCATTCGTCCATCACAACCGAATGTGCGTCCGTGGTACGGGCACTGGAGCGTTTTCTTGTCCGTCTCTTCATGGCACATGACCATGCCGCGGTGCGTGCATACATTCGACAGCACACGGACCTCATCGCCATCGTTTGTACGAACCAAGGGTTCACTCAGAAAGGCGTCAAGATAAGGCAGCGGGGAGACGGCGGACATGAATTGCGAACTTGCGCCCATGAATTGCCAGGTGGTTCTGAAAGCGTTGCGTTGTGATTCAAAGTGAACCTCGTCCGTGTAGAATTCGGACGGGAGAGTCTTGGCCAATCGGATGTCGGCGTTGACCAACTCCTCCGACATGAGCAGAATGCTTCGTTCTATTCTCTTGAGCCTTGCGTTGGAGGTACACTCGTGCTCAGAATCGGAGGCAGATCAAGAAACGAATCCCCATAACGGTGGACTGTGAATGGAACATTATGTGGGAGCGATTGCTGCTTGGTGCCCTCGCCGCTTTTGTGGTGTTCAAGGTCACCCTCATCACCTACCGACGTCGGAAATACCCAGAGCCACACGAGGACTGGACCGCCGTTGACATGAATGCATTGTCCTTCCCGTCCGATTTCCGATGGGGTACGGCTACGGCGGCCCATCAGGTCGAGGGTCATCTCGTGAACAACTGGACTCATCATGAACAGCAAAACAACCTCGTGCAAAGCGGGGCGGCCTGCGACCACTGGAATCGGTGGGAAGAGGACTTTCAACTCATCAGCGAACTCGGGCTGAATTCGTACCGATTTTCAGTGGAATGGAGCAGAATTGAGCCAACCGAAGGTACCTGGAATAATGACGCCCTTGCGGTCTATTCAAACATGGTTGATAACCTGCTTGAGCGAGGTATTCGTCCCGTTGTAACCCTTCACCATTTCTCGCACCCTCAGTGGTGGGAAGCCAAGGGCGGCTTCGCTGACAGAGCGAATGCACCACACTTCGTCCGTTATTGCGAGCGTGTGTTTGAGGTGCTCTCTGATCGAGTGAAGACATGGGTTACCATCAACGAACCAACCGTGTTTTCCACCATGGGCTATACCTTGGGGATGTTTCCTCCAGGCCACCGTTCGTTGAGGGCCACCCTACGTGTCATGAGAAACCTTCTGCTGGCTCACGCCGATGTGTACCAGGCACTCAAGAAAATACGTCCCGAGGTTCGTATTGGCATCGCTAAAAACGTCACGCTTTTTGACCCGAAAAACCGCTGGAGTCCAATAGATTGGCCGCTTGCACGTCTTCTTGAGTGGTTTTGGAACGGAGCGTGGCGCAGTGGTGTTGAGAACGGAAGGATGTTCTTCGGGGATGTTTCAGCGGCGAAGGGGACGCTGGATTTCGTCGGTTTGAACTATTACACTCACGTGCTTGTAGGCCCCGCCTCTGTTTCGCTGCTCAAAATGAAATTCCCAAAACGAGCTCATGAAGTCGCCACCGAATTTGGTTATCCAATGTATGCCGAAGGCTTGCGTCGCGCCCTTGATTGGCTAGCGCCATTGGGCCTACCGATTGAAATCACGGAAAACGGCGTGGCCGACGCGAACGACACATTGCGCACCGAACACCTCAAACGCCATCTTTGGGTGTTGTCGCAAGCGATTCAGGACGGCCACGATGTCCGGTCCTACCATCACTGGTCACTCATGGACAACTTCGAATGGGCCGAAGGCTATTCAATGCGGTTTGGCTTGCATCATGTTGATTTTGAAACTCAGGAGCGAACGCTTCGACCGAGTGGAGCGGTGTACAAGCACATCATTGAGCAGCACTGAGACGCTCAAATCCAAACATCGTTTTCAGCGGTCAACTCGCTGCCGGCTTCGCCGGTGTTGACAACACCGCGCGGTTCGACGAGCAGGACCTTGCACTCTTCCTCAGCGTACGGCTTGTGCCGCGTGCCTTTGGGAACCACGTGCATTTCCCCAGCGTTGAGGGTGATGGTTCGGTCTTCAAATTCGATGTTCATGCTGCCTTCGATGACGATGAACACCTCGTCGGTGTGGCCGTGGTCATGCCAGACGAATTCACCCTGAATCTTGACCAGTTTGAACTGATAGTCGTTCATTTCAGCGATGACTTTTGGCGACCAGTGGTCCGAAAAAAGGCTGAATTTTTCGGCGAAGTTGACGGTGGTCATGCAAAAGCGACCCCAGTCGCCTTACTTTGCTCTATGCCCGTTGAGCGGTGGTCTCCACGAACCTTCTTCTCGTGCAAAATCGAGCACGTGACAATACAGCGTGCACACTTGTGCCTCGGGATTCTCAACCGATGCCAATTCTGCAGGCCCGAGCAACCTTGGGGTCTTTCTCCACGCTTTTTTTGCGATCGTGGACAGAGGAAACCGAAACAGAGCGGGCCCGTTGACCGGCAGGCGCCATCGGGTCAACCACGGGCGCTCAACGACGCCAGCTTCGCGCATCGCTGTCAACACCGCATTCCACGAAACCCCTCCCGCTTTGTGCTTGACCAACCACGACGGGTTAACCGAGGAGTCCACGAGGTAACCATTCGAGGCGAGGCAGGCCGCCATCCAGGGCGCGATGTAACCGTTCGGTGCTCGAAAATAAGGTCGGAATGCGCCACCTGCATGCTGTTTCAGCAACGCCGTCGACCTCTCCAACATCGCCTCAAAACCCTCCGTGTCCTCGCCCCACGCCGACCACGAGCGGTGAGTATGGCCGTGGCAGCCCACGGTCAGCCGTTCCGGAAACCGATGCAGGGCACGCTTCAACATCTCAGCGAACGGCTCCATCTCCAGAAGGTCGCTGATGACAAAGAGGGTGAGCGCTCCGTCGTGGCCCTCCATCCAATTGAGCATCCTTTCCCATCCGGTGAGGAAGGCCTCTGAGAGACGGTCGGACGGGCCATCGTAGGCTTCCTTACTCCGCGTTGGATGACCTTGGTGTTGAGGCAGGTGCCTGAAATCGTCGGTGTCGACCGTGAACCAGGTGGGCATGTCAGGCCTCCGGCCCAAGGTCAACAAGATGGAGGTGGTGGGGCACGGTGCGTTCGTTGAATTCAATGCCGATGAACTCCGGCAGGCGTTCGCCTGCCCATGCGTTGCAAATCGCTTCGGCCGTCGCAAGGCCCGCTTCGTTGTGAGGATGGACGGCGATTTCGACCGTGGTCGTGGTGCTTCGCCCGGCCAACCAGGTGAAGATGGTGTTCACGCACCGTGTTGCGATGCCCTTTCGTCGATGGGCACGGCGCACCCAATAGCCCAAATTGAAGGCCGCCTGCAGCGATTGCAATTCATCACCCAAGCCCACCAAGCCAACGAATTCATCGGTGGTCGTGGCGTGAACGGACCAAAAATGCAGTCGGTCGTTGCCGTTCTGCGCTTCGATATCGTAGAGCATATCGCGCAGTTGTCGGCGGACATCCTCGTTGGGGTCAAGCCACGGAAGCGCCACTTGCGCTGCTTCAGCATCCTCTTGGTAGGCTTCAAACATGGCCACGAGGATGGTGTTCGCCGCAGGACGAAGCAGGAGGTCTTCGCCAACGTGAAGTTCCGGGGTCACCACCATCATGCTCACCTTAGGCCAAGAGCCGAGAACGTGCTTGCACAACATGGGCATCGTTTGGATGCACGTAGGCCGCCATGTCCAACGTCCACTTCATGTGTTCGTGTCGGCCGAGGTGTTGCAGCAAGACCGAGATGTGGAGGAGCATGTCGAGGTTCTGGTCCAAGTGAGGGCCGAGTGCATCGAGGGTGGCCGCTGCGGCTTCCATTCGACCGTGCTTGACGTGCTCCATGGACGCCACCACTTCTTGGTAAACCTGGGTGGGCGACCAAGGTTCTGCCTTTGGCCACGGCCAAATTCGGTTGTCAACTTCCTCAGCCGGCTGGAGGGCTGGCTCGGCAGGTGCAGGTTGGGCAGGAACAGGTTCAGCGGGCGGCGACTCCATGGCCACATCATCGTCGGGCAGGTCTGGCAGGTCGGGCGTGGAGGGTTCAGCCACCTGTTCAGGGGGCAATTCAGGAAGCGCGGGTGTTGGTGTTGCGATGGCCTGTGCGAGGTTTCCAACTGCAGGCGCGGTGTCTTCTGGCAGGTCTGGCAGGTCGGGTGTGGCGCTTGGGGCTGGCCCGACATCGCCCAGCAAATCCTCGTCCTTGGGCGTCTCCACCGTGGGCGAGTACAAACCGCCCTTTCCGGTGTGAATGGGTTCGGCCACTTCGTCCATCGGGTTGACGTTGCCGAGGTCGAACTCAACGTACTCTTTGGGGGCGTCCTCCGCCGTCAACTCGACCTCTTCCGGTTCTGAAGATTCGACGGTTGAAGACAGGGTCGGCCCTTCGCTTCCAATGAATTCAAAGGTTTCAGGTACCGGTTCGCCATCCTCATCCTGCGCTGTCGTGGCTGCAAACTGGTCGACTTCAACGGTGACATCGTCCAACGCCAGCACGGCTTCCACTACGGGACCGATGTCCTCTTCCTCTTCGTTTTCGCCCAGCAGGAGACTCATGATCTCCTCGCCGGAGGTTGAAGGTTCAGCCATCGGTTGGTCGCGAGCCGACATGTTGAGCGAGTAATAGCACTGTTCGCACGTTTCGGCGCCCAGCGGGTTGTTGTATTCGCAATATGGACAGGTAACGCCAACGGCGTTGTCGTCCTTTTTCTTGCGACCAAACATCAACTCACCCAGTCCTCGGCTGTGGAAACTCGGTTTAAGAATGCGGGTTTATCGCTCAATGAACGCTTCAATCTTCATCCATAGGATGATGAGGGGCGCGTCCGTGGTGAGAGCATGGCGCGCAAGGGTTCAGTCAAGCGTATGAACAGCGCCAGCGGACCCGAACCGCCCATGGCCAAAGGCGAACCCGCTCCTGACCGCTGGCGACGGAGCCAGGACCATTTCACCACGATGACCGACCTCATCCGACAAGAACTGGACGATGAAACGCAATTGGTCGAAGAGCGATGGAAGACGTGGTCAAAACAACGACTGGTCATGGCTGGTGTCTCCCTGTTTGATTTGAAAGCCAGAACACAGGGCCGTTTTTTCGGCGAAGACATCGTCGTCTTTGAGGCCCAAGACGGGGGGCGTCTTCCCGAACACCGTTTCTCTCACGGGGATATCGTCCTCATTTCACGCTCCCGTCCTTGGGGCGAAAAAGTCGTTGAAGGTGTGGTCCTTGACCGCGGCCCGACGCGCCTTCGTGTGGTCGTCAGTGAGCGTCCCCGCGATGTCCGCAAAGGCGGGTGGCGCCTTGACCGAGGGGCCAATCGGGTGGCGCACGACCGGATGCACGAGGCTTTGGTCGCGTTTCACTCGACCGAGGGCGATGGCGGCACGGTGCTGCGGGAATTGTTGCTGGGCAATGTGCTTGACATGAACCAAAGCGCGGAACTTTCCCCCGACATTCGAGGCCGCCTGCAGCAACGAGGCCCAGTGCCGAGTTATGCCCACCTCAACACCTCCCAACAAACCGCCATCGACGAGGCCCTCTCACGCCGCTTGACCCTGATTCAAGGCCCTCCGGGCACCGGGAAAACAACGACGGCCACCCATCTTCTCCACCGCTTGGCCATGCAGGGCAGCGGCCCCTTGCTGGCGACGGCCGAATCGAACGTGGCGGTCGACAATTTATTGGAGGGGTTGCTGGATTTGGGCGTCAAAGCACTGCGCATCGGTCGACCGGTCAAGGTTCGGGAATCGCTTCGCTCCGCCACCCTTGACGCCGTTTTGGAAAACCACCCCATGCAGGAAGAGTTGGCATTTTTGCAAGACGAGCAGCGTGAGTTACGCAAAGCACTCCCGTCGCTCAAAGGGCGAGAAAAGGGCTTGATGCACCGGGACATCAGCATCAATCAGAAGGAAATACGCCGAATGGAGGATACGATGACCGCCAGCGTGCTGGACGAAGCCGAGGTCATTTGCGCGACCACCATCGGTTGCGGCCACCGCTTGCTCGAATCGCGCAAGTTCCCCATCGTGTTGATGGACGAAGCCACCCAAGCCACGGAACCCAGCGCCTTGGTTCCCATCGTCAAAGGATGCCGCCAACTGATTCTCGTCGGCGACCATCAGCAACTTCCGCCCACCGTGCTCAGCCGCCGCGCCGAGCAAGGTGGATTGAACCGCTCTTTGTTTGACCGACTCATCGCTTGCGGGCTGGAATCCAAGATGCTGACCACCCAATACCGCATGCACCCCATTCTGAGAGAATTCCCAAGCGCTAGGTTCTATGAAAATCGCCTCGAAGACGGCTGCACATCAGCCCAGCGCCCACCTCCTGCGGGCTTTCTTTGGCCCGATTGGGACCGCCCCATGGCGTTTGTTCCCGTGGAAGGCGTGGAGGAGGCCGACGAGGAAGGCAAGAGCCGTTCCAACCGCGACGAGGCCGCCAAGGTGTTGAGCGTCGTCAACGACTTGCTGGCCATGGGCGACCTTCAACCCCATGATATCGGCGTCATCTCTCCCTACAACGGCCAAGTTCGCGAACTGGTTCGCCTCTTTGAGATGGCCGGGGGACGAGAGCCGGGGCAGCCGTATGCTGGTCTTGAAATCAAGAGCGTTGACGGGTACCAGGGTCGGGAAAAAGAGGTGATCGTGTTCTCCACCGTTCGGGCCAACGAGCGGGGCGAGGTTGGTTTCTTGGCTGACTATCGCCGCCTCAACGTGGCCATCACCCGAGCCAAGCGGGGGTTGATTCTCCTCGGCCACCCGACCACGCTCCGCCATGACGGTACGTGGAAAGCCTACCTTGATTGGGTGGACGAACACCAATTGTTTGCTTGGCACGTCACCCACAGTTCATGACCACTGCTCGCGGTGGATGCAACGCGTCATTTGACAAAGGAGAAGCCGTAGCCGGTGCATGGCCGACGACCCGGTGACCATCGTGAAGGGTGGCACGCTCGCCCAGAACATCCTTGGTTCAGCCCCCGAAGGCATGCTCATCGCACCGGCTTGGAAGCGGGTGCTGGCGTTCATGCTCGATGTCATTCTCATCTCCATCGTGCTGAGTTTCTTTACCGGCGGGCAACTGACAATGAACCTGTTCAACATCGCCATGCTCACCGAAGGAGGCCGCTACACGGCGGCTTTCGTCATGAACTGGTTCGTCTTCGGTGCAGCGTTTTATCTCTACTTCAAGTACACCGGGCAGACGATGGGGCGCTCCTTGGCGCAACGCGGGTTCCGCATCGCTATCGTTCACGATAACGGCACCATGCTCGAGCAGCACCACTGGGGCCCTCGAGCGGTAGCAAAAATGGTCTACCTCATTCCCGTTCTCGGACCGCTCTGGTTCGGGTTGCGCGACACCTTCAACGCCGGTTCCACCACCTCTGAATACCGAACGGCGGTTGATGTCAAGCACCACACCGTCGCTGCTGTGGATTGGTCCCTGCCTTCGGAAACCCGCCTCCGATTGCGCTGAGAGCATCCTGTTGGGGCAAGCCCTTGAAGTAGAGTTGCTCATCAGTCGGAACAGGTGAGGCGACATGAGTGACGAGCACAGCGCCCGAGCAGGTTCCTTGAACGCCCACCTGGCCTCGGTGCAAATGGAAATTGACGACGACGATGAAGACATCATCATGGTCGTGGTGGATGTCGTCAACGAGTCGTCCATCCCCATCGGTGGACTGGACGCCGCTTTGGTGGATGCAAAAGGGACGCGATACGAGCCCGTTGAGGGCATCAGTTCCATCGGACCTGGACTCACTCGTCAGTTCAAATTCGAAGCCTCCATCGTCTCCGGCACGTGGACGTTTGAGTTCAACGGCGGTGGCCAAGCGATGAAACTCGGCCCTTACGAAGCCGATTTTGAATTCCAAGCCGAGAAAGGACGTGTGCTCGGCAACGCCATCGGCTCAAGCCTGTTCAGCGGAGCCTTCGATACCCATTTGGACGCCTTTGGAAACACCGAAGAGCGCGGCATCATCGATGCTGATTCCATCGTCATGACCAGCTATGTTGGCGAAAACATGGAAGGCGGCGGCACCAAGGTCATTCGTGGCGATGTCGCCGAGGCTGAGAGCGCTGAAGACGGCCCACGAACGCCCCCCTGGGAGAGCGGCGCCACCGAACCTGCTCCCCTCACACCGTTGACACCAGCGCCATCTGCGCCAGCATCCGACCCCGAGCCCGCAGCCCCAGCGGCTGACCCCCTTCTCACACCGTTGACGCCCGTTTCTTCGTCTGCGTCCGAGCCCGTTGAAGAAGAGCCAGCGACTTCCCAAGAGGAAGAGGCTCCACCCGTCGAGACCGCCGCCACGCCCCCTTCACTTCCACCGTCTGCTCCTCCATCTGGCCCTCCCAGCGGCCCCCCCTCCGGTCCTCCATCAGGCCCTCCGTCAGGTCCCCCAAGTGGTCCACCTTCTGGCCCTCCATCAGGTCCCCCTTCTGGCCCTCCCTCCGGTCCACCTTCTGGTCCTCCAAGCGGTCCCCCCTCAGGTCCACCCAGCGGCCCTCCGAGCGGCCCTCCATCCGGTCCACCTTCTGGCCCTCCGAGCGGCCCTCCATCCGGTCCACCTTCTGGTCCTCCGAGCGGTCCCCCCTCAGGTC
>MDTD01049584.1_pt1 | contig 11202 bp, 11 predicted proteins | sample 811221 | NCBI WGS metagenome assembly MDTD01 (sample SAMN05326646, study PRJNA326480) | marine metagenome | isolation source: seawater | place: Pacific Ocean: South West | collected 2011
AGTGTCGTCGTCAATGGCCGTCAAGAGGTCAAGCAACTCACTATAACGCCGGATGCCATCAACCCAGATGATTTGGCTGAATTGTCCGATTTACTGATTGCTGCGCTTAATATGGCACTCACCGAGAGTCGGGATACATCTCAAGGCGAGATGAAGAAAATCACAGGCGGCGTTAATCTACCTGGTTTGTTCTAATCGATGAAGTCACCAGATGCCATCCGTCAGCTTGTAAAGGCGTTTAGTAGACTACCTGGGATTGGGGAAAAGACAGCGGTAAGACTGGCTTACTTTCTTATCAATGCACCAGAGCACGTCTCGACAGAGTTATCGGAAGCCATACAAATTGTCCAAAGTGAGATTCGTCTCTGTGCAACTTGTTGTACGTTTACCGACCAAGACCGATGCGCGATCTGTACCGACACCGCGCGTGATGCTTCGATTATTTGTGTCGTGGATTCGGTTCAGGGGCTTCGTGCTATTGAAGCTACTGGAGATTTTTCTGGTCGGTATCACGTTTTGCATGGAGTGCTGTCTCCACTTGATGGCATTGGACCCGAGGAACTAAGAATCGCGGATTTGATGAAGCGATTGACTGACACTGTTGAGGAGTTGATGATCGCTGTCGCGCCAACCGTCGAAGGCGAGGCCACCGCAATTTATCTCCAGCGATTGTGCGCTCCCCTCGGTGTGACGGTAACGCGCCTCGCGAGTGGGATCCCTATGGGGGCAGACCTTGAGTTTACTGACCCGATGACTTTATCCCGCGCCATTGAGGGCCGCACACGCATCGGGTAAGGGGTTGACTAGTGTTTTCAGCGTTTCAACTTAATCACGGTCTATAAGGTATCGCTATGATTTCGCATCTTGTCGTTTCTAGTGAAAATCACGCGATGCTGACATCCGCTTGTGGGCAATTGGTGAAAAGTACGCTTGCTGGAGCTGCTCACATCATCGATCGAAATGGGGTGGGCGTAACCCATCGAAGTAGAGATGGATACGAATTGGATGTGGACATCCTATCGAGCTTGGTGTCAGGTAATGTAGCCACCGCGAATGCGTTAGCATCACTGATTGGCGAAGAAGAGTTTGGCACCCAGATTCATCAAGGTAACTCGGGATCGTTTCTGGTCACGCCTTTGGGGACTCGCCTTATCTTGATCGTCTGGTTCGATGAGCATTCATCGTCGGGGCTCGTTAAGTTAGCAGCAAAGCAGGCACTCGATACGCTCAGCGCTACTTTGCAAGATATCGAGCGGATGTCCAATTCGGGCACCTCAATGACGGTTGACGACTCGAAGACTCCATCGAGTTGAAAGGTATCTGATCATGGCGTTCATTAATCATCCAGCTCAAGAGATTAACTGCAAGATCGTCTATTACGGACCAGGTTTGTGCGGCAAAACAACAAACCTTCATTACTTGTATGCAAATACAAATCCGAGCTCGAAAGGGAAAATGTATTCGTTGGAAACCGATACCGAGCGCACCTTGTTTTTTGATTTTCTACCTTTGTCGTTTGGCAGCATCCGGGGATTCAAGACGAGGTTCCAAATTTACACGGTACCCGGTCAGGTTTTTTATAACGCCAGTCGGAAAGTGATTCTGAAGGGGGTAGACGGCGTTGTTTTCGTCGCAGACTCTGACCCGGATCGCTTTGAAGCCAATCTAGAGAGCCTTGATACGCTCAATCAAAACTTGAAAGCACATGGATATCATCTGAATAAGATGCCCCATGTCATTCAGTACAATAAGAGAGACCTGGACTGTGTGGTCGACACAGCATATCTAAGAGAATGTCTGAACCGACATCAAGTCCCAGACTTTGAAGCGTCGGCTATCTCGGGTCAGGGAGTTGTGGAGACGCTCAAATCCGTGTCTCGTGAAGTGCTTGCACGGCTCAGCACACAGTAGGCAAAGAGATCCAGGATGAAAACAAAGGATTTCGTCGAGATTGCCACCAAACGTTTCAAAAATTTGGTGAGCCAGATTTCCCGAAATCAACAGCTTCTTGACGACGTCCGAGAACTCGATCGGCAGTTGGCAAAACTGACGCATTCGCGAGAGCGGCTACTCGGCCAATTAGCGCATGCGTTTCTGAAGTCGCCTGACCTTGGCGAAGCCCCCGCAGAGTTCGAATGGATTGTCGAAGAAATTCAAGCGATCGAGCATTCTAGACAACAACCTCAAATAGATAGTACCACCACCTCGGCAACGCTCGTTGTACCGGCTGCGGCCAATGAATCAACGCCTACTCAGGACCAGTTTGAGTTGATGACGGTGGAAGAGCGCCAGGAACTGTATCGACGTAGGCTTAGAGGCTTGTATTTGGACCTGGCAGAGATGCTTTTAGCCCATCGGTTGGTGAACCGATTTCCCGTACCGCATGAACGGGTTCTGGCTGTTCAATCCCGATTGGACGAAACCCGCCTTGAGCGGGCAGCGATTTATGCCAAACTACCGTCTTCAACCGATGTTCTACATTGGGCGAAGAAAAGTATATTGATCGGTATGGTTTTGCTGCTGATCTGGATCTGGATCTAGTGTGTATTTGATGGTCCGATCCATCAGTTCTCGTCGTAAATTCGACAAAACACAGAGATCACTTATGATGAATCCACTATGCGAACAGAACACGTACAGCGATTGGTACAAACGGCGGAGACGTGCGTTTCGGAAGGTAGCCTTCAAAAGGCGACCCAGTATTTTCAGCGTGTCCTTGAGCTTTCGATGCCGGGGGAGTTTACCGCTGAGTTGGCGTTAATGCGTCTGAGTAATTTGTATCAAATTCAGGGATACTATGATCATGCGTTGCAGTTCATCGATCGGGCGATTGAATTGCGTGCCGACGAATCTCGATATCACCTGATTCGTGCAGAGCTACTCATTCGGCAAGAGCGATACGACCAGGCTTTGTCGGCCATCTATGAGGCAATTAAAGATATCAGAGTCCAACACTCAGCATGCCTGCTGGCTCAGCAAGTCGCTCAAGCGCAAGGTGATCACGACGCAGTGAATAATCTAGACGAGTTGATTAATAAGCTCGGACCCCAATAGCGCACACCTCATCGCGATGGCTGTGCTCTACGGTCGACCAATATCCGTCCCAATTTAATGAAAATTTTTCCGCGTCATGTCGCCGAATCACTGCTGTTTTCTCATTTAAGTACAGTCCCATTGCGTTGGGGCTAATATAAAATCTTACCCTGAAGATATGCCGATTTCTCAAGATCCTCTGAGAATTGACGATATAAGGGGTGTATGAACAACGCATTAAGGTTCGATTATGATTCAAATTAATCCTACCGGTAGCTTCGGTAACGGTCAGGCGACTTCTGAGGTGAGCAGTCGTGCGCGTGTGAATCAGCCGAAGCGCAGTGCTGGGGATGCGGTACGTATCTCCAAACGTAAAGATGTGGGTGGATCACGTTCTCTAACCATGGATTGGGCTACATCTTTGCGCTTTCAGGCACATGAAAAGCGTGGTGTCCAGGCGATGGAAAGATTAGCCAAGATCCTTCCCACAGATAGCCGTCAGAGACCGCGTCCAGAATTGTTCCCAGACCCCGAGACGAAGGTGCGCCTTACCAATGCGGCAGAACGCTTGTTAATGGAGGGGCTCGAAGGTGGCGCAAAAGTAGCTTTCCAGGATGCGATGGATGCTCTGTATGCGCAATACGCTGATGACCTAGACCTGGACGAGGCGGATTTGGCAAAGGCGCGCCAAAGTATCCTCCGTGATGCGAAGAGCTTGCTGAACGATTTTTCTGTTAAGCCATGGTCACCCTACGACCAAGAGCAGAATCTAAGCCTGGATGACTTGGGTAAGCAACTCGAGGAAAGAGTGCTACGACACCGTCAAATGGTATTGGAAAGTAGTGGTGACTTTAGCCGCGTTCTGTCCGAATTAACTGTGCGGGCAAAGGACGGCGATGAGGCGGATATCATTCGTCTGGGTGATTTCGTGATCCGCTTCACAGAGGCACTTGATGCTCGTACCACAACGCAGATGCGACACGATGCGAAGCAGGAAATGCTCGGCGGGACGGTCCAGCATATCGAAGACAATGCCCTCGAAATGGGCAAAGGTTTCATCGAATTTCTCCACAATATGAGGGCGTAATCACAGCGCCCAATTTAGAGCTTCCTAAATCATAACCCTTGAGTAGTCAGCGAAGAGGATTTCAGTTACCCTACTGACCAGCCACCTATCTTGGGGATATGAACTTGAGTGAGACTGAGGATGTCAGACTAGACGGCTTTGAAAAGCTGTTTGCGAAAACGTTACCGGTAGATCTTGAGAGTAAGCAACTTCAGCAAGTCGAGCGGATTCGTGCTTTCTTCTTCAACCTCGATCGGCTTTTCAGGAACGCAACGCTGTATCATTTTCACCACTCGAGTGTTGAAGGCCTAAAAAAACGTCTGGTCGATGAGCTAACTGGTGTCTTCGAGATCGTGTCGGAATTCACGGTTGAAGTTCAGCCGTTTGAAATATTTTTGTTCGGACAACAGGTTTTTGAACACCAAAATGTCGACAATCATTACGTTTTTCGCCTGTATCAAGATGGTCTAAGATCGCTGACCTTTCGAAAAGGGATTACTGAAACTGAACTGATGGAGTTGTGCCAGATCCTGGTGACGGATTTTACTAAAACCGATCTATTTGAAGACGACTTGATTACCTTAATCTGGTCGAAGGAATGGGCAAACATCAGCATTGACGTGTGCGATGTGGTGGCCGAGGTCACCACACAAACAAAGAATTATCAACTCTCGATGGAAGGCCTGATCGAGCAGATTGGCGGCAATCGAACCCTGTCTTCGAGCCGGCGAACTCGATTTTCTGCATTAGATCTCAGAGAACTCTCCTTGTTGAGGAAGGACCTATCGTTACTCAAATTCAGCTCGCTCGAATTGGGTCAAGGCGAACAAATAAAGCTAGAGCGCATGTTGCGCAGTAATAGCCGCGAACGGTTCGAAAAGTTTGTAGAAATACTCTTTCAATTACACCTGCAGTTCTCATCTTCTCAGCTGGGTCGAGGCGAGCGAATTGCTGTGCTCTTTGATCGCATCGCTGACACTATGCTTGAAAATGGAGACTTTGGACAGCTGGAGAGGTTGGTCTGTAAGCTCAGGATGCTCAGTCGTTCAGACGACGCAGATGTGACCGCCAATCGTGCCTCCATCGATTATATTCTCGAACATTGGAGTCAGGAGGTTTTCGTAGAGCAAGTATTGAGCCCCGTTCTAGCCGGCCGAGCAGATATGTTGCACTCGGCCGTCGGCGTATTGGCAAATCTCAATGAGTCGGCGGTTCCCGCAATCTGTCGCTTTGGTATTGAAGTATCAGATCCGCGAGTTAGGGATCGTCTATGGAATATGGTCGCCAGAAACTTAAAGGGCCATGAAATCCAGGTAGGGCGATTCTTAGTGAGCGCTTCAATTCCAGTATCTCGAGAATTGGTCGCTTTATTGTCCGAGCATGGCGAGCCTGCGCAAGCAGCGAAGAGTTTACTGAATGGACTGAGAAATGCAGAGACATCGGTCCGACTCGAAGTCCTCGCTGCCGCGGAAAAAATACCAGCAGAACATACGTTGACCTTGCTGCTTAGGTCTCTATCTGATGCCGATGCTGCTGTGAGAGGCAAGGCATTGCACTTGTTAGCAAGGCGTTCTCTTCCTGTTGTTGTGAAGGCAGTCTTGGAGGTTATCGATAGCCCGCGATTTAATGATTTTTCCTTGGATGAAAAGCGTCGGTTCTGCGTGACATATGGATTGGTTGGCGGTGACTTGACCGCTTGGACCAAACATTTGGTGAGTCGCTCTTTAATCGAGTCCGATGAAAGCATCGAACTCAAACACTGTACCTTGGTTACGCTGGCGGTGAGTGTTCATCCGGAATGCACGGCACTAAGCGATCGGTTCATCACGAAGAAAAAGACGCCCTTGTTAGCGGAAGCCGCTCACTGGGCACAGCAGCATGTGCAGTGCTCTCGAGAGGAAAGAACACGACAACTCTATGCGATATTTTATTCGGGCAAATTGATTGAAAGGCGATTGGAGAAACCGTCATGAATCAATTTGACCCATTTGGACAAGACCTCGGATTGTTGAAGAGTTTGGAAGACGAGGTTGTCTCCGAGCTTGAAGAATTGTCTCGGAGGCTGATGAATGGACTATTTGTTCTGATTCGTTCGGCATGGCTCTATGGTCTGGAGAACGATACCCTTAAGATTGCAGAGGCCTCGTTTCGACAAATACTAGGTGACTTTGAGACAAGAGGTCAGGAAGTCGTGGAACTCAGGTTGCGGGACGAAAGCTTCTTTATCAACGGTCAGCTTGTAAAGCTGGACTTCTCCACCTATCAAAGCTCACAAAAATTGCGCAAGCTGTTTGAAGTATTTCAGTTGGACGAAATGATCTTCCCGTTACCCGTTGACGAGCACGAGATCGCAAAGTTTTCGCAGATACTAAACACCGTCGCAAACTCGAATCAGAAGTTCGCAGATCTGGCTCATTTATGTACGAAAATTGTCGCGAGTAAGATGGACGATTTGGAGCTCGAAGTGGATACGTCCCTTAAAGATCCACGCCAGGAAATCCTCAAGCTATACTCACACGGACTACTGACGTTGAAGTTTTTCGTCGATGACTTGAAGCGAGGTGTTCGCCCCAAGTATTCAAAGATCAAACGATTATGTCTGAAGCTGATGCAGCTGGAGTCTAAGTATCAGAACCTTATTTTGGCCGTGGTCCACATTCACTCTGTGAAGGGGCTGTTGCACACGCATATGCTCAATACCGCCATCCTATGTTTGATCTTTGCGCGTCGGGTCGGATTATCGAAGAAAGAGACGCTCGATTTAGGTATGACCGCGTTCTACCAAAACCTTTCATGGGCTTTAGTTGATAAGGTGCACCCTGATGCAGCGGGTATCAGCTTGGAGACTATTCATGAGATACAGAGCTTCCGAAATGATCACCGTGAGTCGATTCAGATCATTAGGAACCATGTGTCGCATCTTTTACTAATGATCGGGGGTTTTAATACTCAGGTCATCAATCGATTAATCGTAGCCTATGAAACGCAGGTGGTGAGCGATGAGGATCTTGAGTCCCTGTACTTGGCTGACATCGATGCAAATCTTCTGACAGAGATTGTGAGCATGGCCAGTCAATACGATCGTCTCACTGGGCTTCATGACGACGGTAAAGAAGTTCGAACCGATGTCGTGTTAAAAGAGATTGTCGATCAGAGTGCGGGATTACATCCATTTCTTGCACAATTATTCGTGAGTACGTTTGGTACCTATCCGATCGGTAGTTTGGTGGAGTTAAGCGATGGACGATTGGGTGTAGTCTTTGATCTGCCGGAAAGCTTGCAGCACAGTAATCGTCCAAGAGTAAAGCTTGTTGCAGACCGAAATGGGACGGCGATTGAGGATGGTGATGTGCTCGACCTTGCGGATCGGTCTAGCCGAGGTGATTTTCTCCATTCCATCGAGCACGTGTATCGCGGTTCGGACTTTGGATTGTCCGTTGCGAACTTCTTCTTCGGCTCTGTAGATAGGAGTTCAATTCGCTGACCTATGGACACTTCGCCTACCCATGACATTACGAAGGTGATTTTAAGTACACTCCGTTCGCCCGGCGTTTCACGGCACTCGGTCGTGTTACGGCATGCGGTCGATGATCTAGAGTCGGGCCAGACAATACGGGCATTACAGACACTTCAGCAGTCGGGCAAAGTATTGAACCTAGAGGTGTTTCTTGAGCTGTCGAGGTTTCTTGAAAAGCATGCGGCGCATTTAAGTACAGCGATTAATTCTCCGGCGTGGGCAGATATGATGGCAACGCTGAATCATAGGCGATATCGCTGGCAGGCGATGATGGAATCTCAGCGGGTTTCGCAATTATTGTCCACGGCAATAGCGATGCGTGCTTCAGTAGATGCAGCGGTGGTCGGACCTTCGACGGAACGGAGAAATGAGGATACGCCAGCGGTCCTTGAAATGCATCCGTTGAGTCCGCGGAAGACCGAAAAGTCAACGGGCAAGCTTGGGCAGCCAAAACCAGTCGCCCCCAAAGCTGCCAAGGATGACAATGCGGTACGTGTCAACTATACGGCAGCAGCGGCGACATTCTTGGTCACGATGTTGGTGGTTGTTCTTTGGTGGCTGCGTTCGTAGCCCTATGTTCGAGCAAAATGCGACGAATCGCGTCAATGGTGGACGTCGGATAGTCATTGGGTCCACCGACTGCGCAGAGAAAGACGGATTCATCTGCTAACGGCACACGCCAGATACGAAGGTCGTCTCCTTTTGTGACCAATTTCAAGAGGCCACCGTCATGGTGGCTGCCTTCACCTGCCACGGGTACTACCATTGAAATGGCATTGTTGTTGAGCTCTGTGGGTGCACCAACGAACAACTCTCCATCGGGGCTTGTCACATTTAATGCTTGGTAAGACCGTTTGCTCTTGGTTTGAGTGAGCAGGTGTTTGGTCGCCTCGATTGGGTTGTCACTTCGGTGTGTTCGTCTCTCCCCCATGTCACTCCCCCGTCAATGTGTGAAGGTGAATAGTACCACAATATACTACATGTATGACAAAGTAGGTTCAGATGTCAAGTTTTGATAGCGGGATGCCCTCATGAACGAGGAGGTTAGGTATGCCCTGAAAGACACCATAGCCGATTTGACCGTCTGCTCTGATCAGGAGTTGGTCGAGGTGATTTTCAATGAGATCCCCACTCACAAAATACAGCCTATCGCCTGCGATTAACTTATTTACTTTAGCCAGCACTTCATCGGGTGCGACTGACAAATCATTCCGATTATCTGGACATACGATGAACTCAAGTAATTGACTGTCTATCATGGGCATGCTCTTCCAGAATGCTTGATTACTCGCTTGCATTCTATGTATTGCGATCATTTCAAATAGTAGGACTAGGTAAGAAAATTCTTGACTTTATCCTACATTTCACTACTTTTGTCCAGTGGAGCCGCTGGGGAAAGAATGGCAAAAAAACACGAAGAAAGCACCAAAGAAACATCGGCGTCTAAGTCGAAGCCGAAGGTCAAGGATTCAGCAAAAACTGGGTCTAGTGAGACGAAACGGCGCCGCCGAGCTTCTGATGTCGAGTTGCAGGCATTAAAGCACGAGGTGTTGGGGGTGAGCTTACTAGCACTTGCCCTTACCACGTTGCTGGCGTTGACATCATTCGAACCTCTCACAGCGTCTCTAGAGGCGAATGCCCAAACCAATCTCATCGGCCCCGTTGGCGCTTACTTGGCCGACACTCTCTTCAACATTTTGGGCGTGATGGCGTATTTGATCCCTGTAGCGCTGAGCTTCCCAGGCTTTTGCCTACTCTTCGCCAAGCCATTGCAGCTTCGATTGTCTGTGGGAGTTGGTTTTCCGTGTTTTATCCTGTTCGGCAGCACCTTAGCCCACTTGTATTTGGCGCCTAGATTGATCAACGGTTATGCCGCCGGTGGCATTGTAGGCGGTCATACCGCCGAGGTGATTCAGGCGTTTCTAGGATTTTGGGGGGCACTGATCGTTGTATATCTGGCCCTTATCTTGACGTTTGTGTGGATTACTAAGCTCAGCCTAAAAGAGATTTTCATTAATTACGTTCGTCCCAACGCCCTTGCTTTCTTTCAATCGATTCGTCCTAGGCTTCGGCAGTTTGGCCAATGGTTGGGGCAAGTCTGCGTGGCTAGCCTACATCGGTTACGTGCGAAGTTCGTGACGTCATCTGCTGATTCGGATGGTGAAACACTCATGACACCCTCTTTAAAGGACGCCGCCGCCTTGGACGCTGCCGAAACATCCGAAGTGATAAAGCCGATTATATCTCGACCCAATTTGGTTGAGCCGGTCACGGATAGCCAAATTGTAGACGAGCTTTCCATGCGTCGAGACACCGATAGTCTTAAAACCACGTCGAAGCACGAAGTTCTGGATCAGATTGAGCCGATTGCGAAAGACTCAGGCGAGGCAGCGTTAGAGGTTGCCACCGCGAAGCCGATCGTAAATCGACGTAAGTCCACTTCTACACCCGCTGAACAAATTGAAATTCCATTGCCAGAGACCGAAAGCTACGCAGGCTATCGGTTACCGCCATTACATTATCTTGATTATGACGACAGCAATCAGGTCGAAGCTGATCCTGAATTTTTGCAGGCCCAGGCGGTCCGTTTAGTTGACGCGTTGAAGACCTTCAAGATTGATGGACGGGTTACTGAAATTCACCCTGGTCCAGTTGTGACCATGTATGAATTCGAGCCAGCTCCTGGCGTACGTATTAGCAAGATCGCCGGATTGGCAGACGACCTCGCGATGGCGTTGAAGGCTGTCAAAGTACGTATTGTCGCACCGATACCAGGTAAAGGTGTCGTAGGCTTCGAAGTGCCCAATGCCGAACGTGAGATGGTATGGCTCAAGGAAATTATTGGTTCGAAGGTCTTCAATAACAAGAAGCTGAGTCTACCAATGGCGCTTGGCAAAGATATCCACGGTGATGCAATGGTGACTGACCTCGCGAAAATGCCGCACCTACTCGTTGCGGGCACCACAGGCTCAGGTAAGTCCGTCGGCGTCAATGGGATGATCACCAGTTTACTCTATCGTATGACCCCTGAAGAAGTTCGATTTGTGATGGTCGATCCGAAGATGTTGGAGCTCTCAATTTATGAAGGTATCCCCCATCTCTTGCTGCCCGTAGTGACTGACCCGAAGAAGGCATCACTTGCACTGCGTTGGGCGGTAGACGAAATGGAACGTCGTTATGCGGTCATGAAGGATGCAGGTGTCCGAGATATCCGTGGCTTTAATCGTAAGCAAGAAAAGTTTGGTGCTGAGCTGGAGGCGGCTCGCCTGAGAGCACAGGCGGAAGCCATTGAAATGGCTGCGAGCTCATCCGGAAATCAAGAATCCGGAACCACCCAAGAGCGCAAAGAGGCAATAGAAGAGAAGTACAACGACCGCCGAGCGAAGCTCAATGCAATAACCGGTGTGATCACCGCGGCTCAATCCAAGGATTACTTGGCGGCGGCAGATTCCGCTCTGGCTTTCACGCAGCTCATGTCGAGCAACAAAGCCGACTCCGATGACGCCAAGCCTTCAATCGTTGGAAAGATGAAGAACGTAACTGGTCACGCCTTGAACGGTCGTAAGGCCCTTGGTTCAGAACCGCC
>MDTD01166833.1_pt1 | contig 11202 bp, 11 predicted proteins | sample 811221 | NCBI WGS metagenome assembly MDTD01 (sample SAMN05326646, study PRJNA326480) | marine metagenome | isolation source: seawater | place: Pacific Ocean: South West | collected 2011
CCCATAGCTCAATTGGTTAGAGCAACGGACTCATAATCCGCAGGTTCGGGGTTCAAGTCCCTGTGGGCCCACAAATGAGCAGCCATTCTTACATAAAAAATGATAAAAATGATAATATATTTGTCAATATTGATGGAGAATTATTTCACAGAAGCGAAGCTAAAATTTCTGTCTTTGATAGCGGATTTCTTTTAGGAGATGGAGTTTGGGAGGGAATTAGACTTTATAATAAGCAATTAGTATTTATTGATGATCATTTGGATAGGTTATTTGAAAGTGCAAAAGGTATTTCATTGAAAATACCTTTCACTAAAGAAGAGATCATTTATCAGATTTCAAAAGTATTAGCAAAAAATAATATGGAAGATGATGTTCATATCAGATTAATCGTTTCAAGGGGTGAGAAAATTACTCCATATCAAAATCCAAATGCAAACGTAGGACCAGTCACGCTTGTTATAATACCCGAATTTAAAAAAACAAATCCTAGCACTTATACAAATGGGATTAGTATTGGAAGGGTTTCAACAGTGCGCCCCTCACATAATATTTTAAGCACCCATTTTAATACTTTGAGTAAGCTTAATTGCATTTTAGCTAGTATTGAGGCAAATGAATTAGGATACGACGAAGGAATAATGAACGATCCAAATGGCAATGTTAGTACTTGTAATTCTACGAATCTTTTTTTTATTAAAAATAATTCCGTTTTGACTTCTAAAGGTGAATATTGTCTTAATGGAATTACAAGAAGTAAGGCAATATATATTTGTAAAAAAAATGATATCAATTGTCTTCAAAAAGATTTTGCGTTTGATGAAATTAAAAATTGTGATGAAGCATTTGTGACAGGAACATTTGCTGGGATCATTCCAGTATCAAAAATTGAAAACAGGAAATTGATATCAACTAACTCTAATTCATTGACAAACCACATTAGAGAGCTTTATAACAAACATCTTAATAAAAATATAAAAAAAATATGATTGTAGCTTGTTGGTCAGGTCCTAGAAATATATCTACAGCACTAATGAGATCGTGGTCATCAAGAGTAGATACATTTATAACAGATGAACCTTTCTATTCATACTATTTAAATGAAACAAAGCTAAAACATCCAATGTATTCAGAAATAATTAGTAAGTACCCTACAACTTATAGTGAAATTGTCAATTATCTCATAGATGAAATACCAGAAAATAAAAAAATCTGGTATCAAAAACATATGGCCCATCATATTTTAGATTTAAAAAATATTGAATGGATAGTTAATTGCAAAAATTGCATTTTACTTAGACATCCAAAAGAAGTAATTAGTTCTTATTGCAAAAAAAATAAATTGAATTCCGTAGAAGAATTAGGATATCAACAACAATATGAAATTATAAAGTTTTTAAAAAAGAAAAATAAATCATTCGTAGTTATTGATTCAAATGAACTATTAAAAAACCCTGAAAAAGTTTTATCAAAATGGTGCAAGAAAATTAACATTAAATTTGATAAATCAATGCTTAAATGGAAAAAAGGTAATCATGCTAGTGATGGTATTTGGTGGAAAAATTGGTATGATAACGTAATAAAAAGTACTGAATTCCAAAAATTTGAAAAAAAAGACATTACCATTGAGAATAAATATGATTCTATTTATAATGAATCAATGAAATATTATAATTACCTAAAAGAAATTTAATGATGAACTCTCTATTAAAATTATGGTCCCAACCAACATGGATAAAATGGATTATTTATTTAGCTATTGTCTACATTTTATTTCTAATTAAAGAAGCATTTGCTATCGTTCTATGGTTCCTTTTTTGTATTATTTTATACTATATCATTTTTGCTAATAATGTATTTAAGACAAAGACTTATTATGAAAAAAATAATTTTTAGTTTACTAATATTGACTTTTTTGTTCTGCCAAGAAAATAGACCTCATGGAGATCAATATAACTTACCAGAAATAACACCAAATAACTTATTAATGGGTAATTTAAATGAAAATCGTTCATCATATAGAGTATCATTCTACGATATAAATATTGATTTTAATATTGAAAATAAATCATTAGAAGGTTTTGTAAAAATCAAAGCTGAGAGTGTGAGAGATTTAAATAAACTGCAGATTGATTTATCTCAAAATTTAAATATCAAAAAAATAACTCATAAAAATCAAAATCTATCATTTTCAAGAGAGCTTGATGCAGTATTAATTGATTTTACATCAACGATAAAAAAAGGTACTATGTTTGATTTTACTGTTTTTTATAATGGAATTCCTCAAAGCGCAGACAACCCTCCCTGGGCTGGAGGATTTACCTGGTCAAAAGACAAAGATGGACGCGATTGGATTGCTGTTTCATGTGAAGGTGAGGGTGCAAGAATTTGGTGGCCAAATAAAGACCATATAACTGCTGAAGGTGATAGTGTAAGAATGGTTTATACAGTTCCTTCAAGTTTAGTTGCAGTTGGAAATGGCAATTTAAAAAGTATCCAAAATGTAGGTGATAAAACCTCCTATGAATGGTTTGTTAGTAATCCAATAAATAATTATAACATATCAGTTCAAATAGGAAATTATGTAGCAGTTCAAGATACATTTATAAAAGATAACCAAACACATTTCATGAATCACTATGTATTAGATTATAATGAAGAATTGGCTTCTAATTTCTTTCCACAATCAAAAGAGGTAATAAGATTTTATGAGAAATATTTTGGCGATTATCAGTGGTATGATGATGGATATAAACTTATTGAAGTTCCTTATCTTGGAATGGAACACCAATCAGCGGTAACGTATGGCAACGGATTTAGTATTTACAATGGCGTAAGAAGTAAAAGCTGGCCAATGTATGGTGTTATTGATCCTTTAATAATACATGAAACTGGTCATGAATGGTTTGGTAACAGTGTTACTGCCTCTGATCCTACCCATATCTGGATTCATGAAGGCTTACAAGTATATTCTGAGTCTATTTATTTTGAAGATAAATTTCAAAGTTATGAAGTAGGTGTTCACTATCTTAACACAATTAAAAATAGAATTGCCAATGAAATTCCTATTGTTGGTAATGAAAATGAAAATCATTGGGCTCTTCATGGAGATACTTATATGAAAGGTGCATGGGTAATGCACACCTTAAGAAGCGTCATTAATAATGACGAAATATGGTTTGAAATTTTAAAAGAATTTATGGTTGAAAATGCTAAAGGATTTGCAGATACAAAAGATTTTTTTGAAAAGGTAAAAGATAAAACCGGTAAAGATTATTGGTACTTTGCTCAACAATATTTTTACTCCCCAAAGCAGCCTCATTTAATTTTTCTTCAAACAGACTCAGAGTATTTGTACAAATGGGGGAATGTAAATGACAATTTTAAAATGCCAATTGATTTACTTATAAATGGAAAAGAAATAAGAGTTTTTCCAACCAAAGATTTTCAATCTTTAAGTATTGCAAAACATTCACAAATTGAAGTGATGGATTGGAAATATTATGTTAAACCAATTGAAAAAAATTAATTACATATTATTAATAATATTATTTACATCAATTTATTCTCAAGATTTTGAAAATAATTATAGCTTAGAATTCAATTCTAATCTTTCTAATCAGTGGTGGTCATCTTATAATAACTATGGTCAAGAACCTTCAAAAATAGATTTTATTTATAATGGTAGCTTTACAAAAAACCAAACTAATTATTATTTTTCAATCATTGCTTCAAAAAGTAGAATTGATTTAAGGGAGTCTTTTGTTAAATCTAAAATTTTTAATAATACATATTTAAAAATCGGTAAATATTACAGGGATTTTAGCTTGTATTTAAATGATGAACTTAGTTCTGGATCAATATTAATTAGTAAAAATGCTGAACCAATGCCAAAAATAGGTTTAATAAGCTCACATCCTTTTAAAAAAAATAATTTTGATCTTTATTTCGGTATTTCTCATGCAAGTTTTAAAAAAAATGAAATTTATACTAAAGCTCCTATGTTACATGAGAAGTTCATTTATTTAAATCATCGTAAAAATCAGAATGAATTCAATATTGGAATAGTACACGAAGCAATTTGGGGGGGTGGAACAGAGGAGAATGGGAATTTCCCATATTCATTTAATGATTTTTTAAAAGTGATTATTAGTGCTGATGGGCCTCTATTGGAAGGAGATCCACATCCTAATGCACTGGGAAATCATTTAGGAATTTGGGATTTTTCATTCATTCGAAAAAAAGATGATAAAAAATTAAAAATATATTATCAGCATCTATTTGAAGATACGAGCGGTTTGAGATTTGCCAATCGAACAGATGGCTTATGGGGATTAGAGTTTTATAACTATATAAGAAACACAAATATTTTATTTGAATTTTTAAATACCATAAATCAAGATAGAGACCCACCCTATGTTAATGAATCTTATTATAATCATGGTCAATATAAAGAAGGTTGGAGTTATAATGGGTATGTACTTGGAAATCCCTTTATTAATGCCGGTGAGTATTCAAACGTAAATCCATCTAAAATATTACATATTGGTTTAACTAATAATGAGATGAGTAAATATAATTACCAATTATTGCTATCTAAGAAAATTCATGCTTTTGATTCTATTAAATACAAGATAGTTTTTGGTAAAAAAATTAATAACCTATTTGTAGATATTTTTATTGTAGGTGAAGAAAATCAGAAAAAAAATTTAGGTTTTAAAGTTGCTTATTTCTTATAAATGATTCTCAATGATATCACATAAAATGTGACCAACTAAAATATGTAGCTCTTGAATACGTTGGGTGCTATTAGCTGGAATATTAATATTGATATCTGATTCATTAATTAAAAGACCTCCATCATTTCCTGTCAAAGAAATTACTTTCATTTTATTTGAACTAGCATATTTTGCAGCTTCCAAGATATTATGAGAATTTCCGCTAGTTGATAGTCCTATTAATATATCTCCAGATTTACCTAGCGCTTGTAATTGACGAACAAATATATTATCGAAAGAATCATCATTAGACCAAGCAGTAATAAATGCTGTATCAACGTTCAAACATATAGATTTAAATGGCTTAATTTTTTTTTTATACATTCCCCCAATAAGCTCTGCAGATAGATGATTGGCTTGAGATGCACTTCCTCCGTTACCACACCAAAATATTGTTTTACTATTACTGATAGCATCAATCATTATTTCAGATGCTAAGTTTATCAAATCTTTGTTAATATGATCTAAGATTTTAGAATGGTCTTTTATAGATTTATTTATTATTTCATTCATTTATTTAAACCAATATAATTATTAATTTCATCAATAGTAACACTTGCAGTGCCAGTTTTATTTACAACAATTGCAGCTGCAGCATTAGCTATTTTTGCTGATTCTTCGATATCTTTTGTAATGGTATATGTTAATGCTAAAGTAGCAATGACTGTATCTCCTGCTCCAGTAACATCTGGACTATAGACTGGATGTGCATCAATTTTTTTAACAAAACTATCTTTTCCAACAACAATCATTCCTTTGCTCCCTCTTTTTGCAACTATATAATCAAAACCATGAATTTTAATTAATTCATTGCAAGCATCTACAGTAGATTTTTTATCTTTTGTTTCAATATTTGATGCTCTACTGAGTTCATTTAAATTGGGTGTGATAATATTTGATCCAGCATAATACAAAAAATCATCTTTTTTAGGATCAACTATTAATGGAATGGATGTATCAGGTATTCTAAAGGCATTAAGTATTCCTTTATTATAATCTGATAATATGATTACATCATAATCATTATAATTAATTTCTTTTGTTAAATTAGGATCCCAATCAATTATTTTCTCTTCATCAAGTCGTGCTACTTGTATACCATTTGAATATATTCTCTTTTTTAAAGTAGTATTGTGATTTTTAATCATTTTTAAATGGCTCGTATTTATTCCTTGATTTTTTAAAATCGATGTCAATTTTTCTCCCCAAATGTCATCTCCAATAAATCCTAAACATGTTACATGCGCCCCCATTGTACTAAGATTCATTGCTACATTTCCTGCCCCTCCTGGTATTGAATACTCATCTTTTGGAATAACAACAGGTACATTTGCTTCAGGTGACATTCTGTTTGATGTTCCCATGATATAATGATCTATCATGAAATCACCAACTAACAATACTTTAGTATCTGAAAAATCTAAATTCATTTTGCTTTACCTTGATTTGCTATTATTTCTTGTTTTATTTTTAGCTCTTCTTCATTTATTAAATATTCTTTTTTTAACACATTTAACCCATTATCTAATGTATATACTAATGGTACGCCAGTAGGAATATTCACTGACATAATTTCTCTTGAAGATAATTTATCTAAAATCTTAATAATAGCTCTTAAAGAGTTGCTGTGTGCTACGATAAGATGGTCTCCTTTAATTGAAAGTATTGAATCTACATATTCTTTCCAGAATGGTTGTAATCTACATATAACATCTTTTAAGCTTTCACCAATCGGAAGATCGGTGTTAATATTTTGAAATTTGGTTTGAAATCTTGGATGACGTTTATCATTTAAATTCAAAAGTGGTGGTGCAATATCATAGCTTCTTCTCCAAATATGTACCTGATCTTCTCCATATTTTGCAGCAGTCTCAGATTTATTAAGACCTTGTAAAGCGCCATAATGCCTTTCATTTAACCTCCAATGATATTTGATTTTTTCATTTGGGAAATTGATAATTCGAGCAACAATATCTGTGGTTTCAGTAGCTCTTTTAAGCAAAGAAGTATAAATAGTGATTATTTGAAAATTATTTTTAAGCAATTCATTTCCAGAAAAATTCGCCTCTTTTATACCTACATCAGTAAGAGAAACATCTTTCCATCCTGTAAATCTATTTTCAAGATTCCATTGGCTTTCACCATGTCGAAGAAGAATTAATTTCATTATAAATAAATTAAGGTTTTTTAATTATCGTTACTAATTATAGCAACAATTGCAATAATGTTTGTTAAAGCAGTTAAGACATCAGCTGTAAAACTTGCAACATCAAATCTTCTTTCTTTTTCATCCTTTAAAGGAACAAAAATTGTGTCGCCAGGAAAAATTCTTTTTCCTTTGGTTTTGAAAAATCCTTGAGGCTTTTCAATAGTACCATTTGCTCTTTTAATATAGATTTTTCTTTTGTGGGTATCATCCTTAAATCCACCAGCAAGTTCAATGTATTTTTTATAGTTTTGATTTTTACTATAAGAAACAAGACCTGGATTATAAACATTCCCTACTATGTTGACAACATTTTCATAAGGTAAAATTGTAATAGATGCATTACTATCAATTATAAAGTCTTTCTTTACATCGTTTACAATCTGAAAAGAAGTTTGAATACCTCCACGTCCATCGGACTCTTGGTATTCTTTTCTGAAAATGATATTTTTTGGATTCGCGAGCTCTGTCATTCCTCCTGCTAATTCTATAGCTTTATTTATTGTAATATTATTTGAATTTAAGGGGAATGTTCCTGGCTTATTAACCTGACCATCAATAGTATATTTATACAAATTATCATATTTAATATTTTCATAAACAAATATCTGATCGCCGATAGAAAGATTGAAAGCTTCTGCGTCCTTATATAAAACTGTTATTTCTTGAGAATAGAAATCATTTTGGTCTTTACGTAAGATTGTAATATCATCGCGAATGGATTTTCTAAAAACCGGATCATCAAATCCTCCAGCAATATCTAAAACACCCTTTAAGCTCATATTGTTTGCAGGATATCGGCCAGCATTTTTTACTTGACCATAAACATCAACTGATGAAAGAACACTTGGAATTTGTAATATCTCAACAGAATCGCCATTATTTAAATCAATAGATTGAATTTTTTCAAAATTGGTAGATAAGGTAGTAAATCCATTATCATCTGAAATTCTTTCTTCTATTGGTATAATTTTAGTTACTATAATATCTGATGATGCTGTATTAGAAATACCAGAGGCATAATTTAACAAATTTTCAAATGTTTCATTGGTTAAAAGCTCATATGCAGAAGGTTTAATTACGCCTCCATAGATAGAAACACGTCTCTTTATTGTTGGAACATGTATTACGTCTCCATCAATAATTTTGGTTTTGGAAAAATCTTTCTTTCCGTCAAGAAAAAAACTATAAAAATCTACTGTATCAATTACATTACCATTTCGTATTAATTGTATTTCTCTCAAAGTTCCATCTTCATTTATTCCTCCAGCTTGAACAATTGCTGTAAAGATATCAGAAAATGGGTGTATTAGATTAATGCCAGGATTTTCAATATTTCCAGAAAAATAAACATTCATAGATTTTAATGCACCAAGCGAAACTGTGAGCGTACTTTTATATTCTTCATCTTTAAGGCTTGAATAAATTTTAGAAAATTCTTCAATTAAAATTTTTTCTGCGGAGGCTAAAGTATTATTTGAAATATTAATAAATCCAATATTTTCAAAATAAATCCTTCCATTTTTATCAATGGTCCAACTATTTCTAAAATTTGTTTCACCCCACATTGAGATTATAATTTGATCTCCTGGTCCTAATCTGTATTCAGCTGGAGCTGGTACATTGTCGAAAAATGATATATCTTTTTTGAAGTAATTATAACCAAAGAAATCTCCAGTCATTAATGAAATAGCTGTTGATGTAATATCTACAGGTGCAGAATTTTGGGGTGCGGTTGACACAGACTGAACTATAGATGCTTTTGTCTGAGACTGTAATTCTGATTTTACCTGATCCAACTGCTGATTAGTAAGATTTCTGATTTGATCTACTGATATTTGAGCAAAAACTGTGCTTAAAAAAAGTGTCACAGTAATAAATTTATTTTTATTCATCTTTTTAATTTAGTTTCAAAAAAAATTTTTACAAACGAATTATATGGATAACCATCTATCATTTTCTAATGTCCAATTTATTGTTTGTTCAAGTCTAACAAATGCAGATTTTGGTTTCCAGCCCATATTTGCCATTTTCGATCCATCTAATGCATAACGTAAATCATGCCCAGGTCTTTGCGAATGAAAATCCACCATTTTGTAGTTCAATTCTTTCTTTTGAGCTTTAGCAATAAATTCTGCCAATTCAAGATTATCAATTTCATCTTTACCTACAATGTTAAATTTTTGGCATTTTGCTCCAGTTTCATCAGGTTTTATTTGAGATATATCATACTTATATAAAAATAATAGAGCTTCTGCAACATCTTCTGCATGTATATAATGTCTAGAGCCAGCAATACTCTTTTCTTTATTTGCATGAACTGTTACTGTTTCGTTATCTCTTACTCGCTTAATAACCATTGGGATATACTTTTCAGGATTTTGTCTTTCCCCAAATACATTCATTGTATGAGTTATTAGTGATGGTAAGCCATATGTATTTTCATAAGCAACCACTAGCTCTTCTGCGCCCGCCTTTGTAGCTGAATAAGGATTTGTTGAATTATATCGATCATTTTCTTTGTAATTAATTCCCTTTGGAGCAGGACCAAAAATCTCATCAGTGCTAAAATATGCAAATCTTTCTAAGTGTTTTAGTTTTCTAGCATATTCAAGAATATGGGCTGTGCCCACTATATTATCCATTACAAATTCTAATGGATAGGTTATAGATCTATCAACGTGAGACCCTGCTGCAAGGTGACTAATATAATCTATTCTACCAATAGTAGCTGTTATCTCTGGATTGAGCTCTGCTTTCAAATCATGGTGAACAACCCTAACCCTTTTTTGCTCAATTTTAGGATATGAAGATACCACTTCATTTAACCTATTTAAATTTCCACTAAAATCTAAACGATCGAGCGTTATAATTTCCCAATCTGTTGTTGATAGTATTTTATCAATTACGTGGTGTGCTATGAATCCAGCACCTCCTGTTATTAAAATTTTTTTAGCCATTTTTATACTCTCTTATCCAACTTTCTAAATTCATTTTAGGTTCCCAATCTAATAATTTTTTTGCTTTTTCAATACATGCTAAATTTGCGAATGGTTCTTTTAATGGTTTTTGATATTCAAATTTTTTACTAATCATTCTGGCTACTGAATTAATTGACAAATTAATACCACTTCCTATATTAATGACTTCTCCTTTTCCTAAATTATTTGATTTTGATGCTAATATATTTGCATCAACTACATCTCCAACATAAGTAAAATCTCTTCTTTGTTTTCCATCACCATTAATAGTTAAGGGTTGATTTTTTTTTAGCTGATTTAAGAAGATACCAATCACAGTAGCGTATGCACCTCCAAGATTCTGTTTTTCTCCATAAACATTGAAATATCTTAAGGATATTGTCTCTATATCATAGACTTCTGAGAACATTCTACATACAACCTCCCCGTAATACTTTTGAGTAGCATAAGGAGAAATAGGATTTATCTTATCAGTTTCTTTCGAAGGAAGTTTTTCTGTTGGTCCGTAAACTGAAGATGAAGCGCTATAAATAAACCTTCTGACATTAGAGTCAACTGATGATTTCAATGAATGAATTAATCCAATAGTATTATTTTTTTCAAATTGAATAGGATTTAAAATGGATGGTTGAACTCTTGCACTTGCTGCGCAATGAAAAACCGTATCTGTGTTTAAAAAAATTTCCTTTAAATTAATTAAATTTTTTTCATCTGAGATATCATAATTATGAAAAATAGCTTTTTTGTGGCAATTCTCAATTTTACCGGTTAAAAGGTTGTCAATTATGTGCACCTCATGATTACTTTCTATTAATTTATCAACCAAATTACTGCCAATAAATCCTGCTCCTCCTGTCACGACATATTTCATATTTAATGCAAATATATAGTTTTCAATTGAGTTTTAATATAACAATGTTAAAAAGATATTGAATTATCGTTTGTTTTTTTGATAGAAATGGGTGAACTTTGCTCTAGGATGCTCGCGTGTATCCTAAGTTAATATATTAATATATGAAGATAACCGAGAAAAAGGAGTTAACTATGAATCGTTCGATTCTTGGTGCGCTATTAGGAATTATTATGATTTCTGGCGCTCTCTTTGGACAAGGTACTATCTCTGGATCTGTTACAGATGCAGATGGTAATGCTTTGCCAGGGGCTAATGTTGTGGTTGAAGGAACAACATTGGGTGCTGCTGCTACTTTAAGTGGTGGTTACTCAGTAAACGTTCCTGACG
>MDTD01168172.1_pt1 | contig 11202 bp, 10 predicted proteins | sample 811221 | NCBI WGS metagenome assembly MDTD01 (sample SAMN05326646, study PRJNA326480) | marine metagenome | isolation source: seawater | place: Pacific Ocean: South West | collected 2011
AACAAAAAATTGACGTAGATGATCTTTTTTCAGATAGTACGAGTGGAAAATATCACTACAACAATGGTTTCAATGGTAAAGGAATGATAGCATGGGTGCTATCAGGATATATAGCTGTTGGAACAGTTTGGCCAAATATTTTAGTATTTGGTCTAGATGATTTCTTTGCTAACCTTGGTGGTGGCGGAGGATATGCATGGATGATCGGTGCTGCTTTGGGTGCTATCATTCACTTAGCCATATCTTCTAATAGAAGCAAGTAAAGAAAACTCTCTCAGAAGGTTAAATACATCCTGTCACGTTTTGGACGTGGCAGGATTTTTTTTAATTTATTGATTTATTTTTTATACCTTCAAGAAAAGATAAGCATTTTTTGATTTCATTTAATTCTATAAATTCATCAATTTTATGTGCTTGTTCAATTGAACCTGGTCCACAAACAACAGTACTAATTCCTATTTCTTGGAAAAGACCTGCCTCTGTACCAAAAGAAACAACTTCTCTAGAATTATCTCCCGTAATACTAGATACAAATTCGCATGCTTCTGAATTAGTTATTCTTTGAAATCCAATCACTTCTCCAATTGTATCTTTACGAATATTTGCACTTGGAAATACTGATTTCATCTGAGGCAAAAGTATCTCATTTACAAAATTGTCTATTTGTTCTGTAACAAATATTCCATCCTCTTTTACAACAGGTCTAGTTTCCCACTCAACTTTACATTTGTCGGCTATAACGTTATGAGCAATACCGCCAGAGATTCCACCAACAGATAGAGTTGAATGAGGAGGATCAAAAATACAATTTTTTGGTGCTCTCTTTATAAGTTCTTTTCTTAATTCTAAAAGTTTATTAATATATTTTGTTGCAAATTCAATAGCATTTACACCTTTACTTGGTTGCGAGCTGTGCCCCGCTAATCCTTCAAAGTGAACTGTATATTCATTCATTCCCTTGTGTGCATCAATAATTTTCATTTTTGTTGGTTCACCAATTATACAAATACCGTCTTTAATATTTCTTTTTTTTAACTCTTTAATTAAAAGTGGCGCTCCTATGCAAGCTGTTTCTTCGTCAAAAGTAAATGAAAAGTGAATATCTCGATCTAAATTGGTGTTAGATAATTTTGGAACGTAGGCAAGAACACAAGCTATAAATCCTTTCATGTCACATGATCCTCTACCAAATAACTTGTCACCTTTTACGGTAGCTATAAATGGATCTGTAGACCAACCTTTCGAAACTGGTACAACATCTGTATGTCCAGATAAAATAATTGGTTTCTTATCATTAGTTTTTTTTGCTTTGATAGTTCCAAAAAGATTTACCCTTTCTTTGTTAGTATCAAATACTCTAAAAGTTGAGACTCCATTCTTTTTTAATATATTATCACAGTAATCAATCAAGGAACTATTGTCTTTTCCAGATATTGTTTTAAAACTTATAAGATCGGTTAAAATCTTGATTGATTTTTCATATAAATTACTGTCTAAACTCATAAACTAAATTATATATTATTATTATGAAAGAACAAATAACCTACGATATTTTTGACAAAGTAGATATAAGATTAGGTACAGTTTTAAGCGTAAAAAAAAATGAAAAGGCTAAAAAACCATCTTTAGTAGTTGAGGTAGACTTTGGAAGACAAATCGGTATCAAGCAATCTTCAGCTCAAATTACTCATTTTTATAATACAGAAAACCTAATTGGCAAACAAGTAATTGGAGTTTGTAATTTCCCCGAAAAAAATATAGCTGGTATAAAATCCCAAGTTTTAATTTTAGGATCAATAGATACTGAAGGAAGAGTTACACTGGTTCATCCATCACAACCTGCAGAAAACGGATTACCAATTGCTTAAAATATGCATCCAGAAATAGTTTCAATTGCATTATTTTGGTTTGTAACAGCATATACACCAGGTCCAAATAATGTTGTAGCATCATACTCAGGATTTAATTTTGGTATAATTAAAACTATCCCTCATATACTTGGAGTTACCTTGGGTTTCACTTCATTAGTATTATTTTTAACAATTGGATTAATTAATATATTTAAGTTATTTCCGATGATTCAAATAATAATGAAATATCTTGGAACATTATTTTTAATTTACCTGGCCTATAAAATTGCAACATCAACGACATCTGAAGATACAAAAAAAGAAAATCCAGTTAAATTTATTGAAACTTTCTTTTTTCAATACCTTAACCCAAAAGGTGTCACTGTAGCAATAATTGTCGTTTCGACTTATGTTGAATTGGGGGAGAATTATATTAGTTATGCGACTCAAGTTGTGTTCCTAGCTTTGTTGTTTTCTTCCACAAGTATTACATTATGGACGTTTATTGGGAAATTTCTGAGAAAATTTGCGACAAATGAGAAATTTATTAAATATTTCAATTATGCTATGTCGTCCCTTCTTCTTTTGAGCATAATTACATTTTATATATAAGATATGAAACTTGGAAATAAAAATTCTTATAACTGTATAAGATCACTAGATATTAATGGAAAGAGCTATAAATATTTTTCATTAAATCAAGCTGAAAAAAATGGGCTAGATGGAATATCAAAGCTTCCAAAATCATTGCTAGTTTTACTTGAAAATCTTTTAAGATTTGAAGATGATATATCTGTTACTAAAAATCAAATTGATGCAATTAAAGAATGGTTAAAATCAAAGAAATCTAATTCCGAAATTGCATTTAGACCTGCAAGAGTGCTGTTACAAGACTATACAGGAATACCAGCGGTAGCAGACCTGGCTGCAATGAGAGAAGCAGTAAAAGAGAAAAAAAAAGACCCAAAAAAAATAAATCCATTATCACCAGTAGACTTAGTTATTGATCATTCAGTCCAAGTGGATGATTTTGCAAATACCTCCTCACTCAAGAAAAATGTAGATATTGAATTTGAAAGAAATGGAGAGAGATACTCATTCTTAAAATGGGGACAACAAGCATTTGATAATTTCAGAATTGTTCCTCCAGGTACTGGTATTTGCCATCAAGTAAATTTAGAGTATTTATCAAAAGTAGTATGGAATGCTAAATCAGGAGATGATGAATATATATTCCCAGATACACTTGTTGGAACTGATAGTCATACGACAATGGTTAATGGTTTATCAGTTTTAGGTTGGGGCGTTGGTGGAATAGAAGCTGAAGCTGGAATGTTAGGGCAGCCAATATCAATGTTAATACCTGAAGTAATAGGTTTTGAATTAACAAATAAGTTGCCAGAAGGGACTACCGCAACTGATTTAGTTTTAACTGTTGTTAAGATATTAAGAGATAAAGGAGTAGTTGGAAAATTTGTAGAATTTTATGGCACTGGTCTTAAAAATCTAAGCTTGGCTGACAGAGCAACAATTGCAAATATGGCACCAGAATACGGTGCAACATGTGGTTTTTTTCCAATAGATGATGAAACATTAAAGTATTTGAATTTTTCAGGAAGAGATAAGCATACAATTAAAATTGTTGAAAATTATGCAAAAGAACAAGGATTATGGGCAAGTGAGGATATAAAATTTACAGATGTTGTTAAACTAGATATGTCAACAGTAGTTCCAACAATTTCTGGACCCAAAAGACCCCAAGATAAAGTATTGCTTACTGATGCAAAAGTGTCATTTGAAAAAAATTTTGAGGAAAATACAAAAAGAAAAATAGTAAATAAATCCACTGTTTTAGGTGAAAAATTCCAAATAAATGATGGATCAATTGTAATTGCAGCTATAACCTCATGTACAAATACATCTAATCCTAATGTTCTAATTGGCGCTGGTCTATTAGCAAAAAATGCAATTGAGAAAGGATTAAAAAAAAAACCTTGGGTAAAAACATCTTTAGCTCCAGGTTCACAAGTAGTTACTGATTATTTAAATAAATCTGGATTAAACAAGTATTTAGATGAATTAGGATTTAATTTAGTTGGTTATGGATGTACAACATGTATTGGCAACTCAGGTCCGTTACCTGAAAACATATCAAATGCAATAAAAGAGAATGACATTTATGCAGTTTCAGTATTATCTGGAAATAGAAATTTTGAAGGTAGAATATCACCTCTAGTAAAAGCCAACTACCTAGCTTCACCACCATTAGTGGTAGCATATTCTTTAGCAGGATCTATGCAGATAGATTTGTACAAGGATCCTCTCGGAAAAGATAAAAATGGTAAAGATATTTTTCTAAAAGATATCTGGCCAAGCAATAAAGAGATTGAGGAAGTTCTTTTACAATCTTTAAATCCTGAAATGTTTAGACAAAGATATTCAAACGTATTACAAGGACCGGATCAATGGCAAAAAATTAAGACCGAAAAAAGTAGTGTCTATAATTGGAATAACAGTTCAACTTACGTTAAAAAACCACCATTCTTTGAAAATCTTTCATCTGATCCCGAAGGATTTAAAGCTATTAAAGACGCAAGACCTTTATTGATTTTAGGTGATAGCATAACAACAGATCATATTTCTCCTGCTGGCACAATTCAAAAGGAAAGCCCAACAGGTGAATATTTTATGAAACATCAAATTCTCCCAAAAGATTATAATTCATATGGTTCAAGAAGAGGAAACCATGAGGTTATGATGAGAGGAACCTTTGCTAATATTAGAATAAGAAATGAAATGGCTCCTGGTACAGAAGGTGGATTTACAAAACTATATCCAGAAAACAAAATAATGCCGATTTATGATGCAGTAGTAGAATATAGGAATAGAGGAACAGATCTTGTAATTATTGGTGGTAAAGAATATGGAACAGGCTCTTCTAGAGACTGGGCTGCAAAAGGAACAAAATTATTAGGAGTCAAAGCTGTAATTACAGAAAGTTTTGAGAGAATACATAGATCAAATCTAATTGGAATGGGAGTTTTGCCCTTACAATTTATAAATGGAGTAAATAAAAATAATTTAAATTTAGTCGGCTCTGAACTATTTTCTGTAATAAAACTTGAAAAGGGGATTAAACCATCAGAGCTAGTAGAATTAGAAATAAAATATATCAGCGGTGAAATTAAAAAAATAAAAGTAATGTCAAGAATAGACACCAAGAATGAGTTAGAGTATTATAAGAATGGTGGAATTTTACAATATGTACTTAGAAATATGATTTAAATGAGCGATGAAAATAAAATAATTTATAATGAAAAAAACAATATAAATTTAAAAAGTATTTTTTTAAATAATATTAAAGTTTCTATTATAAGTTCTTTAGTTCTCTTAATAATTCTGTTCTCTTATTTTTTTTATATAGACTATAAAAAAAAGGCAAAAGTTAAAATTTCAGAAGAATATAATTTTGCAATAACTGAATTTGATATAAATAATCAAAACCAATCAATTAATTTAATGAAAAATCTAATTAATATCAAAGACTCTACATATTCTCCTTTGGCGTTATATTTTCTTCTTGATAATAATTTATTAAGCAATCGAGCAGAAATTAATGGATATTTTGATATTTTAATTAATGAAACTGAATTAGATAAGGAAATAAAAAATTTAATTATTTATAAAAAAGGACTATTTAATTCTAACAGCGCAAGTGAAGAGGAGCTATTATCAATTTTTAAACCACTATTAAATACCGAAAATATATGGAAATCTCATTCTTTGTATGTGATAGCAGAATATTTCTTTGCTAAGAATGAGAAACAAAAATCAAAAGAATTTTTTGAAAAAATATTAGAACAAGAAAATTCAAATACTCAAATTAAAATTGAAGCCCAGAAAAGATTGCAAAGAGACTTTGGTGTTTAGAAAAACTTTATTTATAATTTTACTTTTATTCTTCAGTCAGTGTTCTTTAGATACCAAATCAGGCTTATGGACTAAGCCGAAAATTGTAGAGAAAAATAAAGATAGTTTTAATGAAATATTTAAGCCCCAAGAGATATTAGAAAAAGAATTTAATCCAAATTTAAAAATAAAAATAAATAGCTCTTATACACAAAATTCGTTTGTTAATACTTTAACTAATAATATGGGGTATATAAATTTTGAAAGCAATTTTAAAGAGATTTCAAAATTTAAATTTCAAAAAATTAAAAATTTTGATTTTATTACTCCCGATTTATTAATAGGAAAAGATAATTCTCTAGTATTTTTCGATGAAAAGGGATCTATTTTTAAATTTGATCAAAAATCAGAATTAATTTGGAAAAAAAATTTTTATAATAAAAAAGAAAAAAAGCAACAACCAGTTATTTATTTTGGAACAGATAATAATATTTTAGTTGCTGCAGATAGTATTGCAAATATTTATGCTATTAATTACTCAAACGGAGATTTATTGTGGAAAAATTTTACTTCTTCTTCATTTAATTCTGAAATCAAAATATTTGAGGATAAAATATTCGTGATTGATTTTGAAAACGTAATTAAATGTATATCAATTAAAGATGGAAAAGAATTATGGAGATTTGGAACAGAAAGATCTTTGATCAAATCTCAAAGGAAATTATCTTTAATAATTCAAAGTGGATTAGTAATTTATATAGATACTTTTGGAGATATTAATGCTCTAAATATTAATACTGGAAATTTAGTATGGCAATCTCAGACAATTAATGAAGATATTTATGAGAGTGCCTTTTTATTAAAGAGTTCAAGACTCGTATCTGATGGTAAATCAATATTTGTATCAAATAATCAAAATAAATTTTTTGCAATTGATTTAAAAAACGGTCAAATAAAATGGGAACAGTTCATAAACTCTTATTTAGAACCTACAATTATTGAAAATCTTGTAATAACAATTTCAGAAGAGGGGTATCTTTTTATCTTAGATAAATCTAATGGAAATATTTTAAGATCAACAAATATATTCAATAATTTTAAAAATAAAAATATTTATCCAACAGGTTTTATTGTTGCAAAAAATTTCATTTATGTATCTTTAAGTAATGGAAGATTATTACAAGTATATATTGAAAATGGAAAAACCAAGGATATCATTAAAATTGATGGAGATAAAATATCTAGGCCTTATATTTTAAACAAAAAAATGTATATTTTAAGAAACAACTCAATTTTGAAAATTGAATAATGCTCAATTTTTTAACGAAACTTGGTAGAAAAAAAATAGTTTTAGATAGAGGTCCGTCGCATCCTAAATATCATAATGCTAAGCCATGGATGAATCGATATTACTTATTGTTTAGAAATAGACCTAAATGGTTTCCATTTAATATTCTTATTCATGAAATGTTAGATAACGATCATGGAGAAGGCGTTCACAACCATCTCTTCCCATTTATTACAATTATTCTTAGGGATGGATATTATGAAACCCTTAAAGATGGAAGACACTGGAGACCACCAGGTTATATTGGCTTTAGATCAGCAAATACGTTCCATAGAGTAGATTTGAAACCTGGTACAAGACCTTTGACATTATTTATCTCGGGACCTTTCGGACTACGTAAAGGGCCAAGGTCAGATTATGGAATAGATTTTAAAACTAAAGTCAAATGAGGCAAGAATTTTTTAATTTGCAAATAAACACAACAGGTCAAAAATTATATGAATTTACTTCGGAAAGTATTAATTGGATTAATATAAATAAATTCAAGAGTGGTATTTTAAATTTAAGTATTCAGCATACGAGTGCCTCTTTAATTGTACAGGAAAATGCTGATCCAGATGTAAAAACTGATTTACTAAAATATTTTGATAAATTAGCACCAATGGATAAAAATCTATATACTCATAACGCTGAAGGTAAAGACGATATGCCGGCCCATATAAAATCTGCTTTAACAAATAACCAGATTACCTTCAGTGTTAAAAATGGTAAATTACTTATGGGTACTTGGCAAGGTATTTATCTTTTTGAACATAGAATTAGTCCAAATATTCGAACAGTAATTCATCATTTTATTGGCGACTAAATTTTCTTTAAAGTTTGGAAGGCGCTTAACGCAGATGCCCTCGCTTTTTCATGTATCACAATTGGATTTGGATAATCCTTTCCAATAATTGTGTTTATAGCATTTTGATATTTTTTTTCCATTTCCCACGGTTTATGAATAAATTTTGATGACACTTTACTTAATTCAGGTACCCATTTTTTTACATAAATTCCATCTTTATCAAACTTCTCTCCTTGTAGTATTGGATTAAATATTCTGAAGTATGGTGCAGCATCTGCGCCACATCCAGCAACCCACTGCCACTGAGCTACATTATTTGCTTCGTTAAAATCTAACAAACAATTTCTAAAATGTTTTTCACCTTCTTTCCAATTTATTCTTAAATGTTTAACCAGAAATGATCCCACAACCATTCTTATTCTATTATGCATCCAGCCTGTTTCATATAATTCCCTCATTCCAGCATCAACTATTGGATAACCTGTCTTTCCATTTTTCCAAGCTTTTAAATTTTTTGAATTTTTATCCCATGGAAATTTATCAAATTCTTTTCTTAAATTTCCTTTTAACATTTGTGGAAAATTATTAATTAAACTATGTGAAAATTCTCTCCAACCTAATTCATTTAAGTACTTCTTTGCACTTATACTTTTTGATTTAAATCTGTAACATTTTTCCCAAATATCACTTACATGAATTTGACCACTTCTTATATAAGGAGATAATTTTGATGTTCCATTTATAGAAGGAAAATCTCTTTCTGTACCATAATTTAAAATCCTTAATTTTACAAAATCTTTAAGAAATTTATCTGACTCTTTTTCTGAAGGTATCCAATATTTTTCAAATTTTTTATACCATTTTTTTTTTGGTAATATCTCTTCTGCTTTAAAATTTGTATTAAAAAATTTAATTTTCTTAGTTTGCTTTTTTAAATTAAAATTTTTTATTGGAATGCTATCTAAATATATTTGCTCACCATATCTCCAAAATGGACTATATACTTTGTAAGGAGAACCATCATCTTTTGTAACTTTATCATATTCATTTAATACATTTCCCTTAAAACATTTTGTATTTATTTTATTTTTCTTAAATACATTAATTATATTTTGGTCTAATTTTAATTGATCTGGCTCATAAACTTTATTCCAATATACAGAAACATTATCTTTACTTTTTAATTTTGTAAAAAAAACTAATTCTTCAGAAACTATAATCTCTAACTCTATATTATATTTTTCTAGGTCTAATTTAAAATTATTAAGAGATTTACTTATCCACCACTTTTGAGCTTCTCTAACGTTATCAAATTTATCTTTATTATAGACGTATACAACTGAAATAGAATTATGATTATTTATTGCGTATGCCAATGCTGGATTATTTTTTAATCGGAAATCATCTCTAATCCAAACTATAGCTTTATCATTCATATATTTATTTTCTACCTTTTAATAACAATTCCCTGTAAAGTTTCATATCTGCATTACCTTCGCATCCAATTAGTAAAATATTTGATTTTTCGTTGAGATTTATTAATTTTTTTATTTTTTGATCACCACATGCTGCTATCAAACTAATAATTCCTGGTGTAGCACATTCTCCACCAATAATTGATCTTTTACTAAATTTTTTATCTTTTAACATAGCAACAGTTTTTGCAACTTTTGTATCACTTACAGATATACAATAATTACTTGAATACCTGAGTATTTGCCACGGTATCAAAGACATTTCGTTGCAAGACATACCTCCCATAATACTTTCTTTTGAAATTTTTATTTTTGTCAATTTATTTTTTTTTATACTTTGCATTACACAATCAGCTCTATCAGGTTCAACTATTATAATTTTTGGAATTTTTTTGAAATACTTAGCTACACCAGCAACTACTCCAGCAGCCATACCTCCAACACCGGCTTGTAAAAAAATATGCGTAATATACTGTTTTGTTTGAGTTGAAATTTCTTTTATCATTATAGAATAACCGGCCATAGTTAATTGTGGAACATATTTATAATTTTTTGTTGAAACGTCTTGAACCATTGTCCATTTATGTTTTTTAGATAATTTTTTACATTCATTTAATGAGTTTTCATAATTACCTTTAATTCTAAAAACTTTCGCTCCAAATTTTTCTATTTCCTTAACTCTTTCATCGCTTACATATTGACTAACAAAAATGTTGCATTTTAATCCTAATCTTTGTGCACCCCACGCCACAGATCTTCCATGATTACCAGCAGTTGCTGAGGAAATAATAATATTTCTTTTGCCTTTAGAAATTTTAGCTACTGCATATGCTCCACCTAGAGCTTTAAATGATTTTAAATTAAATCTTTTAGACTCATCTTTATAAAAAATATTTTTTAGTTTTAATTTTTTATTTAATTTTTCAAGCGAAAGCAAAGGTGTATATTTATAACTTTTCCATTTTTTAATCGATTGATATGAGTCGTTTAATAATTTTGAAGATACATATTTCAAAATATATTTCCTGTTAAAACTAAAATTTTTATTAATAATAAATTTTGAGTATTTCCAAGAGGCTACATTGGAAATTTTTTTCATCAATTAACAGTCTAGAGTATTGTTTCTTTCCCACGCTGTAATAGGAGAGTGTTTGTCAAATCTTTCTTCTTTATCAAAAGATGCCAATTCTTGTTCTTTTAATTTTATATAGCTAGCGATTACAGTTTCACCAAAAGCCTCTTTTAAAGTTTTATTATGACTTAAATTTTCAAGTGCTTCCTCTATATCATCTGGTAATTTTTCAAGATTCGGATAATTCTTATGGTCTGTATACATATTACAAAATAAAGGTTCACCAGGATCAATTTTATTTGTCAAACCATCTAAACCAGCTGCTATTACACCAGCTTGCAATAGATATGGATTAGATGATCCATCCATCAATCTTAATTCAAATCGTCCTGGGTCTGGGATTCTGATCATGTGAGTTCTATTATTTCCAGTAAAAGATATACTACTTGGAGACCAGGTGGCTCCAGATTTGGTAGGAGGAGCATTTATTCTTCGGTAACTATTTATTGATGGATTAAAAAACGCTGATAATGCTTTTGCGTTTTTCATAATTCCACCTAAAAAATTATATGCAGATTTACTTAACCCTAGTCTGTCCCCTTTATCTAAAAACTTGTTTGATTTACCATCCCATAATGATACATGTGCGTGACAACCATTTCCGGTTAAGTTTTCAAAAGGTTTTGGCATAAATGTTGCTCTTAATCCGTGTTTTTCAGCTAAAGACTTAACCATAAATTTAAAAAAGGTATGTCTATCAG
>MDTD01189245.1_pt1 | contig 11202 bp, 33 predicted proteins | sample 811221 | NCBI WGS metagenome assembly MDTD01 (sample SAMN05326646, study PRJNA326480) | marine metagenome | isolation source: seawater | place: Pacific Ocean: South West | collected 2011
CAATCCAATTAAGCCTGCGAGTGCTTTATTTACTACCCCAGAAAGATCTTCTAAAAGTTTTTTACCAAAATAGGTTGACTATTATAATATAGGTGCTATATTAGTAGAGTAAGTTAATTAAACATGAGGGCAAAAATTATGCAGAACACTTTACAATTCCAAGACGTAGACCAATTTGAATTAGAATATGAACACTATTCAGATCTAAAAGATCAGTTAGGTTATGAGACAGTTTGGTCAATGGAAGGCATCATGCAATTAGATCAAGCAATTTTTTCAGACAAGCCTAGGGTTGTTAAATATAAATGTATTAAGAATATGAGCAATTCAGGTCATGCCGTTGAATGGGAAACATTCACAGCCGTTGCTGAAAATGGTACTTTAGGTGCTTTATGGAAAGCGGCAGAGTCATGCTACCAACAAGCCAAATTGGCAGTAGGTGACTGGCATTATTTTATAGAAAATTTTGAGATGTCCGATGATGGCTCATTAGAATTAGTGACAGGATCTTAATATGGGATATACTATATTACAACCAATTCCAGAACGTTATGAAGAACGAGCAGGACTTGAAGGGCCATTCCAAACTATGGCCAACAAGGTTGTATATTATGATCCCAAAGAAGGATCTTATTATGATCCAGATAAAGATGTCTATCTAACTTATGAAGAATGGAAGGACCTAGGATGAGATTAATTGCATTAGGCCTTATATTATTAATGACTTCGGCTTGTTCGATAGGCACTATAAAAGGAAAAGATGTTATTAGAACAATCAACCTAGGTAAGAATATTAGTAAGATAACGACAGCAGGTGTTAAAGAAGAAGCAACCAATTGCGTCAAGGACATTTTCGATCCTAGCAATAGAGGAAGTGGGTGTTAATGTGGTCGGTGCTTTTTTTGGTTATGGCTTTGGCCCTGCCAATATATATGTTAATCAGTTGGAACAACGAGGAGCCAAAAAAATGAAAACTTTTGCAGATATTCCTTTCAAGGAAACTAAGATGCCTAAAGGCATTCAGTCTATCCTAAAGTTTGGAGACGACTATCAACTTTCGATTGTGAAAAGTGATTTCTCATATGGTGGCAAGAACGGCCTGTATGAGATTGCGGTGTTCACAGGAGATTCTCAAATCAATATGCCTGGTATCACAGAAGACCATGATACCGTCAAGGGCTATCTAACAGAAGATGATGTCGTTGGCATTGTCAAAAAAATGCATCTAGTCACAGGTGCAGATCCGGAGGCTATCTGAAAGGAATACTTCTAGTTCTTTTATTTTCAGGTCAAGTTGAATTTAGACAATTCGATTATGAACCTAAAGATTATGACGGAACAAAAGGAATATCAGATACAGAATTAGTCCTGTCTTGTTCTGATAGGGCAGAAGAATTATATAGCGAATTGGCAGAACATAGTTGGGAAGATCCTAGAGGTAATGGATGGTATCTAAAAGATGGCACCGGAACATTACAGGGTCATATCTGTTAACCAAAATAGGTTGACTTTTCTATAAACTGATCATATACTATAAGAACAATAAGGCAACAGAGAGGCACAAATGATTCATTCAATTTTAGAAAGCAATATGCGAGAGGCAGTTCTTAAAACTGAGAACTTGAACGAAGACGGTTCAGTCAACTGGAACTTCGTAGATGCAGATTGTTATATGGCTGTAGGTAATTTTTTTAAAGACCAAGATACTTACATGGAATCATTCAATGCAATAGCAGATCAAATCGTTGCAGAAAATCATTCATCAACAGATGGAATTCAATTAGAACTGGAGGGCATATAATGTTTTATATTTACGAAAATTCATCAACTTATATTATGGGCAAGACCGATAAAAAAGGTTTGACAAGACCAGATCACAGGCAGTCATATAAGACTATGGCGGCGGCCAAAGCAGGTTTGACTAGAATTGCTAAGGCAGAAGGTCTTTTGCAGACAGATCCTAATCATGCTTTTTATCGCTATTCAATCTGTGAAGCAGATAAGTTTCATAGAGATATTGAAAAGTCAGTAAAGAAAAAGAACATGATGACTGGTAAAGAGTTTATGGAGAAAGTTAATACTCCTTATTATTGTTCACCATCATCTGAAACTTTTTGGAGTATGTAAGATGATTAGAGAAAAAACTCAAAAAGAATATATCATCGATCTTACTGGCCCAGACGGCAATGCTTTTGCTTTGATGGGTCATGCTAAGAACTTGGCCAATCAACTTGGTATGAACTATCATACCATCATTGACGAAATGACTCAAGGGGATTACGAACATCTTATTAAGACGTTTGATTTTCACTTTGGTGATTATGTAATTTTAGAAAGGTAAATTATGAGCAGACAAATTATAAAAATTGGAACCAAGTGCGATACCAAGTTTGGTATTGCAAAGGTCACAGGTATTGAATTATGTAGGAACGTCGGAGACAAAGACGGTATTCCACAGAAAAAGATCTATATCGAAGACAAAGACAGATGTGTCTTTGATTTTGACAACGGCCACTGGCAATATGGTTATCAGGTGTCAGTATGAGATTTGAAAGAGATCCAGAAGAACAGAAGGCCATAGATGAATGGTTAAAAAATAATGAAGTCACTATATGTCCTCCCGGTGCAAGAAGCGAACCTGGTGAAGTAGGATATACCTGGGGCAAGAAACCTAAAAAGAAAGCAACCAAGAAGAAAGCCAAAAAAGGTTGACTTTTTAATAATCTGATCTTATACTTAAAGAATAATAAGGAGGGCAATATGCAAGTTCAAAAAGAATTATTCACAAGTGAGTGGGGTGTTAGAAATGATGTCAAGCATCTAGTTGACGCACTCCAAAACAAGTTACCTGCAATGGGTATGGTAAAGAATGCCAACAAGAACAGGCATCTTGAAAAGTTTCGTAAGGCTCAAAATGTCACCTATGACATTTTCAATAATGGATTGATCAACAGAGGCAAGAGCCTAAAGGTTCTAGGCCTCAAAAAAGATGATCTTCCACTTCCAGAATATTATGGTAGGGATGGTTATTTTCCAGGCAACTGGGAAAGGATTGAATTCTTAGTAAGTGAGGCATTTGCTCCGATAATTCGGAATGCCGCAATTGAACAGGGTATCATTAGGGGTTGACAAATTCAACCCTTGATCTTATAATAAAACTATAACAAGGCAAAGAAAGGCATAAAATGGCATATATCTCGACAGCGGAAGTGGCGGCAATCAGAGGCCAACTCAAAGAAAAATTTCCACAATTAAAATTTGGTGTTCGTAAACATCATCATTCATCAGTGGATGTCACAATCAAATCAGGTACGATCGACTTCAGCGATATCTTAGATTCAAATGGATATGCTCAGATTAATCAATACTGGTTAGATAGAACAGGTAAGCATCAAAAACTATTTGAAGGTATCTTGCAAGTTATCAAGACTGCCCCTGGTACGGTAAAAGGTGGTAGAGAATGGTTTGATGAGTCAGATGCTATGACAGATTATTTCCATACCGCATTCTATATGAGTGTGAATGTAGGCTCATGGGACAAGCCATATGTCCTTGCTAAGGCGTCTAAGAAGCCCGTACAACGGTCTAAGGGAATTAAAGTACCTAAGAAAGCCCAAGTAAATGACGCAGGAGAAACTGTGGCTCGAATGAATAAAGAAGAACAGGATAATTTTGTTGATTATATTGTCACACGTTATCCTAATTTGGCTGACGACTTAATGACTAAGATCGGATTCAGCCTTATGGATCAGGAGGTAAAATGAAACCAAACTATATAAACATGGCAATCAATCTAGCAATTCTTGTGCTTTTGATTTTTATTGCCACTCAGGTAAATGATATACATAAGGAAGTCGTAAATGATTGTCCGACTTGTATGATTCCATTAAGTGGGGAGAAATAAATGCAAGAACAAATAACCGCGATAGACGATAGATTTGTTTCAGAAAAAGATCTAATCGTAGGTAAAGATAGTAGAGGATATGAATGCTCTTCTAGTGTATTGGCTGAGCGCCTTACCCAAGTAGAGATTGCAATGATCTTAGAGGATCATGGTAATCGTGATTATTCTGTTATCGCAGAACATTTAGGTAAAGGGTTCCGAGGATATCATAATATGAGTCCAGGAGAACTCTATTCTGAATTTAAAGAACAGGAAGATACTTTTTGGCGTCTATTTGACGATGAAGAACTTCCTTATATTGAACAGGACGATCCGGCCAACCAAAAAAGTTGACAGATTGAACTTCAGAACTTAAACTATAGATAATAAGGAGGTATTATGTTCAAAGCGATTATTTTTATGGCTCTAGGTGCTATGGGTGCCTATCTGTATATGAATCCAGGCGATGTCCAAGGTTCAGTAGAGATGTTGAAAGACGGAGTAAATAAAGGTGCAACTATTGTTCAGGAGGCAACCAAGTGATAGACATTCTTGATATTAAAGAAGGCGAATCTTATGCCTGTAAATTTAAGGTTGAGTGTATGCTCGATACTTTTGGCAGGCCTCATCCTAACCTATCCGATACACCATTGCGAGGTCCTGGTGTTTATGAAGGACTCGGTGTAATACTCAAACGAGATACAAAAACCAAATTGGTAGAATTGCAAGACGAAAAATCTAAAAATAAGTTCGTTGTTCCTTTCTCTGACATTTGGGATATAGATACCGTAGATTGGGTCGACGATAATGGTTGAGGCCTTTATCTTTCTCGCATATTGTTTAGGAACCGCCTTTGGTTTTTATTGGGGTGTAGCACGTGGCCAGAAAAAAGGCATTGTTGATACCGTAGATAAATTAATTGAAGAAGGTTATCTAAAGTATAAAGGATTGAAGTCCGATCCACAGATAATGAAATACGATGAGGATTATTAATGCGAGATTCCGACGAAAGCATCTATAATAAAATTGATGGACTTACAAAGGTCCTAGAAGAGCGAAGAGCGACCCTTGAACAGATGTTGAAAGACAAAATAAAATATCAACTCATGCAGGGCACCAAAGACGATATCTATCGAATCCAAAGAGAAATCGCAGAACTAAGAAACTCATTATCTACGAGTTAGACATGGATAAAAGACCACCCACAGAAGGCGAAATGCTAGTTATGATGATCGGCATCTTATTGGCTGGTACTCTTATTATCAATTCAATAGTCTATGTGGTAATGCAATGAAGAAACGCCGACGCCCACAGGCTTCAAAAATATGGGATCACAAACCTAGAAATTTTATCGCCAAGTCTCTTAGAACAGACAGCGAATTCCGTCCTCGAGTCATAAAAGATAAGACAAAAAATAAACGCCCCAAGTATCCCTTAAAGGTTGACACTCTAGACGATTGATCATATAATATAAGTATATGTTAATAATCAAGAAGGGTAATACCATGCTGACTAAAGACTATGCAAATGATCTTAGATCCGCAATTAACTTTAAAGACTATTCTAATTTAGTCTTTGCATTAGGAACATCACTAAACGACAGAAAGGACAGGTTCGATAAGAGCGACATCATCGAACAGAGCATAGAAGTTTATAGTGAGGGCAGATTAAAATATGTAGATGGTATAGGTAGAGACCATACCGACATAGAACAAGGTTTAGATTTAGAATTCAAATATGTGGCTGATGGTTTATTCACAGCCAAAGGCAAAACTCCTAAGAAGGTTGTCAAAGTAAAATTAAAAAACAGCCTAGGAAAAAATAAAGGCACAGATATTTCAGATCCAGCAGATTTTTATATGATAGGTCAGCAGGACTCTATTGCAATTATTTCATTCAAAGATGTGAAACCTTACCTAGTGGGAGTTCCTGATGGCATTGAGGCTCACATACCATTTGAAGCATTGACATTCGTCTTTACTCCCGAAGAAGTAGAAGTAAATTCAGCATTAGAATTAGACTACAAAAAGGCAAAACTAGCGGCTCAACGTAAGATTATTGAAGAAGCACGACTTTAACCAAAATAGGTTGACAGTCTGCTATATGATGCTATTATGTAATAGTAATTAAGGCAACAAGAGAGGCACAAATGACAAATATCGTAACCAAGGCATCCGAACTTATCTACAAAATGGACGGAGATCAACTTCAACAGGTTGTTGAAGCAATTCAACTCAAAAGACAATATCTAGCCAAGCAGGCTATCAGAAACTTTGTCGTAGGCGACATGGTGCAATTTACGTCACGAAGAACAGGTGGCAAGGTTAATGCAACGGTCGAAAAAGTCAATAAGAAATATGTAATTGTTTCTACTCACATTGGTGGGGAGAAGTGGAGAGTTCCTGCAACGATGTTGACTAAGACAAAGGACATCGCCTAATGGGAACTTTTACCCTTTCATCAGGCTTAGGACTTTTGTTCTGTGGCATTGTATTGATAGGAGTTATAGGGTTCACAGGCTTGTGGATAATCAATAAGCAAAAAGACGAGGACTAAATGGGACCTTATTCAGAAGAAAAACAATTTCAAAGAGCAACTTCAATCAAAAGGTTGCTCGATGATAATCCTGATATGGAGCCGTTATATAGAGCGATTTGGAAGAAGCATCTTATGAATCTTGCTCTAAATGAGACCACATATAATTACAGGGTCAAAAATATTTACTCAAACTTAAGAAGGGAGATAATATCATGGGAGCAGTAAAGGCATGGTTAATGGACGAAGAAGAAAAGATCTGGGACAAAGTCGCAGACGCAGTCAAAGAAAGTGAAGATATTTCTGAGGCACAATCTAAGGCCATTGAACTTTTCAAAGAAAATAATCTTTTAGGATATATTGAAGAAGACACAATCGAAGAAGGCGTTTCAGAAATGTGGAACGAGTTTTGGTCACAATATGCCTAAATATCAAAAAAGATATCTTAAACCTACATTCTTTGATCCTAAGGATCATTGGATGGTAGGTATCACTTGGCCTGTAAAGGGTTCGAAAGGAAACGAATACGGGGTCACACTTCATGACAAAGGTTTCGAATGTGAATGTGTGGGTTTTTCGTTTCATGGAAAATGTAAGCATTCAAAGGCCGTAGTGGCCCAATTAGAAAGAGCAATGAACTAATGGAAACATATTTAATGATAGAAAATGGTCTTTGGTATGCCATGGGCGGAGTTGGTTTGATAGGTATCCTAATACTATTTCAGAAGTGGTTTTAGATATTGACAACCTTTGATGAACTTCTCGTACAAAATTACAAAAACTACCAATATCCTTCTTGTGTGGGATTGAGTCGTATAGGATCAAGCATATGGCCGTGGTTTCAGCAAAGAAAAGAAGTTTGGAACGATATGAAATCAAGACCTTATCCTTGGTATTTGAGAATAGTACCTAACAGATTTATCACTTGGGACAAGAACGGGGCAGTATTAACTTTCACCAAACGGGGTAGACAAAATCTTAAATGATGTTATTATAAAAACATAATAAGGAAACACTTGGTACCTACAAAGGCTTATAAGGGTAGGCTAAGGTACTAGATTAAAACAGATGCATGCCGAGATCTAGACGCCAGGTATAACAAAAGAGGGAAAAATGAATATTTCAAAAGAACAAATTAAAAAAGCATTCGTCAGTGAAGTTAAGAACATTGGTGAATATGTCTATAATAATCAGGACTGGTATCAAGAAGATGCTCAGAGAATGAGATACATCTTGGTCACTAGAAATATGTCACCAGGCGATCCTTATTCAGATAACCAGCAACTAGAACTAGGTCAAGAGGACAATAGGTTCTTTGATTGTATTGAGTTTGATTATGAAGGTGGCTACAAGATCAAGGACGAAAAGAGACTGCTCGAACTTATGAACATGAGTGAAGAGGAAGTGGCAGACTATATTCATGTCAATGAATATGATTGGATAGGTGATGACTACGATCATGCAATGGAATATCTATTTGAAATTATGAATAACTGGCAGGACGAAGTTGAGTTTGATACAGAAGATTATGATAATTGTGATCAGATGACAATTACTCGTAGGGCTAGACAATGGAATGTAGACCCTGAAACAGGATACAAGAGCGAAAACAAGTTTGAAGTGGCCTATCAGATATTGATGGACTACTACAACGAACTACCTGAAGATTCAAGAACACAACTAGACAAAAGGCTATCGTCAATAGAATGTTGAAGTTAGGTTGGAATTGGATATGCGATTTTGCTAGGTTTGAAGGCCTAGCAATATTGGTAATTTTGGTGGTTTTAGCCCTATTAGGAGTTTTCCAAATCAGTTGACATTTTCCTATATGATGCTAATGTATAGAATAAGAAAAGGAGGAAAATGTTAAAAATAACAAGAACTACAACAGAAGATGACCAATATGATCCAAGCGGATTACCGAAGGATTTTTCAGACAAATTTCACGATGAGGAGGACAATGAAGCCTGCTAGTCAAGAAATAAGAAACAAGATAATCGATCAGTGTCCTTGGGCAAAAGGCAACAAGATAGAAAAGATTGTATCACCTGTGGACAGGATAGAGATCTATGCGGTAAGAAGAAAAGATGGTGATAACACCTACTTCTTGAAAGATGGCAAATATCTTAACACCTGTTTCGCAAGTAATTATTGGAGACTATCAGACTTTAGATCATCATTAGATTATTATACTGATTGTCCTGATAGTGTTCTAAGAGCAATGAACAAGGACAATGGTGGTGGCTATTGGACCAAAAGACAGGTGATAGACAAATTGCTTGAAGTCAAATCAGGATCTAAAACGGCACTAGACGAAGTGATGACTAGATTGAACTGGGAAGATGAGAACGAAAACAAATATCGAATATCATCTGAGATAGCAGAAAATCTAGTAGGCAGAAAACTATCTAACCATTAGGGGTTGCATTTATACGTAGAGATGCTATTATAAGACTATAACAATTAAACAGAGGGAAAAACTATGCCAAATTGGTGTTCAAATAATATTACAATCCAAGGGTCAACAGAAACAATCAAGACCCTATGGGATCAAGCAAACGAAGAAAATTCAGGGCTATTAAATGCAATGAGACCCATGCCCAAAGAGTTGAGAGATACCACATCTCCTACTCCTGAAGAAGGTCAGCCAGGATACAAAGGACCACAGCCTGAGATAGATGGCTGTACCAACTGGTACGATTGGGCTGTCAAACATTGGGGTACCAAGTGGGAAGTTGATACAGACGCATTAGAATTCACAGACAATGGGGACGGAACCTCCTCTATACACGGCTGGTTCGAATCAGCATGGGCACCTCCGATTCAAGCATATGATTCATTTCTAGATGACATGGATGGTGTGAGCATATATGCTTCTTATGAAGAGGGTGGTATGGATTTTGCAGGCATATATGACAACGGAGACGATTCATACATGGAAGACCTATCAGAGTGGTGCAGAGCGGTGGTCAAGGGTACCACAAGCCTCGAAGATACCCCCGAACTATTCCAACGTCTAGATGATATCTTTGAACTGATCGAAAACAGACGTGAATATATAGAAGAAGAGATGGCTGAAGACGAAACCAAGGAGGCTGTTAATGGATAATCCACAAAGAGTCGCCAAAGTGAGAAGAATACTGGGTCTGAGAGGTGAAGACAACGAAAAAGAGTATTACAGGGTGGCAGATGTTCTAACAGATCTAAGACACTATTGTGATGCTCAGAACATAGACTTTGACCAAGAAATGACTACTTCGATTACTTTTTACGAAAGTGAATGTGAAGAACAAAAGGAGACAGCATAATGGCTGGAACAATCAAACAGGACGCGGTTGAAAACATCGACGAAATCCTTGTGAAAATGAGTGCTGATCACCCGGGTGACATCATAGCAGATATCCTGCATTGGTGTGACGCAATGGGTGAGGACTTTGAAGACCTTCTGCAGAGAGGCAGAGACTATCACAAGGAAGAGAGCAATGGATGAACCCACATATGAAGTCGACGAAGACACCCGCGAATTACTCACAGAAGTGCTATCACTCGCTCAAAGGGTGATAGACCTTCAGTATGATGATGATGTCGCAGATTCACTGGAAGATATGCTGATCACCCTATCTAGCCGTTTTGGCATAGAAAGCCATACCATGAACATCACTGAAACAGATGAAGGATACCTCGTGCATAAGCCGAAGAAGCCGGAGGCGAAGCCCCGCTGGACGCCCACGGTTATTTCTAATGATCTCGAGCCTGAATAGGCTTTAGACTGCGGTGAAATTTTGGTGGTGAAATCACTGAAAATCCACTAAATATATGATGCCACAACACTTCAAATATCACATTGTCGATAGGCAAGGCATCCGTGTAGAGTCGAATATTCCTGATGAGTTCCAAGCAGAATCCGTTCTACAATTCCTAAAAGACCAACATCCTTCTGAAGAATACACTATAGAACGAGAGCAATTCTATATAGTCAAAGACGGATTTGGCAGAGATCCAGACCTACACTAATTGACTGAACTAGACGAAATACACTGGCTTGACCTCAACTGGGTAGACGACCCGTGTGACGATGTTTCGCATTGGATAGGCCATATATAGCCAAGACCCCGCTGTTGATCTGTGTGCTGTAGATTGTGTAGACCCCGCTGTTTGGTTCTAGATCATCTGTGCTAGATAGTTTCCACGACTTAGAGGACCTCTTTGACTTTAGTTAGAGCGACACTACCTGCGAGAGTGATTCAATCGTAGTAGAACCGTAGACAGAGTAGAGCATGGTCGTAGAGGGGATCGTAGACTGAGGGTCCGAGGGTCGCAGAGTATTTGAACTATGCCTCTCGTCACCACGAGCCTCGAAAATTTTTTTGCTATGGGATCTATTGGTTTTTGTAGTCTTTTTCACGATTCTTTCACGGTGAACCATGGCTACACCACCATTCCGCCACCGTAAACGACGTCTGTCGCACGGTGTAAGTCATTGATATTGTTGGACTTTTTCGGCCCCTTCAGGGCCTCTATTATGGTCTACTCTACGACTATGTCTACTACTACGCTATAGACCGGAATAGCGTTTGAGAGGTCAGAGGGGTTTGGGGATTCCGTTTTGGAGGTTAGGCGGGGTTTAGGGCTTTACGCTACTACGTTAAGATCAGGACCTAAGCGTTTGAAATCATTGAAGAAATCCGGATTCGTGTGTCTTTTGGGGTTGAGGTCGGCGAGAAGAAAGAACAGGAGATAGGCCGGAAGATCGCCCCGTTAGAGGTCGTCCGTGTAAGTCATTG
>MDTD01123844.1_pt1 | contig 11201 bp, 9 predicted proteins | sample 811221 | NCBI WGS metagenome assembly MDTD01 (sample SAMN05326646, study PRJNA326480) | marine metagenome | isolation source: seawater | place: Pacific Ocean: South West | collected 2011
AGGGCCTTGTCTACAGGAAAACCGTCCCTGTCCATTCCCTGCTACGCAGAAAGAAAATTTGGTGGGGTGCAGGATGATGAATTGTTAATTGCCTTCCCACCAAGTTATCTACCTAAGTTGGTAGAAGGTTTGGCCGCTTTAAGTAAGAACGGACTTAGATATCCCATTCCTAATCATGGCATTGAAAAGTCGCCATTGGAAAGTATCAACAGAAGCTACGGATGATAGGAAGCGTAAAATAACCAACTTTTGGCTAATGTTTCAATTAACGATAGAAAAAATTGATGAAGACCAGACTTAATTTACATGATGATCGTTGTAAGCTATGCCCTAGACTGACAGATTATTTAGCTGATACGCGCGCGCGATTTCCTGAATATAGGTGCTTGCCAGTGCCATCTTTTGGGGATGTAGGTGCTAGGATTTTGGTTGTGGGACTAGCGCCAGGTTTGCACGGTGCCAACGCTACTGGACGCCCTTTTACCGGAGACCATGCGGGTAAACTACTATATTCAACACTTTTTAATCGAGGTCTTTCTAATAGGCCGGAGTCAGCCTACGTTGGTGATGGACTAACGCTTAGTGATTGTAGAATTGTCAACGCAGTCAAATGTCTCCCTCCAAATAATAAGCCAAATACCGTCGAGATAAAGAATTGTAATAAGTTTTTATCAGCAGAAATTGAGTCGCTTAAATACGGGTCTGTTTTAATAGCCCTTGGAAAAATTGCCCATGATGCAATTTTAAGGACGCAGAACGTGCCTTTGAGCCGATATAAATTTAATCACGGTGCTGAACATTGGCTGAGTCAGCAAAATTTAAAGTTATTCGATTCTTATCACTGTAGTCGGTACAACACGCAAACTAAACGACTCAGTGAAAATATGTTTGATGAGGTTTTTCAGAGAGCTATTTCTGCTCTTAGCGAGGCAGATGGTTGTGAAAAATAGAATCTCCGTTCATCTTGCTAATAGTAAAAAGTTGCCCGAGGTCTCTGGCGTTTATCGGATGCTAGATAGTTCTGAAAAGTGTATTTATGTCGGCAAAGCCAAGAACTTGAGAAAGCGTGTGTCTTCCTATTTTTCTCAATTAGAAGGCCAGACAAGAAAAACCCAGTTAATGGTTTCTTTAGTTAACGCTTTCGAAATCACCACAACTTCAAATGAAAATGAGGCTTTGATTTTGGAGAGTAACCTTATAAAAAGTTTAAAGCCTCGTTACAATATTCTGCTTCGAGATGATAAAAGTTATCCTTTTATTCATCTTGAAAATAAACATTCCTTTCCTCGTATTAAATTCCACAGGGGTTCCAGAAATGCTCGTGGTAGATTCTTCGGTCCGTTCCCCAACGTTTATGCCGTGAGGGAAACACTTAATATGATTCAGAAGTTGTTCAAAATCCGACAATGTGATGAGAGTTTCTTTAGAAATAGAAATCGAGCTTGTTTGCAGTATCAAATTAAAAGATGCAGTGGGCCTTGTGTAGGGCTGATAGACGAAGCAGAGTACAAAGCTGATGTTGATGCTGCTGTGATGGTTCTCGAGGGTAGAAATAAAGAGGTAGTGGAGCGTTTAAATAAGCAAATGGAACTAGCATCTTTCGAATTACAATTTGAGAGGGCGGCGAAATTTCGAGATCAAATACGGAATCTTAGTGGTTTGCAGTTAACGCAAACGGCTGATAAGCAGAAGGGGGAGGTTGATGCGACAGCCGTGTGTATGAAGGCGGGTTTAGCTTGTGTCCAGGTTTTTTTCATTAGGCAAGGAAGAGTATTGGGTAGTAAATCTTATTTTCCCACTAATGCCGACGATACTTCTGAAGGTCAGGTTTTGACTGCTTTTCTTAAACAATTTTATTTGACGGGGCACAGGGAAAGGCAAACGCCATCTGAGGTTTTAGTTAATAGTTCAATAGAGGGTGTTGACTCATTGGAGAATGCAATCACACAGACATGCCACAAGAACGTTCGAATAAAAAGAAATGTAAGAGGCGATAGAGCTAAATGGTTGAAAATGGCCGTAGAGAACGCGAAGGTTGCCTTAGAACAACGTCTTGCATCTTCTTCTGACTATAGGTTGCGCCTAGCGGCCTTGAGCGATGTATTAAATGGAGGAGAGTCCTTAGAGAGATTAGAGTGCTTCGACATAAGTCATCTCGGTGGCGAGTCGACTGTGGCATCCTGTGTGGTGTTCGATAAAGAAGGACCAAAGACCAGTGAGTATAGGAAATTCAACATAAAAGATGCAAAGCCTGGCGACGACTATGCAGCTATGGCGGAGGCATTGAATCGTCGATATAGGAAAATTAGATCAGAGGGAGGTATCGTCCCGGATGTCTTGATCGTGGACGGCGGTAAGGGGCAAATAAAATTTGCCGCAGAAGTGATTTCAGAGCTACAGTTACCGGATGTTAGGCTATTGGGCATTGCAAAGGGACGCTCACGGAAACCAGGATTAGAAACCATATTCTACGCGGAGGAAGGCTCCCTTAAGTCTTTTCGTCCAAAGGCAGGTGCTCTACTTCTTTTGCAACACATACGTGATGAGGCCCATCGATTCGCCATTGACGCTCATAGAAAATCTAGAGCAAAGCAGCGCAAAAAGTCAAAGCTGGAAGAAATTGAGGGCATCGGTGCTAAGCGAAGACAGAGTCTGCTAAAATACTTTGGAGGGTTCCAAGGGATTTTAGAAGCTGGTATTTCTGATTTGGAGCGGGTGCCTGGTATCAGTGAAGAACTGGCTAAACGCATTCACGGAGAGATCAAAAAATAGTGTGGACTTTGCCCAATATCTTAACTATTTCAAGGATAGGTTTAATCCCTTTCTTTCTAGTAGTGTTCTATCTGCCACACAAATATGCGTGTTATATGGCCGCAGTGGTATTTGCATTGGCTATTGCTACTGATTGGCTCGACGGTTTCATGGCTAGGAAATTGGCTCAAGAGTCCCTGTTTGGTGCTTTCCTCGATCCAGTGGCGGACAAGCTAATGGTGGCAGTAGTCCTTATTGCTGTACTGCAGAAACAACCACATATCTGGATCGCCGTTCCAGTAGCGATAATTGTTGGTCGCGAGATCGCTGTTTCTGCGCTTCGCGAATGGATGGCGCAGCTTGGACAACAAAAAAAGGTAACGGTATCGAGACTAGGTAAATGGAAGACTGGATTTCAAATGGTTTCTCTTATACTTTTGATAATCGGACCAGCAAGCCCAATGCTTCCACTAAACTATCTGGGAGTAATGCTGTTGTACGTAGCCTGTGCTTTAACTCTGTGGTCCATGAGCTACTATTTATTGGCAGCTTGGCCAGGGTTAGTTGGTGATTCTAAAGGTTAAAAAGCTGTTATTGCATCGTATTGATGAGCTTAACTACCAAGATTTATCCAGATCCCCTATAATCACAAGCATAACGAAAGCGGGAATAGCTCAGTTGGTAGAGCACAACCTTGCCAAGGTTGGGGTCGCGAGTTCGAGTCTCGTTTCCCGCTCCAAAATTTGGGCTTTTTCTTGGCAATATGGAGAAATCCAGTATGTCTCGTAACGTAAGTAGAAGTCACTGGTTAACAGAGGCCTTTAATAAAGGCGATCAACCCCTTATCTCATCTTTGAGCTCTGATATTAGAGCAGACGTCTGTGTGATCGGCGGAGGATTTACTGGACTATGGTCTGCCATCAACCTGAAAAGAATGGAACCCTCTCTAGACATCATATTGATCGAACGGGATTTCTGCGGCTCCGGAGCAAGCGGCCGAAACGGAGGGTTCTTGGTTTCGTGGTGGGCTAAATATCTGACTTTGAGAAAAATTTGTGGTGAAGAGGAAGCCTTGCGTCTTGCCAGAGCGTCAGATAATGCGATTACAGAAATACTCGACTTCTGTCAGGTCGAAGAAATAGACGTACAGGCTAGGCGTGATGGATGGTTGTGGGCGGCTACTAACGACGCTCAGATTGGTGCTTGGCAGGAAACCCTTAACGAGCTGGAAAAAATTGGTGAAAATCCTTTCGAAGAATGGTCGCCTGATAAAGTAGCTCATAGAAGTGGTTCGGCCATGCATCTGGCGGGTGTTTACGATCCAAGTCCAGCTTCATTACAGCCTGCAGAGCTGGTCCTTGGGATGCGACAAAAGGCACTTGATATGGGCGTACTTATATTTGAGGAGAGCCCTATGAGCAAAATACAGTTTGGTCTTCCAGCTGTTGTAGAGACGGAAGGTGGTCGTGTCGTTGCTGACCGAATTGTATTGGCCATTAATGCTTGGGGGGCTCGATTTGGTGAAATACGCAAATCTATTGCAGTTGTGTCTGGTGATATTGTGATAACTGCGCAGATGGAAGAACAACTAGAAAAAATTGGTTGGAGCGATGGATTGGGAATCTCGGATGGCCGAGCTCTTGTGAATTATTATAGGACTACCACTGACGGTCGTATAGTTTTTGGAAAAGGAGGCATGGGAGGTGAATTTTGCTATGGGGGTAATATTGGGTTGCAAGTAGAGGGTTCATCAAAAATCGCGGGCTTAGTGGCTCAATCGCTTCGCTCAACCTATCCATCGTTGTCAGATCTGGAAATAGTCTCTAGCTGGAGAGGGCCTATTGATCGTTCCCAGTCCGGACTTCCGTTTTTTTGGCAATTGGGCCCACATGGTAATGTACATTATGCAGTCGGTTTTTCCGGAAACGGGATTGGGCCGAGTTATTTGGCTGGTAAAATTCTAGCGAGTCTGGCTCTTGAGCGCTCCGATGAGTGGTCTACTTGCCCACTTGTAAGATCTCCAAGTCGGGATTTTCCACGGGAACCATTTCGTTATTTCGGTTCGAAGTTGTTGCGTCGTGCCTTGGTTGATGCCGATCGGGCGCAGGACGAGGACAGACCTATTCCCTTGTTTTCGCGTGTTATGAGTCGTTTCGCTCCCGCTGGAGTATCGCCTTTTAAAGTAAACAATTCTTCGAACGGTTAGTCCTTCGTTAATGTAATCGAGAGGTAGCCGCCACTGGTCTTTTCTGCGGAGTAGCCACTTGGGACTACAATTGTGGTGTCTGTGGCTACTAGTAAGGCAGGTCCCTTAATTGTTTCCTTAGTGCTCATATAGTCCGGATTGGCCATTTTTGCCTCTACGAATGAACTACTTGCAATGTCGTAGAAGTGGGTGGAACCCTCTATGTCGTTCAAACTTTTGTGATTGAGTTCTGGTCGGGTGGCTGGATCTACTAATCCTGTTGCGACCATTCGCCACATTACAAGTTCTAATTCGCTTTCCGGTTCGGAGATGCTGTACCGATCTTGATAGTTACTGTGAAATCGCTGAGCGATCTCCTCTATGTCTCCCGGATTAAGGTGAGAATTCGGACATTTCACCTCAAGTTCGGTTACTTGCAGAGGATAACGAGCGGAACAATAAAGCTCGAATTGTCGCCTTGAGGGAGCTACCTTTAGCCTATCCAAAAAATCGGTTCCACTCGATTCGAGTTGTTTTAGAGCTTTATTTATATCGTAATCGGCGGAATTTTGAGTCGTGCTTGGAAGGCTCAACACATTGGACCATTTAAGATCAGCATTAAGTGCTCCTAGCGCACAAAGAACGGAGGTTTCTCGCGGTACGATAATTTTCGTAATACCAAGTTCCCGAGCCAACTCGACTGCTGCAACTCCGGTAGCGCCACCTGCAGTTACGAGGACTAGAGAGCGGGGATCAATTCCTCTTCGAACAGTCATTTCAAGTATACCGTTAATCATTCGTTCGTTCACGACTCTCAGAATGCCTAGTGCGGCATTCTCTAAATCTAGCTTCAAAGGCTTCGCAACGTGCTTATTAATAGCGGAGACAGCAGCATCCCGAGATAATTTCATACGGCCTCCTAAAAATTGCTGGGGTAGTAGATAACCTAGTGCAAGATACGCATCCGTAACCGTCGGTTTTGTGCCTCCACGATCGTAGCAGGCTGGGCCGGGTTCCGCTCCAGCTGATTCTGGTCCGACCCTCAATAGGCCTCCATCATCAACGTGGGCAATACTGCCTCCACCAGCTCCTAAAGTTAGTATCTCTACGGCCGCCAAGCCAGTCGGAAAATCGTTTATCCGACCATCTCGAGTCGTGGTGACTTGATCGGCGATTACCGTGCTTACATCAAAACTGGTGCCTCCCATGTCGATTAGAAGAGCATCCTCTGCTCCTTCTTCACGAGCAAATAGTCGGGCAGCCTCTGGCCCCGTAGATGGTCCAGAAAAAAGCATATAGACGGGTCGTTTAATTATTTCATCGACTGGCTGCACTCCTCCATCTGAGGCAACTACGAGCAATTCACCTTTTAAACCTTTCTGATTTAGGGTTCGATCTAATTCTTGTAAGTAGGCAGCGACAACCGGTTTAAGCATCACATTAAGAACGGTGCAAGAGGTTCGCGTGTATTCTCTTAAAACCGGTTGTACTTCGGATGAAAGGCTGATCGCAGCGCTAGGCCAGAATTCTTTTAGTATACGTGCTACCATTTTTTCGTGGGTTGCATTACGAATTGACCAAAGTAGCGAAATAGCAACAGCGTCGCAGCCAAGATTTTTAAGTTGGTCGCAGGCGTCTATTACGTCGTTCTCACGGAGTTGGATAACTATTTCTCCATCAGAGTTGATACGTTCGTTAAGCTCGACACAATAGCGGGGGGCGACCAAGGGAGGACTCGGCGGTTTACTAAAATCGAATACGTTGTTGCGACGTCCTTCACCTCTCCATAAAGTGTATTTGGTGCCTTGAGTGCAAAGAACTCCGGTAGTAGCAACCTTCCCTTCTAAGACGGCATTGGTGGCAACAGTAGAGCCGTGTACAAAAACATCTGTGTCCATTAGTAGCCGTTCTATTGGTATTCCTATGTCGTTTGCGGCCAGTTCAATACAAGCGATTACGCCATATGAAAGATTGTCTCGAGTTGTGGGAGATTTAAATCTTCCAACAAGATGGCCGTCTTTCGAAATGGACAAGTCCGTGAAGGTACCTCCGATATCAGTTCCAATACGAAAAGTCATCAGACTTCAGACCTTAGAGCTTTTGTTTCTTCCACGGCAATTTCATAACCTTTCGAATTAGTCTTGATAACGACCCCATAGGAAAGTCTTGCTTTTTGTAAACTTACAAATCCGTCTGTGACATCATTTAATACTGCTTTAGGATCTCTAGTCTTTGGATCGCCGTGGCCTCCACCCCCTCCAGTGTCGGCGACCCAAATTTGAGAATCTAGGATATCCGTCATTCCAAAATTTTTAAGCTCATTCAGGATATCTCCAGACTTGAAATCCTTAACCCAATGATTGGCTACCGTACCAGACGAGCCCTGCCCCAAACCAAAAGCGGGACAGGTATGACCTGACCCTCCGTAGAGGATGTTCATGGTATGGTTTCTTGGTTGGATTCGGTGACGTACTCCTACGGCACCTCGATAATGCCCTGCACCTCCTGAGTCGGGAATAGCACACACTTCCCAAACATAAAGTGGGCGGGCGAGTTCTACTAACTCGATGGATTCATATCCCATATTTCCCATAATACAAGCTCCGAACATATGAGGGATGCCGTCATGTCTCGCAGTTGCTCCTCCACCGCTTGCGGCGAGGTAAAAAACGTGGGCATAGTCTTCACCTTTTGCACTTCGCCCGGATCCTATAAAATTTGCAGCACAATACTCGCCTATTCCGGCCATGGCTTTTTCCGGTACTATTTGAGCCCAAGCCTTTAACACAAGGTTAGTCACTTCATCACAGAGAGCTATGGTTGCCACAGAAGTACCTACGGGCCATCGCGGGATGCCCGCTATGGAACCTTCTCTTTGTTTGACAGTAATTCGTTTTAGAGCTCCGTCGTTATTTGGGATATCTGGATCTAATATAGGCAGTGTACCTTGTAGAGCAGAACAACGAGCCGTTGCGTAAGTCAGGTTGTAACCAAAATCTTGTTGATCCGGCATTTCAGTGTAATCGAATTCGATTCGACCTTCCTCTGGTATCACTCTAAGTCTCAGTTTTAGCGGAACCCCTTCCGGAAAAAAGCCCTCCAAAACTTCGCCGGTCATGCTCACCTCAATATCCGCAGCAGGTAGCCTCCGAATGGCTTCATCCATACGGCGTTCCCCGTAGTTAAGTGCTTCGGAAAAGCAACCTTTTACCATTCCCGTCCCAAATCTTTCACACAGACTTTTTATACGTCTCTCGGCGGTCCAAAGGGAACCTATTTGAGCTAGGAAATCACCATACCAGTGTCGCGGATATCTAATGTTATACCCTAAGAATCGAACCAAATCTTCTATCGGTTTGTGATTTTGGCATACTCTTACCCCCGGAAAATGCATTGCTTCCTCATAAACGTCTTTAGCTCCAGGATCTACACTTCCCGGCACATGGGCTCCGATGTCGATTAGGTGGCATTTGTTGGCTGCCCAAGCTACTAATTGCCCATCATGAAAAACGGGTGCGAACATGGTCCAATCACCTACATGAGCATTGCCTGCGTAGGAAGCATTGTTTACAAAAACATCGCCTTCTTTGATATCTGAATCAAAAGCTCTAATCAGGAAACGCAAAGCAGGATCCATCGTGCCTACATGAATAGGTAAGCAATCATGCATCGATAATACTTCGGCTCGAGGAGTCATGATTGTGCATGTAAAATCTTTCGCGCCATAAAGTATCGGGTTGCGTGCAGTGGTAAGAATTGTTTCTGTCATCTCGCTCAAAATTCCCTCCAGTCGGGCGTAGATTACTGAGAAGATGACCGGATCGACTTTTTTCTCCCCTATGTCCGTAGCCCCTGGAACAGGAGCTATTTCCTCATTGGTAAGCGCTTCGGTCATTAATCGAGGGTCGTAGGGTGGAAGCAACATATGTTATCTCCTTTTTCGTCGCAATGTCTGATTTGAACCTTTTTAAAGTTTACACTCCCAACTAATCTAAGAGGAATGTTCAACTTATTGTTTATCTAACTAAGAATCTTACGAGGGTTCCATTTCCCCAATAAATTCACTTGAGGACATGACTCTGCCGTAATAGGGCAGTAATTCAGTCAAAGTTCTTTCGCTGTATTCTCCCAGCATTCTGTCCACGCAGTCTTCTAAAATAATTACCCCATAGTCTCGCTCGTTAGCGCTTCTTGCCGTCATTTCTATTCCAAAGTTCGTTGCGAGTCCAACAAGTACAACAATGTTTCGCTCTAGATTTCTCAGTAGCGGTTCAAATTCGCTGCAAGTAAATGGGTCCACTCGGGCGTTATCTATTTCGAACTCGGGTTTCTCAGCTACAGGTTTTAGCTCGTCTAAAGTTTCCGAACCCCACTGACCTCGAACAGCCATATTCTCTTCGGGCAGTTTTAATACTCGGCCAGATCCTCTCACATATCCGCGTCGGCGAAGTTTCAGTTCCGGATGTCCAGGTCGAAATGTTTCCTTGTGATAAATGATAGGAATATTATGAGAGCGACAAGCCGCTACTACTCGTAAGATTCGGTCTTTAGTATCCGAATGTGGGAGGTTATTTTGGGTAAAAACATAACCTTTTCCTTCTGGGTGCCAAAACTCATTTTGCAAATGCGTCAGTACGAGTACCACATCATCAACATCTAGTTTCTCGAATTCAGATTCCATTAACCTAGCCTTTCGCTTGTTTAAAATTTCTGTGGGTTTTTGCTATTCGGTAATTCCTTTAATAAAACGATCCTCTTAGGAAGTAAAGTATTTTACCAACCATTTTACTAACGGAGCTTTGTGTAGAGAAGTTATGTGTCAGTTTGTACTTAACAGTTAAGCCTTTCAATTTCTAGAGACCTTTACCGAAAAGAAACCGTGATTAAATACCCGTTCAACAGAAATTAATGGAAGAGGTTGGATAGTCAAGATAGTGTCACTTTATAAATCCCTAAAACAGGCCAAAAAACTGTAAAAATAAGCAATAATAAAGTGAAAATTAACCTAGGTGTTTGATTTATATAGGTACAGCGTAACCTTGCCAAGGTTGGGGTAGCGAGTTCGAGTCTCGTTTCCCGCTCCAATAAAAACCTTACAAAACGATTCGGGCAGAAAGCAGGTGCTTTACCAAGCGATTTGGTAACGGTTTTTTGTGTGAAGTGATTAAGGTTCAGTCTGAAGCTGCTATTCAGGAAGCCACCGTATTTTGGTTGCGGGAAAAATAGGAGCTAGGTCTCAGGTTGGCGCTAGGTATTTTAGCTTTCGCAAAGCGCCAGATCGGACCATACCTGTACCATGGAATGCCAGGATACAGATGATGGATTAAATGTTGAGATTGCCCGAGCATAAAAAGGTGATGCCACCATTTGGAATTAACATCTTGTATGGACGTCGCCCCAATAGGGTCTATCCGCTGCTCGTGTCCTTTTCTATGCTGTATGGTGGCTAGTAAATAGACGGTAAGTACTCGTCCCAGCAACGTCGGTATTAAAAAAACTAGAATAAACTCATGCGTGTAATTGGAGGTGAATGCAACCGCAAACATCGCGATATATAAAACCAAACCTAGAGCAAAGCGCGCTCTTTCACCGACTGGTCGCTCGTTCCATGCAGTAAAATAAAACCGCGTCCATAAAATGTCTAGAAAAGCAGAATTAATCCAACAGCTGAGCAGATTCTTATCAGTAAATTTTAAATCAGGATCGTTTTCCTGTCCGGTCCGCGAGTGATGGGTAAGGTGTAGGTAACGATAAAGCGACGTACTGAAACCCGGCAAGAGTAGCTGCGCGCTAAAAGTGCCAATTAGGTCGTTGAGCCATTTAAACTTAGATAAGCTGCGGTGAACCGCTTCATGGAGCGGGGTAAAGCTCCAGAATATGCAAAACGCGCTAATCGGTACTGTTATAAAAGGGCTTAATAAGCCGGAAAGCAAAGCATAAGAGGAAAGCCCGAAACCTATATAGCTGACAAATAAGATAATGATTGTGGGCCAAGCAATTGTGGGCATGTCGAACGATTGGGTAAGTTCTGGCGCGTTTCTTATCTCATTGATAATTAAACGTTGTTCCTTTGCTCTCATGACAACCTTCCCCAATTGATAAACCTTCGGAATATGAAGAGGATAACACGAGCGATTAGTGAAGCATAATAACCTTGCAAGACTTCATTTTTCTAATATAGAGGGCCTACACAACCTCGACCAAAGTTCTATTTGGAACTTAGTTGTTATCTTTCGGAGAGGTGTATTGTTCTCCAGCGACAATA
>MDTD01160970.1_pt1 | contig 11201 bp, 7 predicted proteins | sample 811221 | NCBI WGS metagenome assembly MDTD01 (sample SAMN05326646, study PRJNA326480) | marine metagenome | isolation source: seawater | place: Pacific Ocean: South West | collected 2011
CGAATATGGGCAAGGTCTGGCGCGACCCTGCCCCGATCCTCGACAGATTGGCCGCTGCGGTAATGAATGGCGGTGATATCACTCAGGTACTGAGAGCGATGGGTGAGAACCCGGCATCGCTAGGCGAGCTGCATGGCAAAACAAGCTTCCTGGGGCGTCCTGATGAGGAGCGGAAAGCAGCAATTGCGGCTGTGATGCCGGCAACAAGCAGCGCTGATGCCTTTATCGGGTCTTTGAGGGTGAGCATTGCGGGTGCCGAAAAATCGGAAAGGAAGCTGCGGAGCCAGATGGCTGCGCCGATCGAGGGACTGTCGCCAGCCGCCAAAGATGTGCTGGCCTCTCTGTCGAAAGCGTCCAGTCTTCCGGAACGCTCTGACGAACGTCGCGCTCTTGAAAGGGCGGCGGTCGAGGACAGTGAAGCCGTCGGCCAGCTGCGGGGTGTCGCTCATGATATCAGGGCAAGGTTAGGTGACGGCAGTGGTGTGCCGGACCGGGATATGATCGCACGCGCTATGCCGGAGCTTTCTCCAGAAGCAAGATCGAGGGTTCATCGTGATGCCCGCCAGATCTGCGCTGCCTATGACAGGTGTGTCGAGATCGACCAGACACAGCGGCGCGAAACTCGTCTCGAGCACGAGAAGTCGCGGTATCATTCTATCGGGAGATAAGCGCTCCAAAATCGGCAAGAACGGTGACTGATCGCCCTTTTGTTCTCTTGAATGTTGCATAAATGAGGCCATTGTGGTGAATTGCAGACGTAATACGCTGCATTTTCCGCACCGCAAGAGGTTTTCCCATGCGCATCGCGATCAGCCTGGCACTGGCTGTGCTCGCTGGCTGTACCAGCACAAGAGACACCCCGTCGGATTCCCCTACGATCAATTACATCGACAATCAAGTCCATCTCGTTCGAAGCGAGTTGAACGATGCAGCGCTCTATCAAAATGTCCTGGAAGCGCGCGCTACGAATACGGTTGAGGTGCGCAATCCGGGGATTGCCCAAGGCCCGATTATGAAGATCGTTGATGCCGAATGGCAGGGAACGTTGGATGAGCTGACAACGCGGGTTGCCAGCGAAGTGGACTATAGCGTGTCAGCGTCCGGGGAAAAGGCCGGCGCTCCGATTTTGATCTCGACCAATTTCTACAATCTGACGGCCTTGGGATTGCTTCGGGAAGCCTACGGGCAGGCGAAGGGGCGAGCGCGCCTTGTGATCGATCAGGGGGCCAGACATATGACGATCTATTACGCTCGCCCTGAGCAAAGCCCGATCCCGCATCAGGAGGACCTCAAGCCGTGAGCCAGCCCCTTTTTCATCGTCGCAACCGTGCCATGGCGCTGACAGGCATTCTTATGGCCGCGCTTTTGTCTTCATGCACAACCATGAAGGACGAAACCCCGGAACCGCCGCCCATCTCGCAGCTCGGCGGCCCTGACGACCTCACTAATCCGAGATATGCGCCGTTGTCTTACAAGCAGTTTGCTTCCCGGGCCAAACGCGGAAAGCTTGGCGGGACCGAGGTTGAGGAGCAGCGCTATTCGGTCCTTCGGGACGCTGCCCTTGCCTATGGTGCACAAGCAGGATTCGAGCGGCGCAGCTGGGAGATCATGAACGATCTGGAGCGTGAATCGGTCAAGCTCTCGGAGACCTTCAATTTCAACCGGGTCGCGTTCAAGGCACCGCGGGAAACAGGCTACGTGTTGCCGCCGGTGATCACCCGCGCTACGGCGGCGATCAACGTCACCGACAACGGCCGCAAGAGTGTTGCAGCCGACGAATACTACCGCATCGAGGAGCCAGGCCGATTGGTCGCCATTCTGCCGACCTGGCGCGACTATCTTGTGCTTCCGCTCGATACGCCGCGTGAGCCTGACAATCGCCTGTTGCCCCAGGATGACGATGAAACGAAAATCTGGTCGCAGTATCTCGATGAAGGCTGGGCGCAGGGCGTGCAGCAGGCCGACGCTGCTTTGCAGGAAAACATGAACCTGTTGCGGCGTGACTATCTCGGCATGGTCGAGTATCGCGAGGCCGTGGAAGCCGGCCTTATTACCAACCTCGTGCTGAAGTCGAGCGAGACCCGCGCGGCCGGCGACGTCAACGAGCTCTACATTGGCGAGCGCCGGGTCGAGATCGATGATGCTGCCCGGTTTGTCAAAAACCCGGCCCGATGGAAGCCGATCCAGAGACGTTTTCAGGTTGCGAAATAATGCCCGCGGTTGATCTATCGAATTTGACCGAAGACACTTATGATCCACAGGAGCCCTATGCTCGCGTCCTGAACCATGAGCCGTTGCGTTTTGACGGCGACATGGACCCGTTTCAGCAGTTGCTGGTCGGGGCCTCCATCAAAGGAGCGTCGGACATCCGGATACAGACCGACAGTCGTATCCGGATCAAAATGCATGGCACGCAGCATTTTGCGACGGCAAAACCACTGAACGCTTCCGAGGTCTTGAGTATCCTGAGTCATATGTGGCGGTCTGAAGATGCCTTCAGCATCCTGCGTCAAGGGCGGCCGCTGGACTTCTCGTTCGAGGTGCCGATCGATCGCCACCGACGTCAGCGTTTCCGCGTGAACGCCAAGGGCGTTATGAAAGGTGCCGGCGACGGCATTTCCATGACGATGCGGCCGCTGCCCACAAAAACCCCCACCATCGATGATGTTGGCCTGGACAGCGAGGTGCGTCCATACATGTCGCCCCAGCATGGCATCGTCGTTGTCGCCGGCGCGACAGGGCAGGGGAAGTCAACGACGCTTGCCGGGATCACGCGCTTTCATCTTGAAAGCACGGCCGATCCGAAAGCGATCGTCGATCTGCAGGCGCCTATCGAGTTCACGTATTCCGACGTGCTGACCGATCACAGCGACTGTGCGTCTTCCATTGAGCAATCGGAGATCGGCGAAGGGCGCAACCTGCCGTCATTCGGCGACGGAGTGTGGGCGGCACTGCGCTGCGCACCTGATATTATTTCGCTAGGCGAGGCCCGAGACAAAGCCTCGCTAGAGGGATGTCTTGAGGCCAGTCTGACCGGCCACTTGGTTTACACCACCACGCATGCCGGATCTGTGGCGGAAGGCTTGCGGCGAATGGTTGTGAACTTTCCGGCCGAAGAACGCGATGCACGCGCGTTCGACCTGATCACATCGCTGCAGCTCTTCGTCGTTCAGCACCTGGTTCGCACCAGCGACCATCGCGGCCGCGTGCCGCTGCGCGAGTATCTGTTGTTTGATGACTATGTACGCGATCAGTTTGTTTCGGTCCCTATCGGGGACTGGCCGAAGGTCGTGAGCCATCTGATGCAGGAGTCTGCCGACCGCGTTCTTGCCCGCTCCATGCATGATGCGGCCAAACAGAAGGTTGATGAGGGCAAGGTTTCGTATGACGACGTCAGGCGATTGCTGCCGCGCCACTGACGGCCGCTGATCACGAAGGAGGAAAATATGCAAATTCCAAAGTACCTTCGCCCCGTCCGGGATCAGAAGAACTATGAGGCCGGCGTCGGAGAACGTGCTGTTCGAAAGCTTATCTATTGGCCAATCATCTTGGTTCTCTGCTTGCCAGCAGCCGCCGTAATGGCAGCAGTTGCTCTATCCTTCGGCCTGTTGTTCTTGAAATTTCTGAACATCATTGAGACTGCTATTGCAAATCATGACTGGCTTATGCTGTTTTTGATCGCTCTCGCCGCAGCGGCTATCCTGTCGCTATGGAAGCTCGCCTACGTAATTCATCGGTACTTCATTCTTTAATTAGCATCTGCAGAATGGGTGATGGTCCTCACTCTATTCAGATTCCATAGTTGGCCTGGTTTTGGAATGACCGGAATGGGGCCGACTGCGGTCCGGCTGGTTTCCAGCGGCTTGAAGTGGAAAGCGGACCTCTATTCAGGATGCCTGCAGAGCCGGTACGATCCACAATTGCTCATCCCGAACCGTTACCGCTCCGTCCAACTTCGGACATCATTCGTGTGGCAACATCGGCCTTATGGGCTACCGCTGATAACTGCCCGTTACGGTGTAGGTGGAGACGCTGCGCGTAAGGGCGAATGAATGAAGTTGATCGGCGAGCAGCGAAAATTGTCGAAAGCGACTTCGCAAGACCTATCTAAATCTTGCGGTAACCTCGCTTCCTCCCCATAATCTAATGCACCAGCTGTCGTAGCGACGCTGCTGGAACGGGAGTTGATTGTAAAGCATGTGCGCGGTAGCTCACGCGACAACCATGGTGCCGCAACGGCGAACCGGAGCGATTACGGGAGTGCGCGTCGTTGGCTGATGCCTTGCTTGCCCAGGATATTCTCGACGGCGCGGCTGTTCGCGACCGACCGAATCTGTTCGTGATCGGCAGTTTCGACCGGCGCATCACCTTCTATTCCCAGCAGGTCAGGGCGCTGTCGCTGGTCCACGCGCTCAAGGAACTCGGCTATCTCCATGCCGATCCGAGGATAGCGGTCGTCGGCGGCGGGGCGGCCGGCGTCACAGCAGCCGCAGCTGCCGCGCTGGTCACCGGATCGCAGGTTGTACTGTTCGAATCTGCCGATGCGCTTTTGCCCCTTCAGTCGACGACCGATCGTCGTCGGCTCGATCCGCATATCTACGATTGGCCGGCGCACGACACGACCGATCCCATCGCCGACCTGCCGATACTCGACTGGGAATCCGGGACGTGCCGCGCCGTCCGCGACGATATCCTGCTCGGGTTCGAAGACATCGCCGTAAGGCTTGCGCCGCGACTGGAGCGACGACTGCGCCATCAGGTTACCGCGCTGACACGGACGGCGGACGGCTATCAGCTAGACATCACCGATCTCAATGCTCCACCGCAACAGCCAGGCGCAGAGCTGCGCGAACAATTCCACATGGTGTTCCTCGCCGTCGGGTTCGGACTCGAACCGGGCGAACCGGTGCCAACGATACAGAGCACCAGTTATTGGACCGATGCCGGGGTCCCGGTTGCCGAGTTCGCAGGTCGGCCGACCCCGCGGTTCTTCGTCAGCGGCGCGGGTGATGGCGGACTGATCGATTTCGTGGCCGCCGGAACTCGTGATTTCGATCATGCGGGCATGATCAGGCTGATTTCCGAACATCCCGGGATTGCGGCGTTGAAGCCGGCCCTTGCCTCAATCGATGTGCGCGCCCGCGCGGAGGATACCAAGGGCGTCCGCTTCGATTTCATGGCAGCTTATGACGCCGAGCTCCTACAATCCCTCACCGAAATCGGCCTCGTCGCTGCGGTCGCGCAGCAACTCCGTCCCGGCGTGCAGCTGACGTTTCAGACCCAGCAAGCCGAACTGTTCGACGTGTCGACGGCAACGCTCAACCGGCTTGCCGCCTATCTCACAATCAAAGCTTGCTCGGGCGACGCCCAGCGCTCCTTCCGGCACTTGCATTGCGGTGTCGTTTCCCGGATCGACCCGCCAGATCCGGCACCCGTTGTCGCCCCCTTCTGGCTCGACTGTGCCGGGGAGACGGTTGCCGCGGATGCGGTGATCGTCCGGCGCGGTCCCCAGCGCGATGTGGTGCGGGCACCCTTTGCCCCGCATCTGGCCAGTTTCGATGTGAGGCACAAGGAATGGCTTGCCCGCCACGGCGAGGCGACGCTCGTCCCGAAATTGTCAGGACCGGCACGTTCTTTGTTCAAGGAGGCGGCTCGCAGCGCGAATATCCTCGCGCCGCGGCTGCAGCGACTGGCCGCCAACCAGCTTCCAATATCGGTGCAGCTGTTGCGCGAAGGCGCCAACATCCGCTGGTCCGGCGCGATCGCGGCGGACCAGTTCGTTCGGTCTTGGAGCGCCCAACAGTCCTTCGAAATCATCTTGCAGGATGGTCCCAAAGCGCTTGGTGCCGTCGCCGGTGCTGTGTTGCGGGTCGCCTGCCACAGCAGCAATTGCCGGCTCCACGCCGCGCCCGGCTTGTGGAGCCAGCTAGTCCGCGAACTAAGCCTGGATTCGCCACATGCCGAAGGCATGGCGATGCCAGTGATCGTCGCCGGCAATCCCGGCGGCGCGGCCCAGGATCCGGTTTCGCTGCCGCCCGATATTCTCGCGCGTCGCATCCACCGGTCGCTAGACAGCTGGCTGCTTGAGCGGTTGGACGCGCACCTTCAACCGTTCTTCGCCAGCAACGCCGATCCTGGCCGCCCGGTCAACTTGAAGATCGCGCAGGATCTTCGGGCGGCTATGGCCGCAACTTGGGCGGTCTGGCATGCGTCGTTCGGCGACGACTCGGCGCTGCTGAACCATTTCCTTCGGTTGATGATCTGTGCGGTCGACGAAGATGATCATCGCGACGCGGCGCAGGTTCTCGTCGGCCCCAGCAAGTGGCCGGTGATCTTGCGCGGCACCGCAGTCGCGCTCGCCATCGCCGCAGCCTGGGACGCTACGTCGCCGAAAAGTGCCAGGCCCGGCAATTTGGTCCGACTGCGCGACGGTGACAGCGAATGGGCCGGTCATGGCTGCGCGGCCGATATGATCAACGGTGACGAGATGTCATTGTGTGCCGCATCGTTCATGTGGCAGACCCAATTCGTCATCCTCGTCGTCAAAAGTGCCATTGAAGTCAGCCGAATCGCCGAGCGGCCATTCGCGCGGATCGACACCGATCAGCCGGGGCTCGGCGACACGGATGGCTCTGGTCCGGTGATCATGTCGATCAGTCGCGATTTCGTCGACGCCGCGGCGGAAGGCTTGGCCGAGCTACGCGCTCTATTGGCAGTAGTTGAGGCGCGGCATTTCGAGGCGCTCGAAAAGACGATCATGAAAGGCGTGGCATGACGGATAGCGCAACTTTGTCACCCGGACTGGCGGATTTCGCTGAACGGCTGCGCAAGGCGGCCCTGGCGCTCGATCTGGCGGTCGAGGACCGCCCCGAATTGGCGAGCGGGACCTTCAACGGCGGATCGACCAAGTCGACGACGCTCAGTCCGACCGATCTGCCGGCTGACAGCCACGCGATCCGGATCGATCGCTTCAACATCGTGCTGGGTATCCTCCCCGACGTCGCTGCCATGGAAGCGGTGCTCGAGACGCTGCGGCGCTGCCGCAACCAATGCGTCGTCGCGCGCTCGTTCCTTGGGACCAACGAGACGTTGGACCTGCAGCTGATGCTGCTGGGACCGCGGGCGAGCGAGCGGCAGGAGGCTTGGCGCGCGATGGCATTGATGGTCGAGCGCGATGACCGTGTCGCTCGCAAGTTGGCGTGGCTGCGACCCGAAGATCCGTTGAATGATGACGAGAGCTTCGCCGACTTTCTCAAGCGCACCTTCCTCGCCCGGCCATGGATCCATGCCGAAGGCAAGTTCGAGGACGTGGCGCTCGATGAGCTGAGCGGCACCAGTGAAACCGCGCCGGGTCTACCGCGGACGACGGCGGACGAATGGGAGCGGATCGCGCTCGACGAGAAGAAGACGCCAGATGATATTGTAGCGGCGTTGGTCAAATCCTGGGGTCGGAGGGGGCAGGCGTGAGCAAGATTTTCCTTTCCCGCATCGCGATCCATGATTTCCGGACTTTCGGCGACTTCGCGATCGACATCCCGGCGGGGCCTGGTCTTGTTCTGCTCACTGGGACCAATGGCCTGGGAAAAAGCAGCTTCTTCGATGCGATCGAATGGGGACTGACCAATAAGATCCGGCGGTTCGAACCTTATATCAACAAAGGCCGTAAGAAACTCGTCGAGAAGGATTACCTCACGCGCCGGGGTGCCGAGCCGGGGTCGCATCGCGTCACGCTGACCTTCTCGGACGGCGACCCCGTCGAGCGCAGTGCCACCGCCGGTACGGCGATGGCGGACATCGTCGCGCAACTTGCGCGGCCCGACCGCCGCACGATCAATGATCTTGGGACCTATCTGGCCCTCACTCACTTCCTCGGCCAGGCAGCGCAGCAGCGGTTCACCAGCCGCGACCCGCAAGACCAATGGCAGGCGCTCAAGGGACCGAGTGGGATCGATCGGCTCGAGCGTATTCGCGCGGGCCTACGCGGGCGACCGACCATCGCTGCATTCACGCGCCGGCTCGACGCCGAACAAGGCGTCGTCGCCACGCTCGATCGGCAAATCGCGGACTGGCAGGGATGGATGACGCGCCTTGAGCGGCTCCGCGCGGCTGCCCGCGCCACCGGAGTGCTGACGGCCGACGAAATCGCAGCGCGGATCGAGCTGCTCGAGAATGACCTTCAGCAGCTCGCAGCGGGCCAGCCACTTGCGGTCACCAGTGAAGGCGTCGGGCGTCGCCTCGCGGCGCTCGGCGATCGGATCGGCGAGGCGCTGCGTACTACCAGCGAACGTAAGGAAGAACTGGAGGGGCTCTCGACACTGCCGGCACAGTTCCTGGTCAGCCAGGCCGAAGGTCGGCTCGATCATCCGAGTCTCGTGCGGTTGCGCAGCTTGGTGAGGGATGCGCAGGTGCGCTTCGATCGGGCCTCCCCGCTGATAGGCTCGATCAGCGACGCGGTGACCGCGCAGAACGCCACGATCGCCGCGATCGACCAGAACATTTCCGTGCTCGACGCCGCGCGCGCCGATCTCGTCCGCCGTGACCAGCTGGGCGCGTGGATCTCGACCGAGCAGCAGGATCGGGCGTCGCTTAATGACGCTATCGCGGCGCACCGCACTACGATCGCGGAAGCCGACGCGGCGATCAGCCAGCATGGCGAGGCCAGTGCCGAAGTAGCGCGCTTGCGAAGTCTCGCAGCATTCGCGCGCGCGCTCAACGGGTCGATAGCGGATTATCTCGATTTGGAAGGCGAATCCGGGGCCGCCGAAGCCGCACTGGCGCGGGGACGCGAAGCCGCTGCGCGCGCCGCGACGGAACTGGCGCCGCTCGAAGCGCGACTTGCCGATCTCGACAGCAAGATTGCCGATGCCGAACGCGCACGCGCCGAAGCTTACCGCCACGCGTCGGCGATAAGCGCGGCCTTGTCGCAGCTTGCCAGCCATATCCATGAGGACGACACCGACTGCCCGGTATGCCAGACGCCGTTCGAACCGGGCGCGCTCAAGGCGCTAGCCGATGCTGCGGCTTCAGGCAGCGACTATCGCCTCGCGCAAGCCGATGACGCGCTGGAGGCCTTGCGGAGCACCCGACCCGCCCTCAGCGATGAAATCCGTCGCCTTCGAGCGGTCGTGGCGGCGCTCGACGGGCTCGAACGGGTCGCGAGGGCGGCCGCTGATGCCGTGACAAATGCACGCGCCAGTATTGCCCAAACCCTTGCTGCCGCCCCCGAGAGCGATCTTGCCGGGCTTGCGGCAACCCGGGCGCGCGATGCGGAAGCCGCACTTGCGGCCGCAGTGGCAGCGCTGGAACCGCTGTCGGCGAACGCGGCGGCGGCAAACGAAAAGCGATCCAGCGTCGCAGCCGATCTCGACGAGCTAATCACGCGCGACAATCAGCTTGACGCACGGCTGGCGCAGTATCAGGCGGAGGACAAGGCCTGCGTCGATCGCATCGCCGCACGCAATCTGTCTAATGCGACGATCGGCGACATTGAGGCGAGATTGATGGCGGAGCGCGAGCGCGGCGAAGACGCGCGGGGTCGCTTGGCACAGCTGAACGAGGCGGCCGCCAGCGCGGCTGCAGACGTTCAGCGTGAGCAGGCGGCTCTGGACCTTGCGCAGCGCGACCTTGCGGCGGTCGAGGCAGCCCGTGCAACCTCGGAACAAGCCGCACGACAGATGCAGCAGCGGTGGACGCGCGCCGGTCTCAACGACATTCCCAGCCAGGCTGAGTATGATCGTGGACTCTCCGCAATCGAAGCGGCGCTGGCGGGTTTGCGGTCACTGGCCGAACGCCAGCGGGTGCTTGCTCGCAACAATGAGAATGCACTTCTTCAAAGCGAGATCGACGAGATCGTCGCTTCGATGCGGGCGGCCGGGGACGACGATGGCGTCCGGGATCCGGCAGCCTATCTGGCCGGACTGCAGGTAAAGATCGAGGCCGCTCGGGCGGCAGTGAAACTCACCACTACGGCACGCAACGCGGTAAAGCGCTACTCGGAGGACCTTCAGAAGCAGGCCGACGATTTTTCGGAGCGCGTGCTAGACCCGCTCAATACGGTGATCGACGATTTCAACGAGGCGATGCTGAGCACGCCCGGTGAAAGCATTCAGTTCAAGGCGGACACGCGGGTCGATGCGACCAGCTTCGGCATGGCGCTGCGCTACCGGGAGAAGGTCGACAATGCGATCGAGACGAAGAAGGATTTGCCGCCCCAAGTCGTGCTGAGCGAGGGCCAGCTTGCGGCTAATGGCTTTAGCATCCTTTGCGCGGCGAGCACCGCCTATCCTTGGTCACGCTGGCGGGCGCTACTGCTCGACGATCCGCTGCAGCATAACGACATCATCCACACCGCCGCCTTTGTCGATGTGATGCGCAATATGGTCGAATTGAACGGCTATCAGCTAATTATGTCGAGCCATGACCGTGGCGAGAGTGAGTTCATCGCACGCAAGTTCGACGCGGCCGGTCTGCCCTGCTCCACGGTCCTGTTAACGGCGCCTTCGGACAAAGGCGTAGTCTGGAACGCGCCGGAACATAACAAGGCCGCGACACGAATATTGCGGGAGGATGCACAACCCCCAAGCGTCAGCAGCGCCTGACGCGGTTGAAGTGAAGGTAACTATGACTCGGGGTTAAGTGCGATCAGCTCGTCGAAGACGATCGGCATTCGTGCCGACGCATGTTCGCCTCGATCCCGGCAACAATGCCGGTCGAGCAGTCGTCGTTGCGGTGCGCGCGCTGAGCAGAATGTGGCGGATGAGCTAGTAGCGCGCCGTCTACAGATCCTCAAATAGAAGCGAAATTGTCGTCCGCTTTTAGGCCCACTCAGAAAACGCTTAAACGTGCGTTGTGGGGGCGCTTTTCCGCCATTCTTCTCCTAGCTTTTCAGTGTCAAGTAGTCGTCGACAGATAGCATATGCAATCGGAAAGCTCAGGGATTGACGCGGCGGCGCAGCCGGCACTCCTGATATGCGCCTAGCATGATCAGATCAGTCGCTGAAAACTAGAAATGCCCGGCTGATCTCGTCGGCCGTTCTCAAAGGTCGCGTGACCACTGTCAGCTTTGATTTGGCGTTTGAGCCGGAACTGGCGTCGAGCGCCTTTCGACAAATTCTGCAACGGCTTGACGCATTAGTGCGTGTGGGGTGCTGTCCAGTCGATTGGCCAAGGCGTTCAGTCTCTCGCGCGTATCGACATCCAAC
>MDTD01188027.1_pt1 | contig 11201 bp, 11 predicted proteins | sample 811221 | NCBI WGS metagenome assembly MDTD01 (sample SAMN05326646, study PRJNA326480) | marine metagenome | isolation source: seawater | place: Pacific Ocean: South West | collected 2011
AATAAATTTGATTTAAAATATATTAAAGTTAAATTACTAAATACTATTTAATTATGATTGATAAAAATCACATCAATCATATAATTCATGAATACTTTTCAAGAGATAATGTTTTAATTAATCATCAAATTGATTCTTATAATGATCTGATTGATAATATCTTACCCGAAATAATTTCAAAAGTTTTCCCTATAAAAATTAATATTAAAAAATCTGAGATAGATAGCATAGAGTTTTCTGTTAAAAATATTCGTTTAGAAAGACCTTCATATACAGAGAAAAACGGATGTAATAAAGTAATGACTCCTAATATGGCAAGATTAAAAAATTATACATATTCATTGCAAGTGATTGTAGATGTTTTAATTGATAATAAAATAAATCAAAATTCAGATGTTTATGAATTAAAAAATATCGTGTTATGTAAAATTCCAATCGTAGTTAGATCTAAATATTGTGTTTATAAAGAAGATATATTTAATGAATGTAAATATGATCCGGGTGGTTATCTTATTGTAAATGGGAATGAAAAAGTATTAATTACACAAGAAAAGGTAGTTCCAAATATTATTCATTTATATCCATCTCCTAATAATAATACAAAATATAAATATATTTCTGAAGTAAAATCTTTATCCCCCGAAGCATTTGGAGTTGTTAAAACGTGTAGTATTAAAATTACAAATAAACCATTATTAAACAATTGTAGATTATATATTAAATTTCCCCGAATTAAAAAAGATTTGCCTATTTCTGTGGTATTTAGATCTCTAGGTTGTCTCACAGATAAGGAAATATTATATTATATTATTGATAATGATAATTCTGAAATTGATAATGTAATCATCAAAATATTACATGGTTCATTACTTGAAAATGAAAATGTTTATACTGAACTTGATAGTATAAAATATATTTCAAATCATATAAACATAAACAAAAATAGTTTTTCAGATGATATTAAATTAGATTATACTAAAAATATTATTAAGAAAGATTTATTACCTCATTTAGATACTGATATTAAAAAATTGCATTTCTTGGGTATTATGATAAATAAATTATTAAAATATTCTCTGGGACTAATTGAACATAGTAATAGAGATAGTTATCCTAATAAACGAATGGAAGTCGCTGGCGCATTAATGGGTAATTTAATATACCAAGGATTAAATAAGGTATCCAAAGATATTAAACTATACATTAATAAAAATATTTCAAGTGACATTTTGTCTATTAAAGAAAATAAAATAATCAATGAATTAAATATTAGTAAAATTATTAAACCAAATTTCATTGAAAATATCTTAAAAAGTGCTCTTGCTACTGGTAATTGGGGTTTAAAAAATACAATAAACAGACAGGGTGTTTCACAAGTATTAAATAGATTAACTTCTATGAGCACTCTCTCACATCTACGACGAATCAGCACACCGATTGATAGTTCGGGAAAATTAATTGGTCCCAGGAAGTTACAAAATACACAGTGGGGTTATGTATGTCCTTCAGAAACTCCCGAAGGTCATAGTATTGGTGTTGTTAAGAATCTTTCAGTAACTTGTGAAATTACAAATGAAATACCTATTTCACCAATATTATATTATCTTAATGAATATATTATTCCAATTGAAAGTTTAAATATTATTACTTTTAATAAGCAATCATATAATAAATTATTTATCAATGGAGATATTACAGGTTATATTGAAAAACCAGGCGAATTTGTAGATACATTTAGATCTCTAAGGAAAGATAAATGTATTCATTATCAATCATCTATTTATTGGAATATTTATCAAAATACTATTTATATTCACACCGATAGAGGTAGATGTATTAGACCATTATTATCTAATATTCAAGATTTTAATATAGATATTAAAGATTTTAAATCTATGAAATGGAATGATATCTTAAACTTAGATATTATTGAATATATTGATTTCCATGAAAGTGAAAATACATTAATCAGTACCAGTATAAATGATAGAACTAAAGATTATACTCATTTTGAATTAGATAATTCATTTATCTTGGGTGTATTATCATCGAGTATTCCATTCTTAAATCATAATCAGGCACCAAGAAATACTTATCAATCGGCTATGGGGAAACAAGCTATTGGTATACCGATGACTAATTTTAATAATCGGTATGATACATTTACTCATATCTTATATTATCCTCAAAGGCCTCTAGTTAAAACTAAAATGATGAAATATTTTAATACAGATGAATTACCTGCTGGTATAAATGTTGTTGTAGCAATTGCTACATATAGTGGATATAATCAAGAAGATAGTGTTATTATAAATCAATCGGCAATTGACAGAGGATTATTTAATTCAACATTTTATAGAACTTATAAAGATGAAGAAAAAAAAGATCAATTATCAGGATTAGAAGATAATTTCTGTAAACCCGATATGAATAAATTATTACATCCTAAACCTTGTAATTATAATAAATTAAATGAAAATGGTTTAGTCAGTAAAAATACTTATGTATCTTCTGATGATATTATTATTGGTAAAACTACTCCTTTAATGGATAAACGTAAAGATTATGGTTATAGAGATAGCAGTGTTGCACCAAGATCAAATGAAAATGGATTTATTGATGATAATCTTATCGGTATTAATAATGATGGTTTTAGATTTTGTAACACTAGATTAAGGAAATCTAAAATTCCTCAAATAGGTGATAAATTCTCCAGCAGACATGGACAAAAAGGAACGGTTGGTATGGTATACAGACAAGAAGATATGCCAAGAACAAAAGATGGTATTGTCCCCGATATTATTATGAATCCTCATGCTGTTCCAAGTCGTATGACTATTGCTCAACTTTTAGAATGTATTCTTGGTAAAACTTGTTCCCAATTAGGTTTCTGTGGGGATGGAACAGGTTTTAATAATACAGATGTCAATGATATTATAAATACACTTGAAAAATCAGGTTATGAAGGAATGGGTAATGAAATACTTTATGATGGTTTTACAGGTGATCAACTAAAAACATCTATTTATATAGGTCCTACTTATTATCAACGTCTAAAACATATGTCCGCCGATAAGATTCATAGCAGAAGTAGTGGCCCTATTGTATCTATGACAAGACAACCAGCCGAGGGAAGATTATCTCACGGTGGTCTTCGTTTTGGAGAAATGGAACGGGATTGTATGATTGCTCACGGAGCATCATATTTCTTAAAAGAAAGATTAATGGATGTTTCTGATAAATATAGTGTTACTATCTGCAATGAATGTAATATGATATGTACTGGTAATCATAAAGATACTATCTATGAATGTAAAAAATGCAATAATTATGGTGATTTTACTAAAATATATATTCCTTATGCCTGTAAATTATTCTTACAAGAACTTATGGCAATGAGTATCGCTCCTCGTTTCATTACAAACTAAATTTAATAAATTATAGTTTCTTAATAAATTTGATATTATTATAATTTTTTATCTATCTTAAATCATTTATAATGGATAAAAAAATAAATACTTCTGAAAAAATATCCGATAAAGAAACTGAAAAGAAACTGGAGAAGAAAAAGAAAACTTCTGAAAGATGTTATTATTGTAATAAAAAATTAAAAATAATTCATTTTACTTGTAAATGTAATCATAAATTTTGTGTAGTTCACCAAAATCCTCATAGTCATAATTGTGAATTTAATAATAAAAAATTATGTCAAGAAAAATTAAAATTAAATAATCCACAAATGATTCATCAAAAAGTCGTTAAGATTTAATAATCTTTAATAACCATATTTTAATTTTCGCTTTAATCGGAAACTTTCTATAAAATCACTATAAGTTGGTTTATCTTTTTGTTCAATCAGTTCTAATAGTGTTAAATTTTTTTCTATTTCAATTAGTTCTTCTATTTTAAGTCTCATTTCTATATTTTTTTTTACCTGTAAAATATCATAATCTCTTCTGTATCTTTTTCCAACCATATCATAATACTTGTTATCATCTTTTCTAATCAAGTAAAGAGACATATTTGTTTATAAATATTTAAAATTTAAAATGATAAATAATATCAAATTTAAAATGAATAATATTCAGAAAACGAATAATATTCAGATTATGAATAATCTTACTCTCTTAGAATGTATCAGTATTCTACCCAAAGATATACAAAAACGTATTTATATTATTACTTGGAAAGGATTCTGGAGAGAATATATTCCATTAATTGCTAAACCGCCTTCTTGGTTGAAACACTATAATTATGTTCAGAATACATTATGGGAAGCAAAACAAAAAAATATACATTTCTTACATTTACCATTTAATACATTACCTGAAAATAAAAAATGGATTATGGGATGTCAATGCGATACTTGTGTTAATGATCAAGAAATATGTATAGTAGAAAAACATATTCATTATTTAATACAATATAGGAATTCTTATTATTTTTCAGAAAATTTTATGCCTAAGTCTTTTACCGAATGGAATGAATATTTAGTTCCTATCAGTTTTAAAAATGATACATTCGAATTTAATAAAGTATTTGATCCTTTATGTGGTTCCTATAAAGAAAATTATACCAGTAAACGTTTAAGAGAAGGTGGTAAATTCGAATTTAGTTATCCAGTTTAAAAAAAATATTTAATTTAAAAAAAATAATCTAATCTATCTAAGCAATCTGAATATTTATCGTCCACCGATCACTCTACGCGCCTCCATCTTCCTCCCTTCTTTGTTTTCTTCGTGCCAGAGAGGCCCCCACTTCCCCCTACAATATGCTCTAATTTCTTTTTTTGTGATATTCTGTGTCTGACAAAGGTTTACTAGGGTATATCTTCTTTCGCATCGTTTTTTATCGGGGTTCAAGCACCGAATAACGCGATGTGCAAGTGTATGGTATCTATTCTTACCTAAGACATTTGGACTGATTCTCTCGAGGATAATATTCCCCTTCTCCCTATCGCTCTTAGATGGATCGGTGATTATGGTTGAATCACCCTTCTTGTAAAAGACGAGAGTCTTTCCCCTTCTTATCTGATAGGAACCACCAACTTCCACTATCAGACCACGAGTTTCAAAGAAGAGCCGATGTCTAACCATATAGCGGGTGATATCCGAGAGAAGGACTTCGCTATTTCTATTCCTCAGACGAGCCTCTTCCTGACACTTGAACAAGGCAAACATAAACATCAGAGCCTGTCCATTGTCTTCATCTCCCTCTTGAAAAGTTGAGGGATACTCATTCATAAAGGCAACTATTTCGTTCGCCTGATCCAGAGCACACATGACTTCTGATGACATCCCCGACCCTTCTCACGCAGACTCAATCCGAAATAGAGAGCGCGAATACTTTACGAAAATAAAAGTTGAATTACTTCAAACCAAATTGATTTAATTAAAATAATTAAAAAGATTAAAATCAAATTTATGAATAATTACGAAAAAAATTTGATTTAATGGAACTCAAAATAAATAAAACAAATTCATTATGGATAAAATAACTCTACTTTCCAGAGAACAAGAGAAAAAAAAAGTGTTCTTTCAACTAGGAAAGAAATTCAAATTACCCTTAGATATTATCATTTTCCTTTATAATACTCTTAGAAAGAGTGTCTATCATGATAGATTATTACAGATAAATTTTCATAAAAATATTCTCTCTTCTCATCTCTGTGGTCCATCTTCTCTTTTAGATTTTGATGTTATAATCCTTGCTCCTAATAATCCATTTGATTACAGATTGCCTCTCGGTAAAGGTAATGAATGGTTAATAAAATCTGATGTAGCGAGAAAAGATAATATTATCTATCATGGATTATACAATGGACTAAAACCAAGAGATATTATTAATCAACAAATACAAATTTATGGAGAAACAAACTTTATACTTAAATATAATAGATGGTGTGCTTATACAAGGCGAGTATATTACGAACCTTTGACAGGTATGGAACGTATAAGATTCATAGATCATATAGGTATAGATTTATTTGATATATATTTAGATCATCTTGAAGATCCTGATTATAATATTGAAAGAGTAGGTGATTCATTTGAAGAAATATTAGATGATAATTATTATCACGAAGAATGAATTATCGTCGATTGTTCATAAATTTGATTTAGGATAAATATTTTTTTAATTAGATTACATCTCTGTTTGGTTTAACTGAACACCTTATTACTCAACTACTTTACTAATCACCATTTGCAGAGAACACGTGAAGACCATGGTCTCCCTCGTCCTTTTGCCCGACGCCTTCATCCAAGATGAACTTCTTCAAGAAGAAGAAATCGACCTCTCCCTCTCTGAAGCGAAAATGAATGGCAGACAAGTAGGCAACCTGAACGCTGGTTACCACTGCGACCCCGAAGAGCTCAACGACCTCCATCCTTTCTGGGCTACGGATGAAGAAACTCAAGAATCAAGCATTACTCGTATTTCATTCAATGCGACATCTCTGGCTCGTGACGAAAGGGATAAAGATATCAAAGAAAATACCGACTTCATTGAGAGAGGTGAAAGACCTCTTTGTAAGGTCACAAAGATTGTTAAAGCAATTTTTGAGGGTAAGGCCCCTATCTGGAAAATTGTTTCTCCCATCAAAGATAAGTTTGTCCTATCCGCCATGGATCTCATCTTTGAAGAAGTCTTAGGATGCATCAAAAGTGGGAAAACATATCGGTTTTGTGATTCTTCTTCTTTGCGCTTGAAATCCTCACCATCCTCAATTGACACACTAGAAAAAGCGTATATCATCTTTAGATACATAGCAGGTTTCCCACCATTGCCAATGCCAGCTTTGCCAATGCCAGAAGTGCAAACAGTGGAAGAAGACGATATCGAAGTTAAACTAAGGATAATCCGAGAGAAGATAGAACGGATATGCGGTGATGTTTATCACGAGACATCTTCTAGCGAGGCAAAACCCAAGCTTGTTAGACAAGCATCACGTAGCGTATACTGCTGTTCACCACCCAAATAAAAACATAAAAACATAAAAACATAAAACCTTAGATAGAATAAAGACAAAAAAATTTTTTTATCTTATTTTTAACCGATAAATTTTTCTTAATTGTTCATAAATTTGATTTTAATAATCTAATAAATTAATTGTATTTGCACCGGTTAGGTGGGCGCTGAATTGGGGGTAGCATCCTGGTGTGGGACAGTTAGCTTAGTCCTTTAAGTGAGTGATGAGTACCAGATATTTGTTCCGATGTTCTGTGAGTCAGATTGCGAATGAACAAAACTCACGCAGCACGAATTAAACCGGGGAATGAACTCCGGAGCTAAGGTCTACTCGGCGTAGGCTGAATGTTGGCGTTTTCGTGTAATACACCACAATTTTTTTTATCAATTTGTTTCTGAATCACTACTATCTGTAATCACTTCACTAGGATTAGTCAATATTGTAGGTATAAATCTTTCTTTGAGATATATAGGTATTTCATCAAGTGGTATCTCAATATCTTTATAAGCATCAAAAACATATTCTGATTGTTTTAATCCTATTTTATCCATTTCCTGAAATAAATAATGAAATTTTAATGATCTACCTACCCAATCTTCTCTCGATTGAATCAATAAATTATTTTTTAATCGTAATAATACATTTTCATCTTTTAATATCTCTATCTCTTTGCTAGTATCTAATAATCTTCTAATAGATTCATTTATTTTATAGTCTTTGTAATCTAACTCCATATTTATTTTTTGTATCTCATTCTTATAAGTATTATGAGTAATTTGTAATTCTTCTCTAAGCATTATGGTTTCGCGTGAACTAAATTCATATAATGTTTTTATATCAATTAAATTATCCTGAAAATCTTTTAACCAAGGAAATATTTTTAAATCTTCCATTATTATTATTTATTTAGTTTAATTTTTATCTTACTATATCAAATTTTTAATGAATATATCTAGGTAATCTATCTACTGGTTCTATATAGTTTTCATTTCTTATAGCAATAGTTTTATATATATATTCATCATTGTCTAAAATAATACTCCTTATGCAACGATTACCTACTAAATCAGTTAATTCTATATGATATTGAAATATCTTATTATAAATATCTAAAATACCATATTTTTCTAAATAATAATTTAAGATTTCAATATGAATTTTTAATGAAGGTAAAATATAATCATTATTATGTTTTATCAAAATAAAACCTTTTAAACCAAATGTTTCAATTACTATTTTTAAATGAAATATTTTTTTATGATAAAGATGCATTGTTCTTACAGATTCATGATAAGGATTAAATAATATATGATTTATAATAATACCTTCTTTATATTTCTTATATTTATTACCTTCTTTTATATACCATTGTAAAGTTTCTGCTTCTTCTAACTCTCTTTTTTTATCATAAATACTTTGAATAATTTCTATATCATAGTATTTTAATAAATATGATAATAAATAATATATTTCTTTTTTTGATGTGCTAAATATCATACAATAATATATAATTATATATTATTATGTCTGGAGAAGACAAAAATAAAGATGAAGAATTTATTGATGCCGAAAAAGGACCAGAAGTAAATAAAAAAACAGAAGGAAATATTAAAAAAGAACCTATAAATATTAAAGAAATAAAAGATAACCTTGTTTTAAAACAGGATGAAAATATTACAATTAAAGAAATTAGAGAAAATATTAGTAAAAATTCTATTGAAATAGCCGATTTAAAAAATTTAACCGAATCCATTGATTATGGTAATATACCTAGTAATCATACTGATGATAGTAATGTTTCTACTCCTAGAAGAATACGTTATATTTATGCGAATGTCTTTGATGAGGGGTTAGATGATACGAATGAATGGACCGATATAAAACGATATCGGTTTCAAAAGTGTCTTTGGAAATTAAAATATAATAGGATTGTCTCTTCTTTTTATCTTAATAATCTTAAAAAAGGAGAACATAAATGGTCTTGGATGATTATTGTTATCTCTACTATGACATCAGGTTTAACAGTAGCTAATAATGTTGATGAAGGGAATGCGCCCATAGATAATTATAATACTTATGTAAATATATTATTAACCGTGTCTAGTATGACTACGAGTTTAATTGCCGCATGGATTAAAAAACAAATGTTTATAGAAAAAATAAATGATATTGATAAATATTTAACTGAATTAAATGCTCTTTGTGAAGATCTCGAAATACAATTATCTTTATTAAATACAGATCGTTTAAAATATATGGATTTCAAAAAATTATATATTCCTAAAATGACACAATATCTTACAACGAATCCTATTATCCCCCCTTTTGAATGGAAGCGATGTATTAAAGAAATTACAATGGATTATCCCGAACTCTTAAATATGGATGATAGCGAAGATAATAAATTATGGCCATGGTATGGTGATTTAATATCTGATCCTAAAAATGATGATAAAGATGCTCCTCATGTTAGATATAAAACTAATTTTTATAGGAAATTTAAAAAAACTAGAAAAGATAAATATTTATCAACCTGCTGCGGAAAACAAAAAATGGAAATAGTTTATGATTGTGAAAATAATAATCCGTAGATAAAAAATCTAACTATATTTTTTTCCTATATATTTTATTTTTTTGTGTTTTTGTTTTATAATTCTTTATCTGTTGTAAAACGACTAACTTTAACTGAGTTCGAATAATGTGTACAACTATCCGACACCTTGAAATTTTCGGGTATAATTTTAGAGACGCAAGCGATACATCTCTCATAACCGAAACCCGCTTCTCTCGGTGTTCCATGAATATCACCTGGTCTCGTAGTGAAGATAGGAATACCTGTAGCAACAAGCGCACCGAAAGCTCCTCCATCCACCTCCTCGCAATGCTGAAAGACAGCCTGACATACTGGACTGTCGCAAGTGAAACTATGATAACCCTCTATGAGACGATACTTACATTCTGCAGCAACTATCTCAGCTGGAAGTGAACCTCTGTCTTTATCGGAGTAGTTGAATTTCTTGTAAGCAGACTGTAGATCTTGAGAATATGTTGAAAGGACCCCTTCTGTAACCTCAACCTCTCTCCATGATTCGTCAGGAGTTTCTTGGATGGGATTGTTGAACTTCATCAACTCCTTATGTTCCAGGTATTGTTGAGCATTCATCCCGGAAGGCCAGTAATCCCGAGATTTAGGATCTATCAGATCCTGAATACGAAAAGTCTCAATGAAAGGAGTGGTATCTTGTGGTTTTGGAGGAACCCCACCCATCAGCTCCTTCTCGCGTTCAATCGCTTCGTCAGAAAGGTGTAGCTCCTCGACGTAAGAGGATGAAGAGGCGCTAATGAGCTTGTTTTCTTCGTTGTATCTCCACTTCTCTTGGATACCACTATCCTCACGACAAGAATGGCAGGCGTATAAGTCTCTAGAAGACCTTACATATTCTAATATACCTTCGTCGGTGAGGATGGAATCGCAACAACAGCAAGTGATAGGACTTGGAAGACACATCTCACAGACATTGCTGTCTAATGTAGATGCTTTCTCTAGGTTGAACGTGGTTCTCGGTGGTGTATCTTCACAGTCAAGCGGGAAATGGCAGTTGAAGCAGATGGGTACTACACAAGTTCGAATCGGAGCATGCTTCTTGTCAACGCGTTGTCCATTCATCAACTCGGTGAACTTCTCCAGATCTTTTTGTTCCCCAGATCCTTCATTGAAGACGTAGACACCTTCGCCGGTCGTTACGTTGCCATTATACCACTGATAGTAATGAACATGAAACACGGGGTCGCGCAAGAGGGTTGATTCGCTCTTACGCCGATGTGGTGCTTTATCGCCCATCATGAACTTCTCCAACCGATCAATCTTGTTTGTCTCTGGGAGACCCGAAACGTGAACCCCTATCGCCCTCATTGTTTCACCGGCATGGGGTGTTCGATGATACCGAGATCTGGATTGGCGCCTGGAAGATGACTGGTTGCCGATAGTCTGAGATCTGGATGAAGACAACATGTTCTCTGTGTAGTAGGGTAAGCGGTAAGCGGTTGAAAGTGGTTGAAAGCTGTAGTGACTATTTTACCAGTCAAGAGTTATTTATGTCCAATGAAAAAAAATATTATACTAAATCAAATTTATGAACAATATAAGATAAAATTTTTAATCATTTATTAATAAATTTTACGCTTAATAAATCTTACCGATACATTCCTCTAATGAATACTCTCCTTTCTG
>MDTD01033967.1_pt1 | contig 11200 bp, 7 predicted proteins | sample 811221 | NCBI WGS metagenome assembly MDTD01 (sample SAMN05326646, study PRJNA326480) | marine metagenome | isolation source: seawater | place: Pacific Ocean: South West | collected 2011
AAAGAATTGAACCTATCCATTTATTGATTGCTCTAAACAAATGCAATAAAGAACTAATGCAATTTTTGTATTCCATTTGCGGTGTTAACCTTGAACTTTTTAATCAGATTATTGAATCAGAGTTAGATAAAGTTAATCAATCCAATGTTTCGCAAATAGTATTATCCGCAGATTCACAAAAGATACTGACCAAAGCTCAAGTCGTAATGAAAGAATTTTCAGACACTTATGTTTCAGTGGAAATGTTGTTATTTGCAATTCTATTAGATGCTAACAAGGCATCAAGGCTTTTGAAGGATGCTGGTTTTACAGCGGTGAATCTCAAAAAGGCTATTCTTCAATTGAGGAAAAATCGGCCAGTGAATTCAACGAATCAAGATGCAAATTATAATTCCATCGAAAAATTTGCGATTAATTTAAATTCAGCTGTCAATTCGGGAAAATTAGATCCAGTGATTGGTCGTGATGATGAAATACGAAGGGTGATTCAAATATTGAGTCGTCGAACAAAAAATAACCCTATTCTTGTTGGTGAACCAGGGGTAGGAAAAACAGCTATTGCTGAGGGTATAGCTCACAGGATTGTTAGTGGAGATGTACCTGATAATCTTAAATCCAAAACCGTCTATTCTCTTGATATATCGGGTATTATTGCTGGAGCTAAATTCAAAGGAGAATTTGAGGAACGCTTGAAAGCCGTTGTGAAAGAGGTAATAGATGCTGATGGTGAAATTATTTTGTTTGTGGATGAGATTCATACCCTTGTTGGTGCTGGGGGTGGTGAAGGTGCAATGGATGCGGCTAATATTTTGAAGCCTGCTCTCTCACGGGGCGAATTGAGGTTAGTTGGCGCAACAACATCTAATGAATATCAAAAATATTTTGAAAATGATAAGGCCTTGGTGCGTCGATTTCAAACGGTACTGATTGACGAGCCCTGTTCAGATGATGCAATTTCTATATTACGAGGTATAAAAGAACGGTATGAAAGTCATCATAAAGTAAGGATAAAAGATTCTTCTATTGTTGCTGCAGTTGAACTTTCTCAACGTTATATTACTGAACGGCAACTGCCTGATAAGGCGATTGATCTTATTGATGAAGCGGCATCTAAAATAAGAATGGAAATTAATTCAAAACCTCAAGACTTAGATCAGATCGAACGAAAAATACGTCAGTTAGAAATTGAAAAATCAGCAATAAAAAAAGAAAACGATCAACAAAAACTCACAAGAATAGAACAAGACTTAAGCGAATTTGGAGAAAAACATAAGGTATTAAAAGCAAATTGGGAAAATGAAAAACGACTCGTTAATGATATTCAATCCATCCGAAATGAGATTGAATCTATGAAAAATGAATCAATAAAGGCCGAGCGGGAAGGTTTGTATGAGAAAGTCGCTGAGCTTCGCTACGGAAAAATAAATCAGAAAGAAATAGATCTTATTGAAAAAAAGAAAAATCTAGATGCAATTGATGCTAAATCTAAAATGATTAAGGAGGAAGTAAGTGTAGATGATATTGCCGAAGTGGTTTCAAAATGGACCGGCATTCCTGTTCAAAAGATGCTCCTAAGTGAAGGGGAAAAGCTATTAAATTTGGAGGATACACTAAAAAAACGTGTTGTTGGTCAAACAGAGGCTATTGCTTCATTATCAGATACAGTAAGGCGATCGAGATCAGGTTTACATGATAAAAATAAACCCATAGGCTCATTTTTATTCATGGGAACTACTGGAGTTGGAAAAACAGAACTTGCCAAAACACTCTCCGAATATTTATTCAATGATGAGCAGGCGATGATTCGTCTGGATATGAGTGAATACCAAGAAAAACACTCAGTAAGTCGCCTGCTTGGTGCACCTCCAGGCTATGTAGGCTATGATGAGGGAGGTCAATTAACCGAATCTGTTCGGAGAAAGCCTTATTCAATTATACTTTTGGATGAAATAGAAAAGGCACATTCGGATGTTTTCAATATTCTTCTGCAGGTTTTAGATGATGGAAGGCTTACTGATAGTAAGGGAAGAGTGGTCAATTTTAAAAATACAATTATTATTATGACAACAAATATCGGTGCAGAAGTTATTCATGAAAGATATAGTCAAATGACTAATAATTCAGATAATAGAAGAGAATTAGTCAAACATGAATTATTTGAACTCCTGAAACAGCATTTGAGGCCAGAGTTCTTAAATCGTATCGATGAGTGTATTTTGTTCGAGCCATTATTGAAAGAACATTACGAGGAGATCATTCAAATACATTTGAATAAATTGAGTGAAAACCTTGAGGATAAGGGAATTGACTTAGTGGTAACAGATGAAGCTTTAGAAACGCTTTTAAATGAGAGTTTTGATCCTTTCTTTGGAGCAAGACCCATTAAGAGAGTCATACAAAAAAAGGTTTTAAATGAGTTGTCCAAAGCTTTATTGGGCGATTCAATTGATAAATCTAAAAATGTTGTACTCGATTCATTTGATGGAAAAATGGTCTTTCGAAAACCAGTATATGAATCTGAAGAATCGTAGTTAAGGAAATCTATTTTAAGATATTCTAAAAGCTTATAAACGATATTTTTTGAAAAAGGCATCCCAATTCCAAACGTAGTGACTCATCACTTCATCCATTCTTTTTAAGAAGAGAGGGTTAGGAGCTCGCATTCTTTTGAAGTACTCATCTTGGTATTCATTTAGTTTATATTTATGGAAGATCGCTTTAGACATTCCATAGATCCAATTTTTGGAAGGGTGATTGACCCTTGAGATAAAGCTTTGGTATTGACGGATGAGTTTCTCAAAATCCTCAACCTTCATTTCGTAAATCTTAGAAAGCTTTAAAAAGATTAACTTTTCAACTGCTGCAGCTTGTTCTGAATCGAAAGTACTTTCAAGAAAAGATAGATTTCCAACAATGACAATGATTCCAAATTCTCCACTTGCGTTATCATTAATGTTGGGGGATTGAACAAATACGGGATCTTCATTTATAAGAGAGGCAATTTCCGGAAATCCATTGTCTACACATTCAAAAATGGCGTTAATGAACACGTTGGCAACTTGGTTATCAGATAACTTTCTTTTTATCAGTGCGCTAAACATACCCATTTTAACTCTCGTTTGACCAAAGTTAATGGCTCTACACCTTTGATTTTAATAGGTTTTGGTAGGGTTATCAACGAAGTTTTCAACAGTCAACTTCTGTTTGATAAAAAAATATAATTTTGTCCTAATTAAAATACACATAATAATGAATGCTTTAATTAAGACAAGTAAAGGAGATATGAAAGTTGAATTTTACGATAAAGATGCTCCAAATACAGTATCCAATTTTGTAAAATTGGCTCAAGAAGGTTATTATGACGGATTGAAGTGGCATCGTGTTATTCCTGATTTTGTGATTCAGGGTGGCTGTCCAAATAGTCGTGATGGAGAAAGTGGTATGGCCGGTACAGGTGGACCGGGCTATCAGATTGATTGTGAGTTAGGTGGGGGTAATCAGCACCATGATAGAGGTGTTTTATCTATGGCTCATGCCGGAAGAAATACAGGCGGTTCTCAGTTTTTTGTGTGTCACAGCAGAGCCAATACTGGGCATTTAGATGGGGTTCATACTTGTTTCGGAAAGGTCACAGAAGGTCTTGAGGTAATTGATGCGATTGTTGAAGGTGATTCCATTGATGAGATAAGGGTAATTTAATACCCTTTACAATAATCCATTTCTAACATTTAAAAGTAATTTTTACCCTTACCCCAAGTGTTTTTGCCTAAAAAGGATTTATACCTTTTTACCACAGCATTTTTTGAATTTACGATTGCTTCCACAGGGGCATGGCTCATTTCTTCCAATCTTACGGTCCTCATATTTAATGGTCCCATTTTCTGGTTCACAGCTGCAAGAACCACTGCAACATGACGATGCGGTGTTCTCGTTTCCTTCTGTCTCTAATCCAAACATTCTTGTATGCTTTTAGCGTTTCATTCTTTTAAATACTTTGCTCCTATCAATCGGCTCAAAGCATCTTTGATCTCAAGGCAGCCTTGATTTGATCAGCCAATTCTATTCCAATTCGATCTTGAGCTTCAACAGTAGCTGCTCCAATGTGTGGTGTACAAGCAATATTTTCGTGCGAGGTGAGAGATGTGTCTGGATTGGGTTCGTTTTCAAATACATCAAGAGCCGCAGCCGCTACAATACCATTCGATATTGCTTCTTTCAAATCTGTTTCATTGATCACTCCACCTCGAGCAGCGTTCACAATCCGTACTCCTTTTTTCATCATTTCGAATTCCTTCATTTGAATAACTGCACTTCCATCGGCTTGCTTGGGAACATGAAGGGAAATGTAATCCAACTTTCCAATTACTGAAGACAGGTCACTAGTTGGTGTGATGGAGACATCAACATTTGACCCTCCGACATTCAAAGATATGGTGGCTGTCTCTGTGTAGCGGTCAATGGCAATTACTTTCATCCCGGCGCCTAATGCATATGAGGCCAAACTTTGACCAATACGACCAAATCCAACAATCCCAATGGTTTTTCCTCTAAGCTCTACACCTTTAGCATAATTTTTCTTAAGCTTTGAAAATTCCCCATGCTCCATGTTTTTGTAGGATGCATACAGGAATCTGGATATGGCGAAAAGATGACCCATCACGAGCTCTGCAACAGATTGAGAGGAAGCTCCCGGGGTATTGATAACGGTTAGCCCTTTTTCCCTTGCGTAGCTCACATCAATATTGTCCATACCAACACCTCCTCTTCCGATGAGTTTCAGACTTGGGCATGAATCTATCAAATTTTGACGCACTGTGGTTGCGCTTCTGACCAAAACACCTACGACTTGTTCTTTATTGATAAAGTCAATTAAATCATCTTGAGCGACCTTATCAAGAATCACTTCAAATCCTGAAGCTTCGAGTGCATTGACTCCACTTTCAGATATACCGTCATTTGCTAATATTTTCATTCTACTAATTTTTATCCTTTATTTGAAAAATCCTTCATTAACGTGACCAATACTTGAACACTTTCGATGGGCAATGCATTGTACATTGAGGCTCTGAAGCCACCTACAGATCGATGTCCTTTTAAACCAACAATATCATTTTTTTGCCACAAAGCATTGAATTCATCGATTCTCGACTCGTCATTCATTAAAAAAGTAACGTTCATATTCGAACGATCCTCTTTGGCCACAGTACCTTCAAACATAGGGTTGTTATCAATTTCATCGTAAAGCAATGCTGCTTTAGCTTCGTTTCTGGCTTGAGCACTTTTGACTCCACCGTTTGTAATCAAATGACGAAGATTAAGCATCGATGCATATACTGAAAATACCGGAGGTGTATTGAACATACTTTCCTTATCTGCATGTGTTTTTAAATCTAAATAAGTCGGCATAAAGGCAGACGTTGATTTACCCAAAACTTCGTCTTTAACAATATATAAAGTAGTGCCGGCTGGACCCATGTTTTTTTGTGCTCCTGCATAAATAAGGTCAAAGTCAGCTACATTAATCTCTCTGGAGAAAATATCTGAAGACATGTCACATACCAAAGGAAGGGATGTTGTTGGCATCTCTTTAAACTGCGTTCCGAAAATGGTATTGTTTGATGTGAAGTGCAAAAAGTCTGCACTCTCATCAATGTTTAAGTTTTTTGGAATGTAATTGAAGTTAGTGTCGGATGAGCTTCCTGCCTCTAAAACTTCGAATCCTGCTTTTTTCGCCTCGGTCATGGCTTTCTTGGACCAAGTACCGGTATTGATGTAAGATGCTTTTTTTGACTCCCTCATCATATTAAGGGCACTGACTAAAAACCCAAGGGATGCTCCCCCTTGAAGAAAAATAACTGAGTAACCGTCTGGCACATGCAAGGCCTTCTTAACGAGGTCAGTGGCCTCATCCATAACGGCTACAAAATCTTTATGTCTGTGGGATACTTCTAAAATTGAGAGGCCATTAAAGTCAACGACAGAACGAGAAGCTTCCTGAAAAACTTCTTGAGGCAGAATACAAGGACCTGCACCGAAATTATGTTTCATACAAATTTATTTTTAGCAAAATTCTAAAAACTATTTAAAATGAGATAAGAATTATTGGAAATTTTCAAAAAAAACAAAACAGAATAAACTATTTATCCTATGTTTTCTTTTTAACTGCAGACTTTTTGGTCGCAGTCGCTTTTTTAGTAGCCTTCTTGGCGGGTGCTTTGGCTTCCTCAGTGGTTTTTTTTGCTGCTGCTTTTTTCTTTTTTGGCTTTGGAACAAACTTTACGCTTTTCTTTCTTTTTCGAGTAACCCCGTATGTTCCCATTGTCCTTTTTCCTCTAGCTGTTTTTCTGTCTCCTTTACCCATGATTTAATTTTTGTTTAAGTATTATCCAAATTTACAATTCTTTTCCAATTATTCTTCTTCTAATTTCGTTTTCAATTTGTTCTCCCTTTTTAAGGCTTTCTTTACACCATTGGATTTTGAGGCGTGTTTGTTCTTCCGTACTCAGTTTCCATTCTTTATTACTATTCTCAAGGCGTTTTCTAATGTGGCTTAGTAAAATTGCGGCAGAAACCGAAATGTTAAAACTTTCGGTAAATCCATACATTGGAATACTGACTTTATAATCTGCTTCGCATAAAGCCTCCTTAGATAAACCCTCCAATTCCGTTCCAAAGAATACGGCAAGCGGTTCATCCAATGGGACATTATAAATGTTGTATTCATCGGTATGAGGAGTGGTAGCGACTATTTTATAGCCTCTATTTTTGAGAGTTTTAATGCACTCTAGTGTGGGTTGTTCTCCTTTTGTGTGTGTTTCTGTTTCTACCCATTTTCCAGCACCAAGTGCAATATCTCTGTTTACCCTGTATTTATTGATGTTTTCTACTACATGCATTTTATTGATTCCATAACAGTCGCATGTCCTGAGTACAGCTGAAGCGTTGTGTGCCTGGTAAAGATTTTCAACTACAACATGGATAAAGTTAGTCCTGTGGGACGCAATTTCTTCAAATAATGCCACTTTATTTTCAGAAAGAAGACCGAGTAATTCATTCAATACAATTTCATCAATATCCATACTAGAAAAGTGAATTTATGAATAATTCTTTTTTTAACTCCATTTTGAGGCAATACTCGTTATACGTTGTGTTTCGATTCCTTCAATAGTTTCTTTTCGAATGAGCTTTTTACTCAATCGATCTTTGAGAACAGTATCGATTGATTTGATTTGAGCACAAGGTATGTTTTGTTCTAAACAGATTTTCAGTAGTGATTGAATAGAAAAATATTTAACTTTTTTCTCGATAAGTTGACCGAGTTTGGTCCTGTTTTTTACTCGAGATTGATTGGTATTAAAAGACTCTGCTTTTTTGAGTTCTTGAAGTTCGAGAACATCACATAGCTTATCGAAATGTCTGTTGCTTCCAATCGCGAAGGTCACCCATTCTCCTTCTGCTGTCTTGAATAGTTCTCCATACGGGGCAATATTTGGGTGAAGATTACCTTGTCGCTGAGGTTTGTTTCCCGTCATAAGATAATTGCTGGCCTGATTCATTAGGCTGCAGACTGCCGAATCATATAGTGAAACATCGATGGTTTTAGGTTGCTTTGAGAGTAATGCCAGAAGAATACCCTCTTTTAAATGATGGGCCGCTAAAACATCTATCAAAGCAACGGGCATTTTTAAGGGAGCCTGATTAGTCTCTCCATTGATGGACATAAACCCTGATTCAGCTTGAAGAATTAAATCATAAGCGATTCTGTCACTATCGCTTCCAAATCCCGATATTTTTCCAATGATAAGCTTTGGGTTGATGTTTCTCAGTGTATGATCTTCTACGTTCAATTTATGATCATCTCCTTTTTTGAAATTACTAATGAGTATATCGGCATTCTCTACATGTTTCATAAAAATTCTGTAATCTCGTTGTTTAGCGAGATTCAATTGAGTATACTTTTTTTTGAAATTAACACTCGAGAAGTACGCAGATACCTGTGCTTTGGGATTTTCATTGGGAACTTTCCAAGACCTGGTTACATCGCCTTGATGAGGTGATTCTATTTTTAGAACATCAGCACCCAATTCTGCAAAAAAAGTTCCTACAGAAGGCCCTGCTAGAACCGTAGAGAGGTCGATGACTTTTAGATTTTTAAATAGGTCTTTCATAGGTTATTTCATTTGCTTTAAACAAATGTATGGAAAACGTACAATTCTTTATTTTTAATGATTCTATATTAGGATTTGGAAAAGGACTTGATGCATATTAGCTATGAATTTCCTTGATTCTTCATGTAAAATCTTTAATTTCGTGTTACTAGAAGATTTTGTAAGGATACGTGATTAGCCATCGAGTGGTAACTAAGTGATTAGTTACTACTTTTTAGCTTTTAACTAAGGCAAGATATTAGAAGTCAATTGAATAAAATGAGTTTGTATAGTGAATACATAAGGGAAATCAAAGAACGAAAATTAAATGGGCTTCAGGCAAAGCCGATTGATGGATCTGATTTACTTAGCGAAATTATTACACAAATTAAGGATGTCAATCATCCTGATCGAAAAGCATCGATTGACTTTTTTATTTATAATATTCTTCCAGGTACTACAAGTGCAGCAGGTGTCAAGGCCCAATTTTTGAAAGATATTATTCAAGGTGAATACTATTTAGCGGAAATAAGCCCAGAATTTGCTTTTGAGTTATTATCTCACATGAAAGGAGGACCTTCTATCAAGGTCCTACTTGATTTGGCATTGGGTGACGATGATGCAATTGCCAATCAAGCAGCCACTGTTTTAAAGACCCAGGTTTTTCTTTATGAAGCTGATACAGATCGTTTGAAAGAAGCCTATGATAATGGAAGTGAAATTGCTCAAGAAATTATAGAAAGCTACTCCAAAGCTGAATTTTTTACAAAGCTCCCTGAGATAGAGGAGGAGATAGAGGTAGTGACTTACGTTGCAGGTGTTGGAGATATTTCTACCGATTTGCTTTCCCCCGGAAGTGATGCGCACTCTCGTTCAGACCGTGAACTTCACGGTCAGTGTATGTTTGAGCACAATAGGGAAAAACAAAAAGAGCTTTTGGAATTGCAAAATCAACATCCTGATAAGAGAGTAATGTTGGTTGCAGAAAAAGGTACGATGGGTGTAGGTTCTTCTAGAATGTCAGGGGTAAATAATGTGGCTTTGTGGATTGGTAAAAAAGCAAGTCCTTACGTTCCTTTTATCAATATTGCTCCTGTAGTGGCGGGTACGAACGGGATATCTCCTATATTTCTCACGACAGTTGGAGTCACTGGAGGAATAGGATTAGACTTAAAGAATTGGGTAAAGAAAAAAGACGTCGATGGGAATACCATCATGGATGAGGATGGAGAGCCTGTTCTCGAGGAAATGTACTCAATCGGTACAGGTACCGTTTTCACAATTAACACGAAAAAGAAAAAATTATACTTTGAAGGTAAGGAGGTGAAAGATATTTCTGCTGCATTTACACCTCAGAAAATGGAATTTATGAGGGCCGGTGGTTCATATGCCATTGTTTTCGGTAAAAAGCTTCAAACCTTTGCTGCAAAAACTTTAGGAATAGATATTCCTCCGGTGTTTGCTCCTTCTAAAGAAATATCACACGAGGGACAAGGTCTTACTGCAGTGGAAAAAATATTCAATCGCAATGCAGTGGGTACAACCCCCGGCAAATTGCTTCATGCAGGTTCTGATGTTCGTGTTGAAGTAAATATTGTCGGTTCACAAGATACAACAGGCTTAATGACTTCTCAAGAATTGGAGATGATGGCTGCTACCGTTATTTCTCCCATTGTTGATGGTGCGTATCAATCCGGTTGTCATACCGCATCAGTATGGGATAAGAAGGCTCAGGAGAATATTCCAAGGCTAATGAAATTTATGAATGATTTTGGACTGATAACGGCTCGTGATCCTGAACACGGATATCATGCCATGACAGATGTGATTCACAAAGTGTTGAATGACCTGACGGTGGATGATCGAGCGATTATAATTGGTGGAGATTCTCATACCCGAATGTCCAAGGGTGTAGCATTTGGAGCAGATTCAGGGACAGTTGCATTGGCATTAGCCACAGGTGAAGCCAGTATGCCTATTCCGCAATCTGTTAAGGTCACCTTTAAAGGAGAAATGCGAGAGCATATGGATTTTCGTGATGTGGTCCATGCCACTCAATCTCAAATGCTCGATAAATTTGCCGGAGAGAATGTTTTCCAAGGCCGAATCATTGAGGTTCATATTGGGACGCTTCAGGCAGACAAGGCCTTTACCTTTACAGATTGGACTGCTGAAATGAAGGCTAAAGCTTCTATTTGCATTTCTGAGGACGACACCTTGATTGAATCTCTTGAGATAGCAAAGAGTAGAATACAAATCATGATTGATAAGGGAATGGACAACGAAAAACAGGTTCTTCAAGGTCTTATTGATCTGGCTAATAAAAGAATTTCGGATATAAAAACAGGAGAAAATCCTCCACTTGCCCCTGATTCCAACGCTAATTATTTTGCAGAATTTGAGGTTGATTTGGATATTATTTCTCAGCCCATGATTGCCGATCCTGATGTACATAATGAAGATGTTTCAAAGCGTTATACGCACGATACGATTAGGGCCTTATCATACTACAAGGGAGAGAAAAAGGTCGATCTTGGATTTGTGGGTTCGTGCATGGTTCACAAGGGAGATATGAAAATCCTTGCACAAATGCTTCGGAATCTAGAAAATATTCACGGTAATATTCAATTCAATGCTCCTCTAGTAGTTGCTGCACCAACCTACAATATAATCGACGAGCTAAAAGAAGAGGGCGATTGGGATGTACTGCAAAAATACTCTGGTTTTGAATTTAATGATGCTGCACCAAAAAACGTAGCACGAACAGAATACGAAAATATGATGTATCTTGAACGTCCCGGTTGCAATCTCTGTATGGGTAATCAAGAAAAAGCTGAAAAAGGCGATACCGTCATGGCAACTTCCACCCGTTTGTTTCAGGGTAGGGTCGTAAAAGATTCTGATAGAAAAAAAGGAGAATCGCTTCTGGCTTCAACTCCAGTTGTAGTTCTCTCAGCCATATTGGGAAGAATTCCTACAATGGAAGAATACGAAGCGGCTGTGGTGGGAATCAATCTAACCAAATTTGCACCCCCAAAGGAAAGCCTTTGTGC
>MDTD01122385.1_pt1 | contig 11200 bp, 7 predicted proteins | sample 811221 | NCBI WGS metagenome assembly MDTD01 (sample SAMN05326646, study PRJNA326480) | marine metagenome | isolation source: seawater | place: Pacific Ocean: South West | collected 2011
CAACCAGTTCCGCTGGGATCAATGGATCACAGCGTCATGGCAGTGATCGATGGGCATGCCCATGATCTACGCCCGGGAGATGCCTGGCTGCTCAATGATCCATATCACGGAGGGACTCATCTTCCTGATCTAACGCTCGTCACACCGGTGTTCGTGGATGATGGACAGAAACTGGCCTTCTTTGTCGCAAGTCGGGGACATCATGCGGATGTGGGCGGACTCACACCTGGCTCCATGCCGGCGGATTCTCGAACACTTGAAGATGAGGGTGCGATCATCAGTCCGGTCAGAATCGTCCATGACGGACGAATGAATGAGCCACTGATCCGCGATCTCTTCACGTCGATTCAGCATCCATCGAGGAATCCTGACCAGAACATCGCGGACCTGAGAGCTCAGATGGCCGCGAATGCCCGCGGGGTCGAGGAACTCACCCGGCTGGTGGCGACTCACGGTATTGGGATGATCGTCGATTGCATGGAGGCGGTCATCGATGCTGGCGAAGCATGCGTGAGGCGATTGCTCCCGACGCTCAGGCAGGGATCCTGTGAAGCCAACATGGATCATGGCAGCACGATCCGTGTCGCAACGAGGCTGGATGGCGACTCCTTCGTGTTCGACTTTGGCGGAACCAGCAAGCAGGTGCCCTTGAACTTCAATGCCCCTCCGGCGATAACCCGAGCAGTCATTCTGTATGTGCTTCGTTGTCTGATCGACGATGATATTCCCTTGAACGCAGGCTGCCTGCGACCGATCCGAATCGAGATACCGTCGGATTCACTTCTCAATCCACGGTCGCCATCTGCTGTCGTCGCAGGTAATGTCGAGACCAGCCAATGTGTCGCTGACACCCTGCTGGCGGCACTTGGTGTCCAGGCCGCATCGCAGGGCACGATGAACAACCTCACCTTCGGGAACAACGAGTATCAGTACTACGAGACGGTCTGCGGGGGAGTCGGGGCCGGGGATGGTTTCCATGGTGCTGATGCCGTGCATTCGCACATGACGAACTCGCGATTGACTGATCCGGAGATCCTGGAAAGCAGATTCCCCGTCAGACTCGATCGCTTCGCTGTGCGTGCCGGATCCGGTGGTAATGGTCGTTGGCGAGGAGGAGAGGGTGTGATACGGCAGATACGTTTTCTACAGGACATGACTTTGACTCTCCTTGCTGGAAGACGTTCTCAGCCACCATTCGGACTTGCCGGGGGGGCTGCTGGCTCCACGGGTTCCCAGTTCCTCATCAGGGCAGATGGAGAAATGGAGCCACTGTCAGCCCGGTGCACCATCCAGGTCGCGGCGGGCGACGTCTTCCATCTTGAAACACCGGGTGGTGGTGGATTCGGACCAGTCTCATGAAAAACACCTGGCCCCGAATGGGGCCAGGTGTTCTGTTGATGCAAGTCGTTGACCTGACTCAGCAATCGTTGCCGAACACCCCGAGAAGTTCGAGGAGGTCGTTCACGTCCACTTCGCCATCTTCGTTGATGTCGGAATCGCATCCACCGGAGCAATTCTGACCGAACTCACCCAGAAGGAAGAGAAGGTCATCGACCGTGATGCCACCATCACCGTTGATGTCTCCGTAGCAATCCGAGTCGTCGCATTCATCCGGAACACCGTTTCCGTCGGCATCCTGACTGTCGCCGTTGGCGATGTCGCAGGCGTCCGAGACGTTGTTGCCGTTGCAGTCGACGATCGCCTCGTAGTCGAAGCTGTAGTTGGCGGCGTCCTGCCAGGTGTTGCCCAGTCCGTCACGGCCCTGGAGCAACGCCTCGATCGAGACGTTGGAATCGAGATCGTTCACGGTCAGCCGTGCGATCAGGACGCCTTCCTGGCTCGAGCAGTCGTTGGAGACGAACGGCAGGGCGTTGCCCTGATCGTCATCCGGGAGGACGTACCACGTGCCGTTGTCGACATCGAGGGTTCCGCCGTTCTCGAACTGGGTCCAGTCGACGCCGACGCTTCCCAGCGCGTTCTCGCCGAACGGCGCACCGGTCTGATCAAGGGCGCCGATGGTCACGCGTGAGTCCCATTCGAGTTCGGGCACGAACGCGTAGAAGTTGGGGTTGATGTCGGTGGAGAGTGGACCACCGTTTGGATTCTGGTAGAAGCCGTTGGTGGCCGAGAGCACCTTGCTCTGTGCGCTGTTGCCGGCGACCGCATCGATGCGGTTTCCAGGCAGCAGGGCCGCCATGATGTCTACGGTCCAGTTGGGACCGATGCCGGGAACGAGGTTCTCGCCCACGATGACATGATGGAACTCGACGTAGTCGCCCACGGCATCGCAGTCGACGAAGTCGCAGCTGGTGTCGTTGCCCTGATAGTCACCGCTTCCAGCGGCACATTCGGCGGCCGTGAGGTCGCTGACGCAGTTGCCGTTGACACAGCAGGCGCCGGTCGGTTCGGGCTGCGGGCAGTTGACGTCGGCACAGGACGAGTCGTCGCCCTGATAGTCGCCATCGGCGTCGGCACAGGCTTCAGGCGTCTGGTTGCTGAGGCACTGGCCTGATTCCAGACAGCAGGCTCCGGTGACGATCACGACGCTGCAATCGACAGTTGCGCAGGTCTGGTCCGGATACCAGGTGCAGGAACTGCAACCGCAGTTCTCCTGTGGTACCACGAAGCACGTGTCGCCGACACAGCATACGCCACCGTTGCCACTGCCGTCATAGGGATTCAGCGTGTCCAGAGTGACGGCATTGCTGCCTGTTGGATCGAGATAGTCCCGGAGTCCGGTCCAGCTCGTGCTCAGTTTTCCGTACACGTCGTTCTGGTCATTGTCGCAGAAGGAACTGCCCCCATAGAGCTGTCCGACGATTCGATAATTCGCATCGTAGAGCGGTGAACCCGAGGAGCCGAAATAGGTTCGTCCTTCGCCCCAGTTCACGATCCAGTAGGGCCCTTGACTGTAGACGGCGTCAACGGACGAGATTCGTTTTTCAGCGGAGTTGGGATGATGGATCCCCGCGCCTTGACTTGGTGTGGAGCTCGAGCGGTTCCAGCCGGAGAAGGTGACCTTGTAGGCTGGATTGGGGGAGTTGTTCAGTCTGATGAGGCAGTAGTCGCTGTTGCTGCCGTTGGCCAGAATCGTGGAGCCACCGGTCGTGACCTGATTCAGATTGCCGTTTCCATTGCCACCGCTGTCGTTGCTGCCGGGTGTTCGGCAATAGCTGTTTTCGAAGTTCCAGTAGACGACGACAGTCTGGTCGTTGCTGGCACTGATGCCGCAGTGGTCCGCGGTCAGGAAGTAGGGGGTTTCGTCCTGGAAGGTGTTGTTGATCATGGCGCCTGTGCAGGCGCCCGAACCACCGATGATGATCAGGCCGACTGAAGGGATCTCGTCACGCCAGTTGTCCCCAAGCGGGCAGATGACGTCGACGTTGCAACTCTCCGAGGTGCCGCGTGTTCCACCATCCGAACCCAATCCTCGGTATCCGACATTGATGTGGGTCAATGTGGTGTTCTCGATGAAGTGATCTCGATCCTCGGCATCCATCGAAACCTCGATGAGCGCCTGATCGGATGGGATCAATGCGGTCCATAGTTCGTTGCTGCTGTTGTTGTCCTCTGCCGTGATGGGGTTCAACACCCAGTCTCCATTTGCCGAGGAGATCCATGCTTCGCCTGAGGCGGGCAGGTTCCATTCCTCGAATCCGAGATTCACGTTCAGGCTTCCTCTCGCATCGATCGAGAGACGCCAGAGCATGCGACCATCGGACATGTGCTCCCACGTGCCGTGGTTGGCAGGTGTCGCCGAGATGGATCGTGAAACAGCGAATCGGCGAGGCCCGATTTCATTGTCTCGCGTGAGATCCTCTCTCTGAAGCTTGTCGTAATCGGGACCATCAACGGAGACGCGATCGACAATCTGCAATGGAAGCTGATTGCCATCGAAACTGGCTGGTCCGCCGGCGGCAAGGCAGGCGGTCGAGGATACGACGCTAGTTGCGGTTGCCAGCAGTACGTACTGGAAGATGCTGTTCTTTCTCATGGAGCCTCTCTTGGTGTCTTGAGGGGGAAATCAGGCACACGGACTGATACTTCATCCTATGTCCAGATTCGTCCAGATCGAGGAGAGGATTCAAAGAAACTGTTGATTGAGGGCCTATTTTCGAGTTCTGGACCCTTCTTGAGCCCTTCTGATGGCACCGTCAGTTCTTGGAGTCGATCAGTTTGTTGCATCGATCGATGAATGCCATCGCATGGTCCTTGTCGCTCATCCCAAGAATCATGAATTGGTTGCTCAGTTCAGATCTCACCATCGGGGCGCTGAGTAGGTTGTCATCCACGAATACCGCAAGCGGCTGATTTAGATGACCGGATGTGAATCGGCTCATTCTTGCGCTCCCGGCGGCATCAAGCGTGATCGTGACGGCGGGTTCCCCCAAATTGTCGGGAGTGTAGGTGGCTTTCTTGATGTCATCCGCTGTGACAATCGCACCTTGCTGTACCCAAATATTGTTCCCGTTGGCAAGCGAGTAGTGCTGCAGGCCGTTCATCTGATGGTTCCATGCCGGCTTGATCGCAAACTCGTAGCCAGCATCATTGGACTGGCATCCGATGAGAAGAAGACAGGCGATTGAGCAGATGATGATTCGTTGGATCATGATTGGCACCTTGGATGTACTGGCTTGGGAATATTGACTGCATCCACTATACGATGAACGCATGACGAGTGAACAGGGCTCATCGAATGTCTGGGCATTGATCACAGGCGCTTCCTCCGGAATCGGGGAGGCGTATGCGTTTTTTCTCGCAGGGCTGGGGCATCCGCTTGTCCTCACGGCTCGCCGCAAGGACCGGCTGGAGTCCGTTGCGAATGAGATACGAACGCGACATGGTGTTGATGTTCTGGTGCGACCATGTGATCTGACGGATCGCGATGCGGTTGAATCGCTTATCACATCGATCGATGTTCCCGTTGGCATACTCATCAACAACGCCGGATATGCCGTACCTGATTTCTTTCTGAGAACTCAATGGTCGGTGGAGCGTGACGTGCTCGAAGTGCTGGGCATCGTTCCCATCCGGCTCGCACATGCTTTTGCGCCCGCAATGCTGGAGAGAGGTTGGGGTCGCATTATCCACGTGTCCTCACTGGCGGCGTTCACGCCGGTGACACCGGGCGGGTACTACGGACCAGCCAAGACCTTCCTCGTCCAGGCGGCTCGAAGTCTGTCCAGAGAAGTCGCCGGCAGTGGCGTACATGTGACGGCCTTGTGCCCCGGATTCACTCGAACCGAGTTCCATGATGTTCTGGGAAATCGGGAATCGGTGGATCGGATGCCGCGATGGATGTGGCAGGAAGCCGGTCCGGTTGTCACGGCCGGATGGAAGGCGGTCGAAAGAGGCAGGGAAGTCTGTGTGCCCGGTGTCGTGAACAAGACGCTCAGGCTGATTTTCATGATCATGCCTGCCTGCTTGAGACGTCGACTGCCATTGAGTCGGATGCCGGGTAATCACGGTCAATCGGATGCTACGGCATCGTCGGATTGACTCCGCTCCCGTGCCAGACTGTTGGCGACACAGGCCAATGTCATGAATGCGGCCAGAATCATCAATGAAAGTCTGAAATCATCCGCCTGTGGTTCCGTATGGCCTCGACTGGCTGCGATCCCATCGACGAGAACGCCGAAGAGCCAGACCATGAGTCCAGCCAGCAGCATCCCGATGCAATTGACGAAGGCTATGGCGGTTCCGGCGGCATCGCGTCTGTTGAGATCGGCTGCCATGGGATAGCCAAGCACATAGGTGCTCACCACAAGGCCCCAGACCGGGAGGATGATCCAGATCCATTCGCTGGCGGATTCGGGAAGCAGGGCCATGGCAAGAGTTCCCAGGGCGGCCGCCAGGCTGCCCATGATGAGGAAGGGTCGTCGCCGACCAGATCGATCCGAAAGCCAGCCGACCAATGGGCAACCCAGGCCGATGCCGGCATAGAACATGGCGTAGAGCTTCGGCGCGTCTTCCGTCGATATGCCTAGCACGACGTGAAGATCGCGTGGCCCCCAGTTCCCGGCGAATGCCAGTGGGAGATACATCAATGCGCAGCCGATGCTGATAAGCCACGTGTCCCGATGCGTCGTGACCGCCTTGAGGCCGGAAAGCACACTGCGCATGCTGTGCGTCGTCTTGCGGCCAACCCGTTGCAGATGCCAGCTTGGCCTTTCGGGAACGGCGATCCAGATGGCGATCGCGAACACGGCACCGAAAATCGCAAGGATCCACATGCCTCGAGACCAGCTTGGTGGAGTGCCAAACATGGCCTCAAGAAGAAACTCGCCTGCGATGGCGCCGGAGAATCCGATTCCAGCCGTCAGCCCCGTCAACATCGCGGCGCGGCGGTGTGGAAACCAGGTCATCGCCACATAGACGGCGCCTATGTAGGCGAAGGCAGATCCGAGACCAAGCAGGAACCGACTGGCCGCCAGGCCAATGGGTGATGAGACACCTGCACCGATGACCAGTCCGATGACGCAGATCAAGGCTGCGGCACACAGAAGTCTTCGCGAGCCGAATCGATCCAGCAATACGCCGACGACGAGTTGCATCGGGGCATAGGCGTAGTAGTAGGCGCCAAGTGCCGCGCCGATGCCACCCGCGGTCAGTTGCATTCGCTGCTCGAGTTCGGGCAGCATCAGGCTGGGCGCAATTCTCAGTATGAACTCGTACAGGAAGAAGAGCGCGGGAACGCTCCAGATGATCCATGCCAGCGGGTGCCCGGGACCAAATGCTTCTACTTTTCGCCATCGCCGAGGCTGATTCGCCATATGGATGACGAGGATACAGGCGTCCAGCACTGCTTGTATCAGCCGGGATCGGCGGACGTGCCCTGACTGTGGCGGATCAACGTGCGGACTTCCGGCTTGATCCTGTGCAAGGTCGTCTTTCCATCAGGCCAGGTGACCTCGAAGTCGATTGGTTGTCCCCCTCTGGGGACATTGAACGAGGCGGCGGAATCGTGGGCAGATTGAAAGGCCCCTCCGGAATGGATCCATCTGCTTGCCGGGGGTGTGGAGAGGAGACGAATTCGACTGCCTATGCCGTTGCGGTTCGAAACACCGTTTCGATCATCCTCCAGATGAACAACGATCGGCAGGCGTGCAGACGGGGGGCGAGTCTGGTTCTGGATGATTCGAATCGGCCCGTTCAATTCCGCGGTCACCAGATCCATGTCGCCATCGCCGTCCAGATCCCCAAGTGCGCCCGCTCGATCACGACGTGGAATGCCAAGCCAGTTGTCATGTTTTGCCGGTGGCAGGGCTTCGAAGCGATCACCTCGTCTCATCAGGATCTGGGGTGGCTGTTCGTAATGCGAATCCATGGTCTCGATGGTCGCGTTCGGATAGACATGACCATTGAGAATGATGAGATCCTCGAGCCCGTCATAGTCGAGATCGAGAAACGCCGTTGTCCATCCCAGCCATGGTCTGCTCGGCATGCCGAGTCCGTACTGTCGAGTTCGATCCTGCCATCCACCATTGGGCAGGCTTCGGTGCAGCGTATTCGTGTCTGCCGAGAAGTTGGTCGTGAAAAGATCAGGCTTTCCGTCCGAATCCAGATCGCCCACGGCCATACCCATGGTGGCCTGTTCGGAACCATCCATGTTCACGGAAAGTCCGCTGGTGCTTCCGATGTCGACGAGGGCGAGCATCTCATCAGCCGATTCGCTGTGAACCAGGAGATTGTTTGCCATCGAGTCATTGCCGACGATGATGTCCTGTCTGCCGTCTCCGTCGAAATCGATGATGATGACGTTGAGTCCGTAGGCCGCGGGTACGGCTTCCATCATCCCAAGTTGAATGGCGTCATTGAACCCTCCATTGCCATCGTTGATCCACAGCCGATCCGATTGGGGGATCAGTCCCTGCGGTCCGGATAGGACATCCTGCTGCTTGTATCGGGTAGGGGGGGGAGGCGAAGCAGGATCGAATTCCAGGTAGTTCACGACGTAGAGATCAAGATCGCCATCACCGTCGACATCTCCGAACGCAGAGGAGGTGCTCCATGAATCATCCTCCATGCCTGTGCTCTTCGTGACCTCCTCGAAGGTGCCATCACCACGATTTCTCAGCATGGCATTGGGCCCCCAGCAGGTGACGTGCAGATCGATGAAACCATCGCCATCAACATCACCTGCGGCTGCTCCCATGGCCCATCGGTTCAGTTCGATGCCGGCAGAGGAGGTGACGTCGGTGAATTGGATGCGATCATCACGGCTGTCGTTTCGAAACAGTCTGCAGCCCGGGCCATCCTCGGGTGATTCAAGAGTCGCACCATTTGCGATGAACATGTCGGGATCGCCATCGTTGTCGTAGTCGAAGATGGCGATGCCGCCTCCATTGACCTCGAGAATCTGACGCGAAGGGTTCGTGCCGGAGGTGGTTGTGAACGCCACACCTGAATCCCGAGTGACATCCGAAAACGTGATAGTGGGAGGGTGTTCTTCCCGTGAGTGTTCGCATGAGACCATCGCGACGGCCATCAGGATCGGCGTGACGAGATGACATCTGCCCGAGATCATGGTCTGACTCTCGCTTTGGCCATGTGGAACTGTTCCAGCGCCGATCCGGCTTCGTCGCTCCGTCCCTGCATCTCAAGAAGTCTGGAAAGGCGATACCACGCTTCATAATGGTCCGGATGCAGTTCGACGCTTTCCTTGAGCAGCATCGTCGCCTGCGCGATGTCGCCATCGCGATGTTCGACGACTTCGCTGAGCCTGGCCTTGGCCTTCGATACACCCTTGGTGCGATCGGGTCGTTCAGATTGAAGTTCGATCGCTTTGTTCAGGTGGATCTCAGCTCGATCGAGATCCCATTCCTCAATTGACAGAAGTCCCAGTGCGAAGTGCGAATCACCTTCCGATGGATCGAGGCGAAGATGCGTTTCGAATGCCAGGCGGGCAGGTTCCGCGTTTCCCAGGTAGTAGTTGGTCCATCCCTGGAAATGCCAGGCGGGAGGGTACACGGGCTCATGTTCCACAGCCTGGTTGAACCATCTCAATGCCCGGCCGTATCGCTTTTCCTGGTGATAGCTGAGACCCATGAGGAACTCGCCTCGAGCATCTTCAGGATGATCGTTCAGCCATTGGCGTATGCGTACTCTGGCCGGCCCGGTTCGTTCCTCTTCGATGAGCTTGAAATGCTCGCTCAGGGACTCATCAAGAGCCGGAGTCGCTACGGATGCACTCGAATCGGTGGAGGCGGTCCCGGGAGGAGGGTCCGCTGATGGTCTTTCGCATGCATTCACCGACAGTAAAGCGGCAATGACAACCTTTATATGGATCCCGTGAGCGGGTTTTCTGCGAATAGTAATTTGTGTTCTTTTCACGGCTTTCTATAAGTTAGTGTAAGGAAGCACGGTTGCGTCCAGCTTGGAGAGAGGTTTGAAAAATCGGCAATTGGCACCGTTCGGCAAGTCGCTGGCGAAGGTTTTCGCTCTGGCGGTCCTTGTGAATTGGCCCGTCAGCATTCGAGCCGATCTCCAGCCGAGGCCGGGGGATCCGATGCCGGGGCTCTCGACGGATGAACTGGCCAGATTCTACGCCGGGCTGGATGCCTACCAGTTCAATCTGACTCCGGAACAGGGGCTTGGGCCCGTCTTCAACCAGACCAGCTGCGCATCCTGTCACAACAATCCCGTGGGTGGGCCCGGCTCGCAGTTCGTTACACGCTTCGGTCGTTTGGGCAAGAAGGGGGGGTTTGAACCTCTTGATGCATTTGGCGGAAGTCTGCTTCAGGCCCAGAGCATCAATGATGACTGCATCGAGATCATCCCTCCGGAAGCAAACGTGACGACTCTCAGGGTGACCCCGGGGGCTTTGGCCTACGGGCTGATCGAGGCCATCCCCGACAGCGATCTGCTGGCTGTGCGTGATGCCCAGGATCCAGCGGTTCGCGGTGATGCCCACATGGTCGTGCCGCTTGAGGATCCTGGTGGTCCGGAACGGGTCGGTCGATTCGGATGGAAGGCCCAGATTGCGACGGTCGAGTCCTTCAGTGCCGATGCCGCCTTGAATGAGATGGGCATGACGAACGCGATACTGCCCGATGAGATTGCGCCACAGGGCGACAGCAGTCTCATCGATCTTTGTGACGAGGTGGCTGATCCCGAGGATCCGCCGGACGGGGGGCCGGTGACGTTCGTTCAGCGAGTGACCGATTTCCAGCGATATCTCGCACCGCCTCCACAGACGCCTCGTTCAGGCATGTCGGGGGAACTGATATTCGAGCAGGTCGGGTGTTCGGCCTGTCATGTGCCGAGCTACACCACGGCGAATGATCCGAATCTGGAAGCAGCCTTGCGCGATGTCGACATACATCCGTACGGGGATTTCCTTCTGCATGGCATGGGGTTGGCCGGTGACGGCATACAGGATGGGGCTGCAGGTGAGCGACAGCTGCGAACACCACCGCTGTGGGGATTGAGATATCGAGTGCCAATCTGGCACGACGGTCGATTCGCGGATGGCTCCTTCGAGGATCGCGTGACGTATGCGATCTACGAACATGGTCTGCTCGCCAGTCAGGGGATCGACACGGCTCAGGCCTTCGCATCCCTGAGTGCCGCAGACAAGTCGTTGTTGATCCAATTTCTGGATTCGCTTGGTCGAATCGAGTTCGATGCCGATGGTTCCCAACTCGTCGATTGGGACGACGTCTTCGGCAATGACGATGGCGAAGGGATCCAGCAGTGTTTCAATCAACCTTGCACACCCGATGATGCCTGCGCTATTCACGATGTCAATCAGGATGGGATGGTGGATTCAGCGGATCTTCCTCTTTTCATCGAGGCCTTCGACGAGTCGCTCGAGGACTGCGACGGTAACTCGATCTGGGATGTCGTCGAGATCATCCAGAATCCTTCCTTGGACGGTGATTCCGATGGCTCTCTCGATGTCTGCGAGCCTTGTCCCGGGGACGTGGACGGATCGGGCTCTGTCGAGGTCAATGACGTCCTTGCCATGCTGGGGCTTTGGGGGGAATGTGCCGCTCCTTGCCCCGCCGACCTCGATGAGGACGGTGAAGTCGAGGTAGATGATATCCTTGCATTGTTGTCCTTCTGGGGGGATTGTCCCTGAGAAGGTCTCGGCCTTTTCCCTACCGAGAGAGTGAGTGAGCTTGATGAATTTTAAGACAGTCTTCCCGTTCAGGCATCTGGTTGTTCTTTGTTGTCTCTGCGACGTTGCGATGGCAGG
>MDTD01134112.1_pt1 | contig 11200 bp, 9 predicted proteins | sample 811221 | NCBI WGS metagenome assembly MDTD01 (sample SAMN05326646, study PRJNA326480) | marine metagenome | isolation source: seawater | place: Pacific Ocean: South West | collected 2011
AATTATTACTAGATTGAAATTTTTTATGCCAAAAATCTCTAATTAATTTTCTATTCTCGAGAGAAGTAATTTGGTTTTCTCTCAAATTATCAATTAATGATGACAAAGATTTGATTTCAAAATCTTTTTCCAATAAAATTCCTGTATCATTGTTTATAATTTCTTTAACACCCCCTACATTTGTTCCTATGACAGGAATACCAAAACTAATTGCCTCCATCATAGTAAAAGGTAAACCCTCAGATTCTGAAACATTAATTAGTGCATCAATATAATTTTTGCTCAAATAATCTAGAACAATTGAATTTTCAAGATTTCCTAATAAATTAACTTTAACATTTTTAGGTAAAAATTTAATTTTATTTTTAATGTAATTTATTTGAGGTCCATCCCCAATGAGAGTCCATTCAATATCTTTTTTACAATGTATAAGAGCCTCAACAATTAAATGAACTCGTTTGTTTGTGTTCACTTTAGAAATTGATATTACTTTAATAATGTCTTCATCAGTAACTAGATTGCCAATTTGATAATCATTACTACCCAAATAAGCATGATAAATTTTATAACTAAAAGAAGGAAAGTTTTCTTTTAAATGATTAGATCCATCTTGTGAAATAGCATAAACTTTATCCACAAATTTCATCTGAAAAAACCTAAAATAGTGGTCTGAAGATCTGTAATTATAAAGATCGAAACCATGGGATCTACACACAAAATAATCTATTACACTACGTTTTTTAGCGATTGCAAGCACTGTTGCCCACTCATCAAACCAATATGAATAAATTAAAATGTTTTTTACTTTCTTCTGAGATAGAAATAGTTTTAAGTCTTTAGACATGACAGAATATTTAAGAAATAAACTTAATCTATATCTGAAATTTTTAAAGTTTCCACTTGAGATTGATTCACGTAAAACAACGTTAATTACAAAGACCCCATTTAGTAGTGAGCTGTAAACTTTCTTTCTTTTAGAAACCGGTTTAAAAAAAACTACTTCAACATTATCAGGTAATTTTCTTAAATGATCTTTTTTACATAATGGGAATAAATATATCTTTTTAAATGACTGGGCTAAATAAGTAATTTCACTTTCTATAAATGTTTCGCCATACCCATAAGGAAAAGAAGAAGTAAAAAAACAAAGGTTTTCAGACTTTTTCCCAGTCATGACAAGCATTTTTATTTGAATGTAATAAATGAGAAATTCTAGAAAAAGAAGAATTTCCTTGGTAAAACAAAGTTTTGCATTTTGAAAGTAACCACATGTCCATAATACTAGACTTTATCATTTTTGATTTATAAGCCTCATCTAAATTATCAACTCCCCACATATGAATACCTCTACCTTCTATTGGATCGGGTAGATCTTTTTGAAGTGTTAATACATTTTTAAAATGTGATTTAATCATCTTTTCAATTTTTTCATTGTCTGTAGCTAAAAATATTGGATTATCACGATACTCATTTTCTATGTGATAAATTATTTTATCAATTTTTGAAAGTGGCTTTTTATCTGAATAACGTATATGTAAACCTACATATTTTTCTGACAAATGGTATTTGCTGGCAAGATCATTTATTTCCTTTTCAAGTTCTTTTTTAAGTTTAATTTTTCTAATTGCATTTATACTATCATTTATAGGGTTAAAATCTGCATAAATTAATAATTGAGGTTGTAGATTATTTTCTAAGTGGCCTCCAAATGTCATATTATTTTCATCAAAGACGTCCAAAAATCCATATTTGATTCTTCCTAATTTTTTGTTAATCCAAAGGCTATGTTTTCTTCTTTTAAATTTATTTTTAAAAAATAAAAATGGAGTATTTTTTAATAAAAAGTTTGGATTTCCCACTTGATATATATCATAAATAGAAGAGGATATTTTTCTTCTCCAATATTGAGGATCACAATCAGTTATTTCATAAATTCTACTTAAAGGTCCTTCATAGAAACAACTGTCATCAATATGAAAAAAATCTTTGAAGACATCTTCTCCTTTTTTACCAAATTGACCATCGGACCAATCAATGACTAATCGTCTATTATTTTTAATACAGTAATTTAATGCATCCAAAACTGAAAAAATCCGATTACCTAATCCAGCACAACCTTTTACAAGTAGGTATTTTTGAGTCATCAACTTAAATTTTAGATAATAGCCTTAATGCAGTAGGTTTAGGAGAATAATTTTCAAAAACCCATTTTTTGCCATTTGATCCAATTTCTTGAATGTTTTTATCATTATATTTTTTTAGTTTATTATTAAATGCTGACCATGAAAAGTTATTAATTCCCATGTAATGATCTTCATCAATAGGCTCAACTGGTAATTGGAATTTAAATTTTTGAAAATTTAAAAAAATGGGACATGTGTTAGCATAAAACAATTCCCACATTCGGAAACTATCCCATTGAAATACATAACTATACTTGTCCTTGTTCTTTTTTGAAAGGATATAGTATGGTTTTCTTCTGATTTTATCTATTATTCCATAAGGCTGAAACAACTTGGGATAAGTTTCTACATAACCACCAAACCCCATAAATAATAAAGTTGAATTAATTATTTTATAATAAATAGGATTATGTCTTCTTGTAGTTCTTAAATAATTATAAAATATTTCAGAGTCATCATTTTGCTCAGGTGGTGTAGTTAAATATTCTTTCACTGGAAATAATGATTCGTTTTGATTGATTTCTTGAATGAAAAATTTTCTCAAATTATGCCAAACTCTAAAATTATGTCCAATTTCGTTTTTGATTTCTTGATCTGAGCACTTATCAATTTCTTTTATCATTCTATTTGAAAGCCCCATAGCCCAAGGCATGTAATTTTTGGGGTAGTTAAAACCTTTAACAGTATGACAACCGAGAATTAAATCAAAAATCTGATAATGATGATTTTTTTTCCAAATTGGACTTATCCAATCATTTCTATCTACTAAAACATGGATTTTTTTTCTATCAAAATTTGGATAACCTGATCTGAAAAGTAAATGTTCAAATGATTTTACATATCGGTAATCATAAACCCCCACATCAAAATCTTCTTCATCAGACTTTTCAATTAGAAAAGAATTCGAATTAAAAACTTTCCAATAGCTAACATTACCTAAAATTTTATGACCAAGGTCTTTAAATCCTTCTGCTAAAGTTATTATTTCATGGTAATAATGGTCATTACCATAAGGATAAACTGGAGTTATAAAAAACTTAAATGTCATAAGTTGTGTAATATATTACATATGAAATAATTAAAGAACAAAATAATAACTTTGACAACCTATTTTTATAAAATAATGTCAAAACTATATTTTCCTAATTTCAATGGATTGAGGTTTTTTGCCGCATTAGCTGTCATTATTCATCATACTGAACAGTTTAAGTCCTTTTATAAAATTGAAAACCATTGGGGTTTAAATTCCATTAAAATAATTGGTAACCTTGGTGTTTCATTTTTTTTTGTTTTGAGTGGGTTTCTAATTACCTATTTTTTGATTTTTGAAAAAAAAACCCATGGTTTCATTAACTACAAGTATTTTTTTTTTAGAAGACTCCTAAGGATATGGCCACTTTATTTTTTAATTATTCTATTGAGTTTTTTGGTGTTTCCAGAATTTGAAATTCTACATTTTAAATTCTCTTTTAATTTAAATTCTGATTTTCAAATAAAGCTAATCTTATTTTTACTTTTCTTACCAAATTTTGTTTTTAGGTTATTTCCAATGACTCCATTTGCTTCACAAACTTGGTCAATTGGAGTTGAAGAGCAATTTTATCTTATTTGGCCTTTAGTTATATCTTACTTTAAAAAACTCAAAATTGTATTTATTTTATCGATCATATTATTTCCAATTGTTAAGCTTATTCTTATTCACTTTTCTATTAAAACAGGGAGTACTGGAACTTTACATTTTATTAGTAAAATATTTTCAGACCTAAGTATTTCGAGTCTAGCTTTAGGCAGTTTGGCTGCTTATTTTGTTATAGAAAAAAAGTCTATTGTAAATTTATTTCACAACAAGTGGCTTTATAGAGTAACAATGACATTTTTATGTGTGTTGGTGTTTTTTGGTGTTGAATTTAAATTCATCCATTATGAAATTTATTCTCTTTTATTCACCATTATAATACTATACTTGGGCACAAGTTATCCATCAAAAACTAGTATTTTGGAAAGTAATTTCTTTAAATATCTAGGGAAAATATCATATGGAATTTACATGTACCACCCTGTTTGCATAGTTCTTTCTATTAATATACTTCTAAAGCTAGAACTTCTTAACAATTTTAATCTCTACGTAAGTATATTGCTTATGACAATTGTGGTTTCTTCTATTTCCTATGAATATTTTGAGTCTAAATTCCTGAAACTCAAGAAAAATTACATGACTAACTAAAAAAGTCCTTTACCGACTCTGTTATATAATGGACTTCTTCATTATTGAGATCATAAAATAAAGGAAGTCTAACTAATCTTTTAGCATATTTATTTGCAAAGTCAAGGTGCCTACCATCGTGCTTATTAATGTAAAAAGGGCTATTATGTAAGCTTTGATAATGAAAAACAGACATTACACCCTTTTCTTTCATGAAGCTTAAAAAAGAATCTCTTTGTTCTATATTTTTTAATACTAAATAAAATAAATGAGCATTATTTGATGCATAGTCTGGTAAAAATGGAAGTTCTACTTGATTTTTTAAACTCATTAAATTTTCGTAGTACGTATTCCAAATTTGTTTTCTTCTTTTTTGGATATTTTTTAAATTATTTATTTGCGCAAATAAAAAAGATGCTGTTATTTCTGAAGGCAAAAAAGAAGATCCAATGTCAACCCACTCATACTTCTTAACTTCTCCTCGGTGAAACTCCATTCTGTTTGTGCCTTTCTCCCATATTATTTCAGCTCTCTTTAAAAATTGCTCATCATTTATTACTAACAACCCCCCTTCTCCACAATTTAAATTTTTAGTCTCATGAAAAGAGAAAGTAGCTAAGTGACCAATACCTCCTAACGGCCTACCATTGTAAGTAGAATCAATTGCTTGTGCTGCATCTTCAATGACAAACAAGTTATATTTATCTGCAAGTGACATGATTTTATCCATTTGACAAGAGACTCCTGCATAATGCACAACTACGATAGCTTTGGTTTTATTTGTTATTAAGTCCTCTAACCTTTCTTCATTTAAATTAGGATGGCTTTCATGGGAATCAACAAAAATTATTTTTGCTCCTCTGAGAATAAATGGATTAGCGGTACTCACAAAAGTATAAGATGGAATTATCACCTCATCGCCAGGGCTTAAATCAATTAAAATTGATGCCATTTCTAAGGCATCAGTACATGAAGTTGTAAGCAAAGTTTTTTTAAAACTGTAATGGTCTTGAAAGTAGGATTGGCATTTTTTAGTGAATTTTCCATTTCCAGAAATTTTGCCTAAATCAACAGCTTCTTTTAAATATTTAACTTCATTTCCAGTTAGATAAGGTTTATTAAATGGAATCACACTTTAGATTTTGAATTCCAAATATGAAAAATATATTCTTTTTGTTCCAAAATAAAGCCCATTTTATGATAGAATTGACATGCATTTACATTCTTTTTTTGGGTCGAAACATATAAATTATGTAGATTTTGTTCTGACACCCAGTTTTCTGCAGCTAAAATTAATTTTTTTCCAACACCAGATTTTCTAAATTCTCTTTTCACAGCAATTAAACCAATAGAGGCTGATTTTTTATCCACTTTTTTTAAAGTTATAAATCCCGCTATTTTGTTGCCCTTTTGAACAGTAAATACTTCATCCGCAAATTTTTTAGATATTGAATTTTCAATCCATTTAGTATATAAATCACTAAAATGTCGAGATAATCTATTATCTAATTTAAATCTGGAAAAATCACCTGCATCTAAAGTTAAATTGATGATGTCTTGATTTAATTCACCATCAAAAGGAAAGGCAATATTAATATTATTGCAAGAGGGAATTTTTTTTTTAAAAGTAAGTTTAGTTTCATTAAAAAATAAATTTTTAGTGCTATTAGGAAGAGGGAATTTTGAAAATAAATAGACTAAATCAAAATCTGATAGCTCAATAATTTTTACAATTTGTTTGGCTTCTTCCTTTGAATTTCTTAGTGAAATTTTCCCTACCTGTAAATCAAAAAAATTTGAGTCCCATTCTAATTTAGAAATATGCATATTTATATTTTCTCATTGACAATATACACGGGTCTGTTTTTAGACTGATCAAATATTCTACCAATATAAAGTCCACACATTCCTATCGTTGTAATAATAACACCTGATAAAAACCAAATTGAAAGAATAAGGCTTGTGTAGCCAGGGACAAGAATATTCCCTAAAAAGAACATTATCAGATAGTAAGAAGCAATTAAAGCAGAAATAAATGATACTATAATACCAAGTTTAACTACAATTCTTAAAGGTTTATCTGAAAATGATAAAACTACATTTAAGCCAAGGTTAATTAGCTTTTTAATATTGTAAGATGATTTACCAGACATTCTTTTACCGTGTTTCACTTCTATTGTAGTTTTTTTAAAACCAACCCAATTTATGGAGGCAGGAAAATACTTAATGTAATCATTCATATGCTTCAGTGACGATATTACCTTTTGGTCGTAAATTCCAAAATTTGCAACTGAACTATCTTGTGCTGAATCAGTAAGATATCCAAGTATTTTATAAAAAATTTTGGAGAATATTTTTTTAAACCAATTATCTACCCTGTTAATTCTTTTTGCAAGAACAATATCCCAACCAGCTAAAGCTTTTTTATACAGGGCCTCAAAATATGCTGGATCATCTTGAAGATCGCAGTCCATTACAATTATCCAATTGCCACGAACATGATCCAATCCAGCGTGAATTGCAGCATGCTGACCAAAATTTCTACTCAATTTCAAGCCAATAATTTCAGGAAATAGTTTTTTTAAATTTAGTATTTCCTCCCAAGTTTTATCAGTACTATAGTCATCAACCAAAATAATTTCGTAATCATCCGAAATCAATTTTAAATTTTTAACAATTTTTGATAATAATTCCTCTATCATGAATTCTGCCATGTATACAGGGATTACTACAGATATTTTAGAATTTTTATTCAACACAATAATTTAAACTTTGTAAATAAAGATTTCTGCTAAATATGCTTTTTGATTTCTATTATGTTTTTTTAAAATGCGCTTTCCTTCTCTATCGAAATTTTCAATAGGATATTTTGAAAATATATAATTGCAATTATAGTTCCTTAACTCAGCAAAATTTAAAGAAAGGTCATTAATTTTTTTTACAGAATTATTGTTTGATAATTCTGAGGATAGAATTTCACACCTAACCCCATAATAATCAAAGCGTTTCTTCAATTGTTTGTTTTTGGATAATTCTGGGGTAATTATTTTTCGCATTCTATCTTTAAACTTCAGTGGGTAATTATTTAAAAAACCTCCAATAGTGGATATGTTATTATAATTAAGCAAAACTGATGGGAACCCAACACAAGCAACCATGTCGTTTTTATTTAATTTAAGTTGTGTTTTAATTGAGCTAATAAAGTCTGTTGAGTAAAAATCATTAATTGAATAATGTGTTTTTGATTTTTCATTAAAATAAGAATGATAAAACACGTTTTCCGAGCTCATGTTTTTAGTTCCAAACATATTGTTTCCAACTATTAAAACAACAAAAAAGTATAAGAAAAATCTGATTTTCTGAATTTTACATAATTCCTGTAGAGATATTCCGAGTAATAAATAAAAAGCTAAAGGAAGAATGGAATAAAATCTAAAAGTAAAACTATTGATAAAACTACTCTTAAGTTTTAAAAAATTTAATTTTTGCCATCCATAGAAGAAGTTTTCAAATGACACACTAAAAATTACAATAATAATTAAAAACATAAAGAGTTTATTGGTTTTTAATGTCTTTATAAAAATTAATGCAGCTACAATAATTAAAATAATAAAAGGAAAATGTAAGCTTGCAAAATGTCTATGGCCTTTTATTAAAAAAATAAGTGAGGTACCTATAACACCTTTGAAATTTAATGTACCTAATCTTAACATCTCATCTCTAGAAGAAAAAAAATCAGAGAAGAAAGTAAAATCAAATAGTCTATATTCTGCAACAATTGAAAATAAAATGAAAATTAAAAAAGAAAAAATGATTTTATAATTCACCTTTCTTGACATAAAAAACTTTGAAATGAAAAAGGCAAAAAGAAATATGTGAAAAAATAAATTCCCGAGAACAAGAGATGAAAAAAAAGGAAAAATACCAATGAGTAACCAATCATATATGTTGTCTTTTTTGTAATAAATATTTAAATAAGAAAACAATAATAAAGGCTGACCTGCTATTGTAAGAAACCCATTAGGGAAAAAAGGTAAAGTTGCAAATGCAGTTGAAATTAGGTACGTCAATGATTTATTTTTATAATTAAAAATATATCGATTTAAAAACAATAGCATACCAAAAAATGCTACTAAACAAATCAAAATTTTAATGATTCTGTAGGCATTATTCGTTGATAAATATTTGTATAACAGAAATACAAAATTAAGTTCAGACTTTAAAAAACCTCTTGGAATCCCTCCCATAATATAAGGTACTTTTTCCTCCGGCTCCATACAAAGAGCATCATTTTGAGCAATTATTGAATTAATTGCAATATGTTGGTTGAGATTATCACCAACAAGACATTTAAAATCTTTTTTTAAAAAGAATGGAGACAGAAAAATAAGCAAAATTGCTGCCGAGAAAATATGATAAGAGTACTGCCTCAACTAGATACTAATTCAATTTCTTTTTCCAACTCAAGTGCTGAAATCGCATTACTTATATCGCGTTTTGAAATATTTTGATCGCTCTTATCTGAGTATATTTCAAACGACATACAATTTTTACAATTTAATAGTGATCTCTTTTGAAAATCAATAAAATCAATATTTAAAATATATCTTCCTTTATTTAAGAACCCCGGAGGAAGTTTAATTCTTACTTTATAAATGCCTTTTTTAGAAAAACCTGAGTTATTTAGCTTTATCTCTTCCCTTATTATGTGGACATTAAATAAATTATAAATATCAAACCTAAGTAATAGCTCAGCTTTCGATGTTAAATTTTGAAAATTCACCTGGAATAAAATTTCATCATGGGTGATTATAAATTCATTACCGAAGTTTACAGATATATCGTTAAGTTTTATGAAATTGTTAGCATATTTATCAAATTTATTATTGTCATTTTTTTTTGAAAATGTATTTGTGTAGCATGAAATCGCATCACTAACCTTGCCATCAAAAATTAATTCTCCTGTATTTAAAACTACACCTCTGTTACATATATTTTTCACAGATGCTAGATTATGGCTAACAAATAGAATTGTTTTTCCTTCATTAGTATTTATATCACCAATTCTTTTAATGGCCTGTTTTTGAAAATCCGCGTCACCCACAGCAAGGACTTCATCAACAATTAAAATATCCGGATCTAAGAAGGCTGCTACAGAAAAACCTAGACGAACTCTCATTCCTGTTGAAAATCTTTTTACTGGCGTATCAACGTACATTCTACATCCTGAAAAATCAATAATATCATCAAATCGTAATTTTATTTCGGATTTCTTCATGCCAAGTATCATTCCATTAAGAAAAATATTTTCTCTGGCAGTCATCTCTTGGTGCATTCCAGTACCAACTTCGAGCAGAGAAGCAATCCTTCCTTTAGCTTTAATAGAACCTGATGATGGGATAGTAATTTGAGACATAACTTTTAAAAGTGTAGACTTACCAGCTCCATTTTTACCAATTACACCAACTACATCACCTTTGTTTACTTCAAAGTCTACTTCTTTTAAAGCATAAAAGTAGTCTGAGCTTTGAAACTGAGATCTCTTATTAGCTTGAGCTATTTTAGCATAAGGATCCTGTTTATTTCTAATTTTACTCCACCATCTGTTTAAATCATGAGAAATGGTCCCAGTGCCAACTTGCCCTAACCTGTAAATTTTTGATAGGTTTTCTACTTTTAAAACTGTTTTTTTCATTATTTAAAACTAAACAGAATCAATAAAGTTTTTTTCGGTTCTATTAAAAAAGATTGTACCTAATAGTAAAAAAATCACCATAACTGAGAATGAATATATAATTCCAATATAGTCAAGGACACCATTGCCTAAAAATGAATACTTAAATGCTTCAAATAAATGAGTTAAAGGATTCAATTTCATAAAAATTAAAGCATTTCCGTCCAAATTACTTAGCGGGTAAATTATAGGAGTTGAAAACATTAATAATTGGACTCCAAATTGAAGTAAAAATTTTAAATCTCTATATTTTGAAGTTAATGAACTAAAAATCAACCCTAATCCAAGTCCATAACCAGCAATTATTAAAACTATTATTGGTGTTAATAAAATATTAATATTAGGATTTATAAGATCATTAGAAAAAAAATGAATAAAAAACATAGCGAGAAACAATGAAAATTGAATCAAAAATTTTATCAAACCTGAAAGAACCTTAGACGCAGGTATAATAATTCTGGGGAAGTATACCTTTCCAAAAATTTCTGTATTCTGCAAAAAAGTATCTGAAGTTTGAATAAAACATTCAGAAAAATAGTTCCATAAAACGATTCCACTTAAATAAAATAATGATTGAGGCAAACCATCGGTTGAAATATTTGCTATGTTACCAAAAACAAACATAAAAATTAAGGTGGTCATAATTGGTTGAATAAAAAACCAAATGGGGCCAAGTATTGTTTGTTTGTAAACGGTAATAACGTCTTTTTTTACAAACATGAGTAACAAGTCTTTAAAATTCCACAATTCTCTAAGATTTAGAGTGAGAATTTTTTTTCTTGATGTAATATGTAAATCCCAATCTTGCATCAATTACTTATCTCTATTCTTTGCTCTCTGAGCCATAACCATAGCCATAACCATAGCCATAACCATAACCATAGCCATAACCATAGCCATAACCGTATTTTCCGTAATAATATTTAAACCTATTCTTTCGAACGCCATTTAGTACAAGAGCATTACTACGAATTTTTGATTTTTCTATTATTTCTTCCAGAAATTTTAAACCTTTTTTCTTAGCAAATTTGGTGTTCATGACAAAAATAGAATGATCTACTAAAGAAGACAAAACTAAAG
>MDTD01049042.1_pt1 | contig 11199 bp, 11 predicted proteins | sample 811221 | NCBI WGS metagenome assembly MDTD01 (sample SAMN05326646, study PRJNA326480) | marine metagenome | isolation source: seawater | place: Pacific Ocean: South West | collected 2011
AGGGGTTCTATTTTTCTCAGGGATAGGAGTGTAATTAGATAAAATCTTTACAAATTCATCGCCATCCATAGTTTCCTTCTCAATTAGTAATTCAACTAATTTATCCATTGCCTCTCGGTTATTGCTAATTAATTCATAAGTTTCTTTATAACAAGCTTTAACCATCACTCTTATACTCTCATCTATTTGTCTTGAAATTGAATCAGATACTTCACTTCTAGTCATTAAATCTCTACCAACAAAAACCTCTTGGTTACCACCTTCAAGAGCTATTGGTCCCAAATTACTCATTCCAAATCTTGTTACCATTTGTCTTGCCATCGATGCAACTTGTTGAAAATCACCTCCAGCTCCTGTAGTGATTTCACCTCTTCCGAAAACAACATCTTCTGCAGCTCTCCCACCTAGAGCGCCCATAATTCTAGCTTTAAGCTGAGCTCGGCTTATAAGACTTTGTTCATCATCAGGTGTAAACCATGTTAAACCTTTTGCTTGACCTCTTGGAATTACTGTCACTTTCTGGACAGGATCATGAGCTTTAACTAATGAACCTATGATTGCATGACCAACTTCATGATATGCAATTAATCTTTTACTTCTTCCATCTGTAAGAGGTGAACCTTCCATTCCTGCAATAATTCTATCAACAGAGTCATCTATTTCTAGAATACTTATTGAATTTTTTCTTCTTCTGGCAGTTAATATTGCCGCCTCATTGAGTAAATTAGCTAAATCTGCACCTGTAAAACCAGGAGTTCTTCTTGCAATACTTTCTAAGGTTAAATCTTTATCAAGTTTTTTGTTTCTTGCGTGAACTTCTAGTATGGAAAGTCTTCCTTTGATATCAGGAGCATCTACAGTTACTTGCCTGTCAAATCTTCCTGGTCTCATTAAAGCAGAGTCTAAAACATCAGGCCTATTGGTGGCAGCTATAATTATTATTCCACTATTCCCTTCAAAACCATCCATTTCTGTCAACAATTGGTTCAAGGTCTGCTCTCTTTCATCATTCCCACCACCTATTCCAGCCCCTCTTTGCCTACCTACAGCGTCTATTTCGTCAATAAATATTAAACAAGGACTATTCTCTTTTGCTCTTTTGAATAAATCTCTAACTCTACTGGCACCAACACCTACAAACATCTCAACAAATTCTGAACCTGAGAGTGAAAAGAATGGAACTCCTGCTTCTCCTGCAATTGCCTTAGCGAGTAATGTTTTTCCTGTTCCTGGAGGTCCAACTAAAAGAACCCCTTTTGGAATTCTTGCTCCCACAGAAGTAAACTTTTCTGGTTTTTTTAAAAAGGTTACAACTTCTTCTAAGTCTGCTTTAGCTTCGTTAACTCCAGCGACATCATCAAATACGACTCCTGTGTCTGCTTCCATAGCAAATCTTGCTTTTGTTTTACCAAATTGCATGGCTTGACCAGGTCCTCCTGGCATACCATTTGACCTCCTTGCAAGAAGAATTAGTCCTCCTATCAACAATACTGGAAAAAAGAGATTACCTAAAATACCTAAGGCAGGTGGTGTTGATTTTACAGGGTGTACATCGAAACTAATCCCTTCTGTTTTTAAATTATTGATAAGTTCAGGAGTAAGACCTGGTAAATCTACACGTAATCTTTGTACTTTATTATCAAGGTCTGAGTCTACAGTCTCGACAACTGCATTTCTACCTCCGTCATATATATCTACTGATGTAACTCGCCCGGCTTCAATATAATCTAAAAATCTTCCATAACTCATCCTTGCTACAGCTGTATTTTTTGGTGCAACAGTTGTTCCATTAGATTTGAGAGTATCTACATTATTGCCTGAAAGTAATTGCCATGAAAGGCCTATAACTAAAACGATTGGTAATAACCACAATAATATTGTCTTAAGTTTTGAATTCATTAGCATTTTCTAAATCAAAGTTATTCTAAGATGTTCATTCTCATTTCGTTGATTTTTTTTTACATCAAATATAGATTTTACACATAGACAATAATATGATTTTAAAGTATTAATTTATTACTTAAAAACCAATGAAATTTAAAATAAATCAAAAAGTAAAGCTAATATCACCGCTACCTTATTTGAAAACATCTGAAAATATGCCAATGCTCAGACCTCCCGATTTAGTCGCAATCGATGAAACAGGAGAAATTCTGTCATTAAAATCACCAGATACTGTTGAAGTTAAATTTAGAAGAGGGAATTTTCTGATTGATATTGATAAGTTAGAAATTATTGAATGATTTATATAGATTAAGTTAAAAATTATTGAAAACTAATTATATTTATTCCATCTATCTTTAATTTGTTTACATAATAATTTACTACCAGAGATACTTAAAGTAAGAAATTTAAAATATCTCTGACAAACACTCAGGATTTCTTCTGAATCAATATATTCAATTTCTTTAATTGTTTTTTCATCATGAAAAGGATCAATTCCTATACCCATCAAATTAACTTTTCTGTATGTAATTTCTTCTACGGTTTGATAATTATGCAAAAAGGATGTTTTTAGTTTTAATTTTGCAATTGAAAGATCTTCTTTATCAATTAATTTTGATACTAAGTCTTTCCAAATTGAAATAAGCAAATCAAATGCTAATAATGCATTTTTGGGACCTACAGATAAATAAATTAAGAAAGGGGCATTAAATTTTCTGGTAGGGAAAAAAACTCCAGATTCATATGTTAAACCATTTTTTTCTCTAAATGTCTTAAATAATAAAGAACTCATGCCAAAGGATAAATATGATTCTAGAAGTTTTAAGGCTAAATTATCTTGATGGCTATGAGGACAGGTTTGAGCACCTAAAATAAAAATTAATTGTTTTGATTTGGCATAATTCCAAATAAAGTTATTATCATTTTCTCTTGTTTTTAATTTAATTTCATTAGAAATTCCACTCCCCATTTTAAAATTATTAATTTTAATTATATCTTTTTGCATAATATTTGTTAGTAAATACTTTTTCCTTTTCTGAAAAGATTCATATTCATATAAAATATCATCGTATTCTATTTGATTTATATTATCTATGTACCCATTGCTATTAAAAGAATATGGATGGTCTTTATATAATATTTGTTTCCAATTATCAAAAGTTTTATTGAAAAGACTTTCTTTCGATTTAAATATAATATCTAAAGCTTGTTTCTTACAAATAAGAAATTCTTTTTCATACAAATTTGGTTCTTCTATTAATAATCTAATTAAAGGATATAATTTATCAAAATATTCCTTTGATGATTTAAGACATATTGAAATTCCATCTTCCAATGCTTCAAAATTTAATTCAGCACCATATGAGTTTATATAGTTAGAAAATTCTAAATTATTAAAGTTACCGCATCCTCTTGTAAGTAATGTGGTTAAGATTTGATTAATACCTTTTTTAGTCTTTTTATCTAGATAAGTTCCACCATCAATCCAAATATTTGCAACTGATATATTTTGATTTAAATCAATATAGTATGATTTCACTTTTTTAAATTGTTGATAATTAAAGTAAAATTTTCTTTTGAAAAGAAATGGGAGATTTCTTTAAGATTTCTTTTGTTTTTCCAATATTTTAGGTTTTCTAATAGAGTTAAATGAGGATAATTTCTTTTCCAAAGTAGATTGCTTCCCAAAAAATATGCAATTTGTGATGAGGTTTCTAAGTTAAAAATATAATTACTTTTAATAATTTGTACAGCCACGTTGATTTTATCATTTAATTCTTCTGAACTTAATACAATTTTGAGTGCTTCATAGATTTTTTTTTCAACTTTCCTAACATTTTCTTCTAAACAATTTGCTTCAATTAAAAACAAGCTTCCAAATTCCCCTAGATATAAACTTGAATAAATTGACTCAACAAGTTGTTCTTCTTCTTTTAAATTTCTATTAAGAATACTATTTCTACCATCAGATAGTATTGAAGATAATATTTCGAAAGCTGTTATGGATTTATGATCTCGAGAACTTGGTAATAGCCATGCCATTAATATTCTAGAAAATTCAATTTCTTCAATATACTTGATTTCTCTTCCTTCTCTTATTTGCTTATTAATTTTTATATTATTTTCTTTAATTACTACATTATCTTTAAAATAATTAAGTTCTAAATTTTCCAGTATTTTTAAGTAATCTTTAGGTAGATTCCCAACTATTGAAATACAGATATTTTCAGGAAAATATTGTTTATTATGAAATATTTGGATATCTCTTAATTCTAAATCAATAACATTTTTCTCTTTGCCTAATATTGAATTTCCATATGGATTATTTAACCATACTCTTGACAGAAAGTAATTAAAAATCCTTTCATCCTTCTGATCATGATTTTCAGTTATTTCTTCAATAATTACTTTTTTTTCTAATTCAAATTCATTTTTATCAAAATTAGGCGAGAATACCAAATTAGTTAAAAGATGTAATGCCTTTTCGAAATTGCTTGGTGGTATGTCAACGTAGTAATGTACATCATCATAACCAGTTGAAGCATTGCTTAAACCACCTAGTGATTCAATCTTTAAATCAAATTCTCCAGGTTTTAATAGTTTGCTTCCTTTGAAAATCATATGCTCAAGAAAATGAGCAGTACCAAAATTATCTTTTACTTCAAATGAAAGTCCAGCTTTACACCAAATATCTATTGATATTAAAGGAGAATCCCTTTTTTCAACAAATACGCAATTAATTTTACTAGGATGTTTCCAGTATTTAATTATTCCTAAATCCATTTTAAAAAGATTTTTTCTTAAATTTATTTAAGGTATTTTTCGTGTTATCAGATTCTTCAATAAAAACTAAATCTATTGATCCATTTATTTTGTCATTAGTCAAAAATATTGGAAAAAAAAGATTTATGTTAGAGAATCTAGAATCCATTCATACCAATCATGATTTTTCTAATATTCACAAAGATAATGAATTTTATATTCAAAATGAATTTCATCAATCAAAAAGGTTTAGAAAGCTTCATGTTGAAATAGCTGAATTTTCAAATAATTTGAAGATCTTGCATTGTGTATTTTTCCCAAACCCTATTTTTAATATACCAATTTTCGGTCTAGATTTAGTTAAAAATAAAAATATTGTATCCGCGGCAATAGTTGATTTGTCTCCAGTTTCAAGTTCTCAAAATGAATTTGATATCCTTTTAGATAATGTCAAAAAAGAGGGCTTTACAATGAAAAGAAGAATCCCCGAATGGGGAGATATTTTTTCAAGAAACGTATTTTTTGCCTCACTTATGAACAAAACTGAACAAAATTTATTTTATGAAATTGTGGATCAATATTTAGATATATTAATAGGCATAAGTCAAAAATTAGAACCCGATACTAATCCGTATTCTATTGATGAAAGAGTTATCTACCAGAAGAATTATTGTAAGCAACAAATGAAGAATGAAAAAACAAGCTTAGTTTTATTAAAGTACTTCGATAAAAATTGGGTTGATAGATATATAAAAGAGATTTTATTTGATTTTTAAAATGATTACTTCAAAATACAAAAGTTTCTTTTCAATTTCATTGATGGTCATTCCTTTACTATTAATTAATTTTTCTTGTACAAATAAAAAATCAAATGAGCTTTTATTTGATGAAAATTTAGATTCGATTCCTACCATTAAGGGTGTTTCAGCCCTTGGTCAACTTTCACCAGCAGGTGATGTAAGAAAACTTGCATCTCCTATTAGTCAGTTTGGTAGCTTTCCAAGAGTTCTTGAGGTTCTTGTCAAAGAAGGTGATTTTGTTAAACAGGGCAGTATTCTTGCTATTTTTGAAAATAATAAGAAATTAAAAGCTGATTTACAAAAATTAAATCAATTAATATTGTCAAATGAACAGGAAATCACTTTAAAAAATGATCAAATTAAAAGATATAAATCAGCAAATGAAAAAAATGCTTATGCAAAAGTTTTACTTAATCAGAGAGAAGATGAATTATTGAAATTAGAAAAACAAAAAATAATTAATGAAGCTGAAAAAAAATCTATTGAAATTGATCTTTTTAATTCTAAACTAAGAAGTCCTATTGATGGTTATATTTTGTCAATTAATACCAGAGCTGGAGAACGGGCAAATTCAGAGGGTATTCTTGAATTAGGAGCTAGTCAAAATATGCAAGCTCTAATTGAGGTTTACGAATCCGATATAGATAGAGTTTATATTGATCAAAATGTAGAATTAATTAGCGAGAATGGTGGATTTGAAGAAACCTTATTTGGGAAAGTTTTAAGAATAAATCCTCAAGTTAGACAGCGAAATGTTTTATCAACAGATCCAACCGGTGATGCTGATGCGAGAATTATAAAAGTTTTGGTTAGTTTAGATAGAAAATCAATTGAATCTATAAAAAGTTTTGCTGGAATGAAGGTGATAGCTATTTTTAAACCAAAATGAAATTTATAAAATTTAGAAAAATACCTTTAGCCTGGCTCCTTCTAAGTAGACAACCATTGAGGCTATTAGTTGCTATTGCAGGAATAAGTTTTGCAGGAATATTAATGTTTATGCAAATAGGCTTTCGTGATGGTTTATTTGATACAAGCGTAACTATTCATAAGCTCTTAAACACTGATCTTGTATTAATAAGTCCAAGATCTAAAAGTTCCATAAGTATGAGTGGATTTCCTCGTAGGAGATTAATTCAAGCGCTTGCTCAAAATGAAGTTACTAAAGTTTCGCCAGTAAATTTAAATTATTTGTTATGGAGGAATCCTGAAAATCTTAAAACAAGATCAATCTTAGCATTAGGATTCAATCCAGAAGATTCGATTTTACTTGATAAAGATTTTTCTGAGAAAGCAAACTTGCTTAAAAATCCTGGAAGAGTTCTTTTTGATAGTTTATCAAGACCAGAATTTGGCCCAGTACAGGAATGGTTTAATTCTGGTAAAAAGGTTGAAACAGAAGTTGCTGGTAAAAGAGTTATAGTTGAAGGATTGGTTGAGCTAGGGCCATCCTTTGGTGCAGATGGGAATTTAATTACAAGTAGAGAAACTTATTTGAAACTATTTCCCGCAAATCCTCAAGGTAGTATAGAAATTGGACTAGTTAAATTAGCTGCTAATTCTAATCCAAAAAGAGTATCACAAATTCTAAATAAATCTCTGCCCAATGATGTCAGGGTGTTAACTAAAAATGAATTCGTAGAATTTGAAAAGAACTATTGGAAAACAAGTACTGCTATCGGCTTTATTTTTAGTCTTGGAGCTTTTATGGGATTTGTGGTTGGATGTGTAGTCGTTTATCAAATACTATATAGCGATGTAACGGATCATCTTCCAGAATATGCAACTTTATTGGCAATGGGATACAGATTAAAGTCTTTATTTTTTGTTGTAGCAAGAGAAGGTTTTTTGCTCGCTATCTTTGGTTATTTACCTGCATATTTTTCAGGTCAAATACTTTATGCTCTTATTCGAAACTCTACAAAATTACCAATTATTATGGATTCAAATAAGGCTATAAGTATATTCTTGTTGATACTAGTAATGTGTATGGGATCAGCGGGTATTGCTATGAGAAAATTAGTTGATGCAGATCCTGCAGAAATATTTTAGGAATTATGAATGATAAGATTTCTATAAAAAAAGAAAAGAATGTGAATGCTGTATTAATCAATGATTTAAGCCATTACTATGGTTCAGGCGAAAATAGAAAGATGGTTTTAGATCATGTAAAAATTAATATAAAAAAAAGAGAATTAGTTCTTTTGAAGGGACCTTCAGGATGCGGTAAAACAACACTTCTAACATTGATTGGAGCTTTAAGAACTTGCCAAGATGGAAGTTTAAATGTACTTGGTAAAGAATTATATGGGGCATCAAGAAAAACAAGACAGAAATTAAGAAGAAATATTGGGATGATATTTCAGGGACATAATTTATTGAGATGTTTAACAGCTGAGCAGAATGTTCAAATGGGTGCAGATTTAATTAAAGGCTTAACATATTTACAAAGAAGAGAAATAGCAAGAAAGTGGTTATCAGAAGTTGGTTTAGAAGAACATCACAAAAAATTACCAAGTGCTCTATCTGGAGGGCAAAAGCAAAGAGTTGCTATAGCTAGAGCCTTATCTGCAAATCCAAAATTATTACTAGCTGATGAACCAACATCAGCATTAGATAGTGTTACTGGTAGAGAGATTGTATCTTTGTTAAAAAGATTATCAAAAGATCAGAATTGCTCTGTTTTGATGGTTACTCATGATCCAAGAATTTCAGATATGGCAGATAGGATATTAAATATGGAGGATGGAAAAATTTTTAGCCCCCAGTGAGTTAATATAATAAAAAGTTTTCTATTTATGGCTAAGAGAAGAAATTTAAAAAAAGAGAAACAAGAACGAAATCGAGCATATGCAAGAAAGTTCAAAAAAAGAAAGTTAAGAGGTGATGGTCGATCAGATGGTGCTAGTAATGTTACTGGAACTATGAATAATGGTGGTGCTGCCGATTAAATGAAATTTAATTTTATACCTCTTTAATTTTCAGGCTTTTTAATAATTACTCCAATTATGAATGTTAGTGTTGTTATTCCGACTTATAACAGGAAATTAATACTAAAGAAATGTTTATTTGCATTGGAGAATCAAATATTAAACGAAAATATAACTTCCTATGAAATTATAGTAGTAGATGATGGATCTACTGATGGAACAACAACATGGATCAGAGAGAACAAAGAAAACCTTCCACATGTTGTTCTCTACGAACAAAAACATGGAGGTCCAGCTTTAGGAAGAAATCTAGGAGTTATAAAATCAAAAAATGACATTATAGTTTTTATCGATAGCGATCTTATCGTTGTGAATGATTTTCTTATTAATCATGTAAATAAATTATTAGGTTATTGGCAAAAATTTAATAAAAATTGCTTTACTTATGGATCTGTTATAAATACTTCTAATTTTGAAAATCCTGAAAATGAAAATCAAAAAATTACAGATATATCATTTGCTTACTTTGCTACAGGTAATGTTGCTATCTCTAAAGATTTACTTTTAAAGGCAGGTTTATTTGATAGTTCATTCAGCTTATATGGTTGGGAAGATTTAGAACTAGGAGAAAGATTGAAACAGTTAGGCACTAAATTAATAAAATGTCCTAGAGCTAAAGGGTTTCATTGGCATCCCCCCTTTGATTGTGGACAAATAAAATCACTAGTAGCGAAAGAGAGTGAGAGAGCTAAAATGGCTTTGGTCTTTTTCAAAAAACATCCAAACTTAAGAGTTCGTTTTATCATTCAATATACTTTTCTACATGTGCTTTTGTGGAGGATATTATCTTTAGGTGGACTAATTAGTGTTAAAACAATTACACCCTTATTAGAGTTTTTAGTCAAAAAAGGAAAGAATTCGCTTGCATTGGAATTTCTTAAAATCCCTCTTAATTTAATTTATGTAAATGAAATTAATAGATCTTTAAACAAATAAATTTCTTAAATACATATTATTTGCTAATATAAATGAATTATTAAATCCGCACATCTGACTGTTTCGGGTGATTTATTTAAAAACCCGTCAGATGGAGGCTAACCCGAAACCTAAAAAAAATGGCTGTTGTAACACTCTCTGAAATGATGGAAGCAGGTGCTCATTTTGGGCATCAGACAAGACGTTGGAATCCTAAGATGTCCAAATATATTTATTGCGCCAGGAATGGAGTTCATATCATTGATCTTGTCAAAACTGCTTTATGTATGAATAATGCTTATAAATGGACAAGAAATGCTGCCAAGAGTGGTAAAAGGTTCCTTTTCGTTGGAACGAAGAAACAGGCATCTGAAGTAGTAGCCCAAGAAGCATCGAGATGTGGTGCAGCATACGTTAATCAAAGATGGCTTGGCGGGATGCTTACAAATTGGACAACTATGAAAGCACGTATTGAAAGGTTAAAAGATCTAGAAAGAATGGAATCTAGCGGTGCTATTGCAATGCGTCCCAAAAAAGAAGCAGCTGTACTAAGAAGAGAATTAGAGAGATTACAGAAATATCTAGGAGGTTTAAAGAATATGAGAAGACTTCCTGATGTTGTTGTACTTGTAGACCAAAGAAGAGAATCCAACGCGGTTCTCGAAGCTAGAAAATTAGATATTTCATTAGTCTCAATGTTGGATACTAATTGCGATCCTGACTTATGTGAAGTACCTATTCCTTGTAATGATGATGCTGTAAGATCGGTACAGTTAATTCTGGGAAGACTTGCTGATGCAATCAACGAAGGAAGAAAAGGATCTAATGATCAACGAAGAAACTAACAACTTATAAATAAGTACTCTAATCAACACAAAATTAAAAAAAAATGTCAAAAATCACTGCAAAATTAGTAAAAGACCTCCGAGATAAAACTGGGGCTGGAATGATGGATTGCAAAAAAGCCCTTAATGAAACAGATGGAGACTTAGAAAAAGCTGTCGAATGGCTTAGAAAAAAAGGTATAGCTAGTGCCGAGAAAAAATCTGGAAGAGTTGCTGCAGAAGGTTCAATTGGTAGTTACATTCATACTGGCTCTAGAGTTGGGGTCCTCCTGGAATTAAATTGTGAAACTGATTTTGTCGCTCGAGGCGAAATCTTTCAATCTTTATTGAAAGATATTGCTATGCAAGTAGCAGCTTGTCCAAATGTTGAATACGTATCTGTGGATGAAATTCCAAAAGATGTAGTTGAAAAAGAAAAGCAGATTGAGATGGGTAGAGATGATTTAGCCAATAAACCTGAACAGATTAGGGAAAAAATTGTTGAAGGAAGAATTTCTAAAAGGCTAAAAGAGTTAGTTTTGTTGGATCAACCTTACATCAAAGATAGTTCATTATCCGTAGAGCAACTTGTTAAACAAACAGCTGGAAAAATTGGAGAAAACATTAAAGTAAGACGTTTTACAAGATATACATTGGGCGAAGGTATTGAAGTTAAAGAAATGGGATTCGCTGAAGAAGTGGAATCATTAAAATCAAATTAATATATTGGATACAAATTTATTAGATTTAAATCTTAAAAAAGCAAATAATCAATTAACGCTTATAAATTGTAGAAAAGCAAAAATTAAAAGTGAAATTTATAAGCTATATGATTTATATTTAAAAAATATTAGATCTATCTTGCATAATCATATCATCGAAGCCGTATCATCTCTTACAGATATACCAAATAATGCAAGAATAATAAAAGAAAATAATGATTCTTTATTAATAAATAATGAT
>MDTD01023077.1_pt1 | contig 11198 bp, 14 predicted proteins | sample 811221 | NCBI WGS metagenome assembly MDTD01 (sample SAMN05326646, study PRJNA326480) | marine metagenome | isolation source: seawater | place: Pacific Ocean: South West | collected 2011
ACAAGTATCGGATGAGCGCTGGTGCTTTCGTTTAATAGATAGTTGACTTTCACTTCGTTTCCTAACTTTATATGAGGGTCACTTACAACAATATAACCTATTATCACTGGGGGTACTTGTATTCCATCGAATGTATTACCAGGAATACTCACCAAACGATACTGAGACACAGACCTAAAAAAAACCTAGAATAAAAAAATTATAGTAAGTTACTAAGATATCAATATGACTACAACAGAAATCTGGTCTGAAGCTCCCGGTGTGCTACTGGAGTCACCACTCGAATTTATGTATTCTAAAGAATTTGATAGCAACAGGAACGTGAACGCGATGGTCAGATTTACAATCTATTGGGGTATTCTTATTTATGCTCTGACTCGCCATCCAGTTGTATTCGTTATTTGTGGAATAGCTTTATTGCTGGCAAGACGCCCATCGTCAAGGGTTACAGTAAATCCAGTCCTGACAGATGACGTGAGTGCTGATTCGAATATTTACTGTCAGAGACCCTCTTCTGACAATCCTTTTGCAAACCCAACACCGGCGGATTATGGAAATGGTGAAACAAAGCTTCCTGCTTGCCCCTCACTGTCTGTTAAAGATGATGTAAGTGACGCCCTCAAATCTCAGCCGATCACTGGACTGGTCCACCGTGTTGGCGGAGACAGTGCTGATTTGAAATTATCGCAGCGAACGTTTTACAGCATTCCTAGCTCAGGCATACCAGATGGAAGAGATGAATTCGTCAATGGTTTGTATGGAAATAACGTTGCACGGTCGATTGGTTAATTGAGTTTATATTTCGGCCTTCTGGGCTACGCAGAAAATGAGTTTTCCTAACGAGGCAACTGTATATGAAAGAATCATCGGAAAGTTATTCTTGAGGTAAATGTCAACAGTACTGCAAAGAACATTAGCCTTTGAAAACAGATTGATGTACTTCAAAGAGTATTTTGAACTAATCTCCTGGTCTCGAAGCTCTTCGTTTGCGTTTGCGAAAAAGAGCCCATTGTCTTTCTCTCCTAGTTCGACTTCTTGTTTCGCAAAGTCCCCTTCCGCCCTGAGCAATAATTTTCTATCGCGATTGATAATCTCAATTGTTTCTGAAAGTATCGACAGATCTCTGCAAACACGCTGTAGATCCAAACTTGGCATTGTCAAAACAACATCGAATGATGTCGTTGGTATTTCGAGAGTAGTTTCATCAATATCGAGCAAGTTCAGTTCAAATGTCGATTTCATTGCTTTATCAAAGTTCTCGATATGCATGTACAACACGTTGCAATTCTTTTCATTAACTCGCATGACAAGTGTATCACTCTGGCCAATGCTTTTGAGCAACCTGAACATATTTCCAACATTAATGCCAGCCACAAATCTTGACTTGCAATAGTATTCCTCAAAACTAGTTGCATTCAATTTCACCGATACAATCACATTGTTGTTGTTATCCATTTGTAAACATTTGATCCCATTTTGATCAAAGACTAAGTTACAATCCTGCAAAACGTCTTTCAGTGTTTCAAACAAGTTTCTCATTGCAGAACACTGGACAGTCTTCATACAAATAATATCCTTTGACGTACTCAAATCATTCGTACTCATTTTTTTGTATACTCAAAGAACTGCTTCACTTTAATACGAATTCGCTTGCCATTTTTTTACCGCTTTCTAAAAATTCATCCGGTTTCGGGTTGGCAAACAACGACGCTTCGAATTCGAGTATATATCTACTTTTGCCATGAGTCTTTGCCAAAAGATTTTGTATACAACAAGAAAAGAAATGAAATGTTGCATCAACAAATGCAACCCCAGTTTGACTGAGCAAGTAGGTATTCGGCAGACATTCAACATGAAGCACATCAGCTTCCGTACAATAAACGGCCCAGTCACATAAATCTCCATCGAAATACATAGTTCCATTTATTTCCACAGGACTAACTAGAATAGGGACAGCTGAAGATGCCAGGCATGCCTTCCAGAGCTGCACTTCTGGAGTGTGAGTACCAAAAGTATGGTTGCAAAACGATTGTCCTGATTTGTAAGTCACATTTATTATCCACTCCAAGCCTGGGAAACGATCGATCAAATCGCCAAACGTTAAAGTCATGAAATCTAGGGGCACAATGCTTGAAAGAGTGTTAAACATTTCGTCACTTGAAATCAAATGTGTCTCGTCAAGTCTGTCTAGAATAAATTCGGCGGTCATTCTTGAACTCGTAAGTGTGTTGATATGTTGCATCAATGTGTATGCACAAAGATCTGTATGTAAGTGGCACGCTAAGAGTATAAAAACTGCGATAGATCCAGCGGATGATGTGATCACTGGAATCGATTTGATGTTATTGGTGAAGTCGATGTTCAATAAAAAGGAAACGTGGTGCCCCATTGCAGAGGATCCACCACCATGTAACGCGAGTTTTTTGTACAGTTGATCTTTTATTTCGAACATCTCATCAATGATGTATGTTTCCAAAATTGTTTATGTATTTTACACGATTACCAAGAATTCGTTTATGTACTCGCTGTTTGATGTGTGAATAATATTCGTGTGGATATTTGAAAAATAAGTCATCATAACCCGGCACCTTTACTATCCCAACTTTCCATCGAGTGCTGTCATGACGCAGAGAAACAGATGCCATTGTCCGTTTTGTGCGTTTAATGTCGAAACTCATATCTTTGAAATACATGGCCAGAAGCTGTTCCGGATTATGATGTCTAGGCATTGAGTTTTCCACCATTTCTATGTTTTGCATCCACCATTTTGCTATACATAAGTATGTCTCGATTTTAGATACGGGGACAACATGGTGACGATCTGTGATTCCCCACCAATCCTCTCCAACTGGTACCTCGATCTCATCACCTGGAGAGAGTGGGGGGTGATCATAAAAATATAAATGATCGGATCTAGTAATAATTATCTTTTCATAACGCTGGAGGATCGGTAATTTACTGAGGAGCATATCTCTCAAAATCATAATCAGTGCACCCGACCCCTTTAACACTTTTCCATCTAGCAATACACCACCCCACAAACTTTCATAACAAGTACGGCGTGCACAAGCATGCCAGCAGTTCTTCTGGATACCACACTCAGAACAAATGCGATTCAATTCGTCCCCCCAATCAACCGGATCATCGAAGCTCCAATCGAACTTTGCTTTCTCATGTAAAATTGTCTTTTCTGACATTCTTGATACAAACAAAGCCAAATCGGCATCAAGAGGGCCACAAACACGCTGAAGCAACGAATTCCATGCCGTCTCACCGCCCCGGATTGTTCCGATAACACATACCAAAGTTTTCATTTAACGTTGTAGAACATTTTATGTCTAGCACGTGAACCGAGGGTCTTCCCAGTTGTGGTCATTTGATTTTTGTACGTTCAATAAGTCTCTCACGTAAATCGACACTAGATCTCTGTACGCCGGTGAAAGCTTCTCGAGCATTTTGACGATTTCCTGTACTCCCAACGTCGAGTAGTTCGCACTCGAGTGGTTCGCACTCGAGTGGTTCGAGCTTGACGAAGAATTCACAAGCACCAAATGCATAGACTCGCGCATCGAATCACAAAAGTCATTGCATCGTTCTATGTCTATGTGTATGTCGCCGTGTTTCTGTGGCTTTTTTGGCGACCTTGCTGCGAGCTCCAAACTGAAACGCCGCATAACGTTACAGAGTTTATCGACATGAAACAAAAGCTCAAGTTCTTCGAGGTTGTCTATTCGAAAATGAGTCACGGCGTACCAAATCCCAGCCGCCGGCGGCAACGACCACTGTGCGCCACTCATCCCTGTATTGTTGCAGCCTTTTGTTATCCCAGACTCATAACTCATGGCCGTGAAATGACCGATCAGCTATCGCGCGCCTGCTTCTCGCCTCCGTTGCTGACGGTTCAGACCCGGATCACGTGTGGTCCGGTCCACGTGTGGGGGTATCTAGTCCCATCCACGTGGCGATCACTTAGAGGAGCCCCCAGTCCACGATCAATCACGTGACGCGAATGGGGTCGCCCAACTCTGTGTCGGCATTGCTGCTGGCGAATACAGATGCGATCGTAAACATGAAGATTCATGTGCACACGCATACCGACAAAACTGAAAATCAGAATGCGACATCACCATCTTCTTCAACCGCTGATTCTTCGACGCCCGGTGATTCCGTCGAGACCACTGGCACCACTGGAAAGACAACCACTGACAAGAAACTTGATTATTCATACAAGATGATCTATCAAAACCATGCTCGGGATCTGGCACTCAAGTATTCCAGCTCTAACCCTGAACGGTATGACATCGGCATACAACAACTGGAAAGCATGTCTCCTCAGGAGGTAAAGAACTCATTTGTGCCTATCCAGTTGCTCGACTAAGAATCATGATGCCCTTTCTGCTTTCATTCGTTCCATTGCAGACTGCAAATCTAGCTCGGGCGCTTTGCTGTTGTCACTCATGTGCTTTTCTGCAGATGCGACAGGGGCATCGTCAATGTTAACATACGGGCTAGAAATACTGTACTCAGACCGATCCTCGTCAATATATGTAAATACAGAAGATGTTCCAAACGATTCGACTCCAGATACCTGATTCTTCACTTCATTCTGTAACCACGCGAAGGCATCTCGTCCGCTCAGTGCTCTGTTGTTGTTTACGACTATTGTAGGAACCACCTTGACCTTAGACACATCAAAGGCAGTCTTATGAATATCTACAATGTTAAATTGATCCATCATCATAGCACTATTCAGTGTGTTCATGAACAATTTGCAGTATTTACACGTACTTGACGAAAAAAGAGTATTAGGTGGTGAATTCTGGTTCATATTAACAATATCAAACTTAAAATAACATTACTGCAGAACGCATAAAAAAAAATCACAAAAATATTTTTATGCTGCACAAATAAAATGAGACAATCTCTTAGCACACAAACAGATGGATCCTTCCTTCCATTAGATGTAAACACGTCAACATTGATTCATAGAGCACAGGATGATGTCAACGAATATGTTAGAGTAATAGGCTTCAATCGTGGAAAAAGAGTGAGAAATGTATGCTTTATTTTCAATGACACAGAGGCGGTTTATACAAGTGTACAACCAACAGGCAACGCTCAGATTCTATTACCCGATATTCCACTATACAACGCTGCCAACGGCATTGAAATCTATGCTGCACTTAAACAACCTATATCCGCCTGGAACATACCGGATAGTTTAGATAACCTTATAATTCTAGATAATGGCAAGGTAGCCGGACTAGTCATCTCAAATATAACGGCATCTTCAGGCGCACAGCCTCTACTCATACATGTACAAGATTCAAGGCGATCACATACAGACATTGATCCAACAAAGGGAGCGGAAGCTATTCTCGAAATATTCTCAACCAACGGCTCAGTTGCGGTTGAAATAATAAATCCTGGACACAGCCTTGTAAATGGACATATTCAAAGCAGTCTTCATTCAGGCGTCTACTTTTATGGTGACATATTTATAGAATAAAATCTACCTATCATAATATATAATAATGTTCGGTAAAATAGCCGAAATGTTGACTGCTAAACCGACTAACACTGCTAAACCGACTGACACTACAACCAATACTGCTAGCAATCCAGCTGGTGGTTTAACTAATAATTCAACTGGTACAACTGGTACAACTGGTACAACTGGTAACTTAACTAGTAATTTAAGCAGGAATTCAAATAATCCTAATTTTAAACCGACTAACAATACTGCCAATACTACCATAAATCTAACAAAAAAGAGTACCAATACATCCATTACCACACCTGATACAACACCCAACACATCAAAACCTAATACAACACTATCAAAACCGTTGAATTTAGGCCTGAATCAGCTCAACACCAAACTTCCTCCGCCTATATCCTCAGGCATCTTTAATTCTGCGAACAACAATAAAAAACTTAACACTAGCAAGGCCACGAACACGAACGCCTCCTTGACTTCACCCACTGGTATGACTAATACCACTATTTCCTCTGTTCTAAATACAAACCTCACTAAACCAAACAATATCACTAAACCAAACAATATCACTAAACCAAACAATATCACTAAACCAAACATTATCACTAAACCAACAAACATTATTGGTATCAAACCAAACAACACTAACACTAACACTAACACTAAACTAAACAAGACTAAACTAAACAACAAAACCAAGCCAAACAAGATGAATGGCGCCTTAGGAGAGTCACTCGGGAAAGTGGTATTGAAAACTGGAAAATTGCCTATGAAAAGGGCATTGGGACTCAAACTCACCCAAATTTCAAAGGTTATTTCAGAACTAGTGAAATACACCAGTGGAGTTACACTAACAAAATCTGCATCGTTTCTATCAGAATTTAAAAACGAGCAAAAGTCATCCTTTCTGCTCCATTTAATGTTCATATATCACAAATCTGTATTCAAAGAAATGATTGATTTCTTGAAAAATGGTGACACAAGTAAGAAAAACGGAAAGCAAGTTCAAATAAAGTCTCGAACATTCAAAACAGCAACAGTTACCGTAAAGATTGAAAGACAGAACAGTAAGAATAACAACAACACAACACACAACAATATCAGCCGAAATATAAGTCGGAATACCAACAATATCAGTCGGAATATCAGTCGGAATACCAACAATATCAGTCTAAATACCAGTCGGAATACCAGTCGAAATACAGTGAATTAGGCAAGCACAGTGCAGAAAATTTAATATTAAAGAAATCAATATGCTAAGAATCAACAAACATGGCAAAGTCTCCACAAACAGCAAATGATTATGTTAACTTTGCACTCAAATTAATGCAATCGCGTCCTCCGAAATACTTTGAAGCGTCTTGTGTGTTACGACTTCTGTATCACAGTATTGATGAAACTGAGCGACCTAAGCTTTGTAAGTTTCTCGTCCAATGTGGGGTTGCATTACATGATAAATCACTTTTAGAATATGTGACGAAAATTCCACAAGACGAGTTTTCTTCTCAATATGAACTAGCTAAATTCATGCTCAATTCAGACTTGCACGAGAGAAAAAGAAAAGAATGTGATATTGACGTACAAAAGCAACGCGAACTCATTTTCTCCGGTCGATCTTTCGAAGATGCGATTGTTGTTTGCGCTGGGGGTGAAAAACTCATGAAACAATTGTTTTGTAACCTCAAATCTTTGATAAGGGCAAGAAATACACCCGGCAAGAACGATTTGCCGATTATAATTGTTCATGCACACGAGATCAATGAAAAAGAGACTATTTTTTTCAAAGACCACTTCAGTGCTGAGCTCAATATTATATTCTTTGATTTGAGCGACACAATAATAATAAGCGAATCACACTTAACTGCCAAATTACTTAGGGGCTTCCAAATTAAACTGGCCGCACTTGCAGCAATACCAGCAAGGCGTGTATTAATGATGGATGCCGACCTAATATGGATCACCGACCCGTATGAAATCATTGAAAAATGCAAGAGAAACAACGTCCATGCGCATCTATGCAAAGACTTCTGGCACTTTGTTCAACGGCGACATGAAAAATCTTCCTCAACTTCTTTTCTCTACTCCTTGTACAATATCGATTTCAACATTTCCGAATTCGAATCTGGACTTTTATTCTTTGACCGCGAAAACGCATACAAAAGTGTTGCAATGATTCGGCACTTTCTCATGAACTTTGAATACTATTTTTCCTTGACATTCGGTGACAAAGATTTGTATTATTTGGCCCTTAAGACACAAAATGCAAACATAACAATCTCTGATATGCCCCAAATGCTTGGTACTGTCTTCGAGACCAATGACGAAATATTTGATCCAGATTTGTTTTATTCGCAATCCATGATTCAAAACTTTGACTCATTACCTAGCCATATACATACAACTTTACATCCCATTGGCGATGTTGGATTTGCCATGCCAACCCATATCTGCGATGGTGGGTACATCGACTTTGTACAACGACGCATCAATACAAAAAACGTAGGCACAGTCGCTTGTGACATCGAACATGCAACAAAATTGATTCCGCAACACCTCTATAGATTCATATATAATCAGGCATTGCGTGATGAAAAAAATTATGCAAATCATGCTTAATCTCACAACACGCAACACTTTTACAACAAACCTTTTACAACAAACTAAAAACTTGCAACAAACCAATAAAGCAATACCGCAAATGTGATAAGAGCGATTCCGTTGCAGAAAAGATTCCTCCGAATCCTCGAAAGCCTATTCCGAGTGCTGGTTTCCACCCTTGCATCAACTTCAGCCTGAACCTCGGGCGATATATGACAACGGCAATTCGGGCAGGTATCCGAGATCTCGAGGTTTTTCAAAATGCAAACTTTGCAAAATCTGTGATTGCATCCCAATTGAACGGGAGTTTCTAGTTCATCACTTTGGCAAATCGTACATATCTCAGGCTCAGGCGATGCCGGGTGGTGCCGCGGGTTGCGAGAAGTACGGCGCCGCAGCGGAGAACGCGCGGCGCGTGAGGTCATGGGACTAACACGTGTGCTTGTTGACAACTTAGATAAGCTCGGGACGACCACATGGGAAGATCGTCCCCTGTGGTCATTATTGCATTTACTTGTGTTATCGCAGGGTTCACCACAGGCATGCCCAAATCTAAGCTTACCGCTCGCTCGAAGCGCCCTGCGGACCCGGACCCCTCCTACCAAGGGCGCGTGTCGATGCAAAAGCTCACCACGGGCGTGGCGGCCGGCCGGGCCGAGGCGCGGGCTGCATTCGAGGCCCGCGCCTCGGATCGGTCGGACGCCCTCGCAAAGGCGTTTGAGGAGCAGGGGCAGAGCATGCTCTGCCCGATCACGCAGCAGCTGCCCGACAACCCGGTCAGGGCGGAGGACCGCTTTCTCTACGACCGCAATGCCCTCGAGGAGTATTTCAACGGCGTGACGGGCGACAGCGTCAGATCGCCGGTGACCGGCCAATTGATGGGCAAGTCGCTGCAGCCGGCGGCGGACGTGAGGGACATGTTTGAAAACTTCATCATCCGAGGTCACTGGGCTGATGAGCTGGCACTGGCCTGGCTGGCGCGGCACAACGAGAAGAAGAAAAACGAGTCCAAGGTCGCGGAGCTGCAGATGGGTGCGGAGAAGGGTGATCCGAAGAAGATGTACGAATTCGCCAACGCGCTGCGTGACGGTAAGTACAACCTCGCGAAAGACGCTCGCGCGGCGAACAAGTGGTACAAGAAGGCGGCCGGCATGGGGCACCCAGTTGCCTGCGCCACCTATGGCATACTTCTCATCCACGGCTTAAACATTGATAAGAACATCACCTTGGGTGCGTCGTACGTGATGTCGTCCGCTCTTCTCGGCTCGGAGGGCGGCTGCTACGAGATCGGCTTGATGTTCAAGGACGGCTTGCACGGATACCCCAAGGACGAGGATGAGGCCCGCATGTGGATGGGCAAGATGCACGAATGCAAACACCACGACGCGGGCGAGAGCCGACGCCAGGCTGCCTCGAAGTTTCTCACCCCCGTCGTGATGGAGTGAGCAGACCCTGTGCTCATCGCCCTCCCGCCCCTACACCTACATGACACTGCTTTGTTCCTTTGCTGGAAAGCTACTGGTGCCCCTGAGGGGTAGGAGGACTGCTAGTGGCTACGAGAAAGTGGGCCATTGGGGCACAGATCAAGCCATGAAGCTGTTGACTCTGATTGGAATCTGAATGGGACTCTGAATGGACTCTGAATGTAGTAGCGGGCGTGGTAGGCGTGGTGGGTAGGCATGTGAACCAATGTTGCTAGTGGGTAGGCGTGTCCTGTGTGTTGCTGACCTAAGAAAACTATTATTATACACAAAAGCATAGTCATAATCATTATACAGAATGCAGGCCACAAAAAATGATTCACCATGGAAGCTACATAAGAATTTGTATCAGATTTACATTATAATGCAGAAAAAATAATGACGACCAGAGAACGACCCGCGTCCAGTGTTTATGCCTAAATTTGTGCACTATCTGCAATAATAGATGGGAACTAGTGACAGCCTAAAGTCCATGGAACGCATACGAGCCGTCCTAGGCAATCCGTACTTTGAATCGGAACATGTCTTGCTGTACAACGTGGATTGCGTAAACGCGATGACACTTCTTGCCGAGACTAATAAGGACGATGCGCCCTTTCAACTAACGATCACGTCACCACCATACAACATTGGCAAGGAGTATGAGCGCAACATACCGATGCACGATTATGTTGCATGGTGTACTAAATGGTGCAACCAGATTCACACACTCACGACAACCAACGGTGCTTTCTGGCTCAATGTTGGCTATGTGCCAATTCCGAACCGCGGCAAAGCCGTGCCGTTACCGTACCTGCTATGGGACAAGACACCGTTCTTTCTGATGCAAGAAGTCGTTTGGAACTATGGTGCTGGGGTCGCCTGCCGCAAGTCTTTCTCGCCACGTAACGAAAAGTTTTTGTGGTACGTCAAGACTTCTGACAATTACACTTTTAATCTAGACTCTGTGCGCGACCCGGACGTCAAGTACCCAAACCAAAAGAAAAACGGCATGCTGCGCTGCAACCCAAACGGCAAGAACCCATCGGACGTGTGGACGATTCCCAAGGTGACGTCTGGAGAGAAGCGCTCGTCCGCAGAGCGCACGCCTCACCCTGCACAATTCCCGAGCGCTGTCATTGAGCGCGTTATGCTGGCAAGCTCCAACTACGGGGACCTTGTTCTGGATCCGTTCATGGGCTCGGGAACAACCGCGACAGTTGCCCTCGAACACGGTCGGAAAGTTGTTGGATTTGAAATCCGTGCGGACTACTGTGAGATTGCAGCACAGCGTATACGCGCTATGAGCACTACCGGTAAAGGGGGAGTAGGAAAGAAACCTGAAGCCCCTAATCAATAAAACATGTATAGCATTTAGCATATCCATTCATGATAGAATAGTTTTCTGCATCATTATGTAACATATTTACATTGAAATCGATTAGCGTTTTTCCGCACATCATACACGTCAATTGATCTACATCATGATAACAATCAAAAATCAAATTCAAAACATCTCTCGGTAAATACATCTTATTATTAGAACTGCACATATTCACAAAATATATAATTCCATTTCTGTAAAACATGTATTTATATTAACAAAACATTTTCATATTACATTGCCCACCTAGTTAAAA
>MDTD01119377.1_pt1 | contig 11198 bp, 9 predicted proteins | sample 811221 | NCBI WGS metagenome assembly MDTD01 (sample SAMN05326646, study PRJNA326480) | marine metagenome | isolation source: seawater | place: Pacific Ocean: South West | collected 2011
TTAATATCATAATTGTATAAATCAAAATTATTGTAAAGCATACGATTATACCAAATTCTTCAGCAATTACTGAAAAAATAAAATCAGTATGTGCGTCAGGCAAATTATTTTTTAAAGAGCCTTCTCGAATTCCTTTTCCAAAGTATCCAGCATTATTAAATAATTTCAATGCTTGGTTAGCTTGAAAGTTTGTGCCAAAAATAAAGTCATTGATTCTAACATATACGTGAGAATAAAAATTATAAGCTAATAAAATTACCGTTGGAATGATAAATATTAAAAAAATGCAAAAAAGTATTGGAATTCCTATTATTAGTAATTGAAAAATCCATATTGTTGTTATCAATATGGTCATGCCTAAGTCAGGCTGCATCAATAGCATTATGTCAATCAATATGATAGAAAATACTGAAATAATTAAAAATTTTCTTCTTTTTGTTGATTTCCAAATAGTTAAAAGCCAAGCATTAATAATTATAAAAAAAGGTTTTATAAATTCACTAGGTTGTAATGATTGACCAAAAATCTCAATCCATCTTTTAGCTCCTTTAATATCAGAACCATATTGAATGCAATATAATAAAGTTATTAGAAGGATGACAAAACTTATAAGTGAAAATAATTTAATTTTGTAAAAGTTTAATTTACTTAGAATTATAGCTATCAAAAAACTAAAAATTACAAAGACTATGTGTTTCATAGAAAAATGATAACTCTCTTTATTTAACTTCAGTTCTAAGGTACTTGAAGATGTAAGAATAAATATTATTCCAAGAAGTAACAGAATAACAAAACTAAAAAATATCCATTTGTCAATTGTCCATAGCCATATTGACAAACTTGATCTATCAGATCGTGAAAGCATCATTTGTTAAAATCCCTTATGTGATCAAATACTTCTTTTTTAAATACTTCACCACGTTCTTCAAAATTTTTATATTCGTCAAAACTTGCAGCTGCTGGCGAAAATAGTACTGTAATTTTGTTGTTTTTAATTTTAGATATTTTCATAAATAAAAATTTCATTAATTTTTTTAAATTATTAAACAAATAAATTTCTCTATTAAAATTCGTTTCTTTTAATTGTTTGTAAAATTCTTTTTTTGAACTACCAAATACATATATAGCTTCAACTTCATGTAAGTGTTTTACTGCTATTCCTAACCCATCTTTTTTTTCAAGACCACCCGCTATCCAATGAATATTTTGATATGATTTTAATGCAGCTGACGAAGATTCGCCGTTTGTTGCCTTACTATCATTAATAATTAGAAGATTACTTGATTTGTAAACAATTTCCATCCTATGAGGTAAAGGAACAAAATTAAAAATTGACGATTTGATCGAAGAACCGTTAACACCTATTTTTTTCGATATTAAAAAAGAAATCTCACAGAGAATTTTGTTATGTTCGCCAAAAAGATTGTTGGATTTTATTTCAATTTCACGTGTATTAAGGACATAAATATCATTAATATTTTTTAATTTTTGCATAATTTTATTTTTTAAAAAAATATCTTTATGATTTATAACTAAATATCCTTTGTCTTTTATAGAATCTACCAATCTTAATTTTGCATTTAGGTAAGAATTGAAATCACCATGATAATCAAGATGATCATTTGATATATTAGTAATTACACCTAAATCTAATTTTAAACTTGGAATTGAAAGTAATTGATAACTAGATAATTCAATAATAACTACATTTTTTTCAAATGGGTTGACTAAGCAGGCAGGATTACCAAAATTCCCACAAATAATATTTTTAATTTTATTTTTTGATAAAATATGAGAAATTAATGAAGCTAATGTAGATTTTCCATTCGTACCTGTAATACCAATAATTTTTGATTTAGGTTTTTGTTCAAAAAATAATTCAATTTCATTTTGTAATTTAACTTTATGCTTTTTTGCAAGTTTAACAATTGGATGTATATTTTCTCCGGTAATTTTGATTCCCGGAGAAATAATTATTCTGCTTAACTTATTCCAATCCCAACTAATATAATTTTTCCAATATTTTTTAAGTTTTAAATTTGGGTTAAGTTTATCATCAAAAACTACTACACTTTTATTTTTTTTTCTTAAGAATTCAAATGCAGCTAACCCAGATATTCCTAAACCAAGTATTCCTGTTAAATCTCTCATTTCTATTTCTTTAATAAACTTTTATCTTAATTTTAATGAAGATAGTCCAATTAAAGCTAAAATTACTGCAATAATCCAAAATCTTATTACTATTGTTGATTCTTCCCAACCCTTTTGTTCAAAGTGATGATGTAATGGTGCCATTTTAAATATTCTTCTGCCAGTGAGTTTAAATGATACAACCTGAATAATAACGGAAACAGTCTCTAAAACAAAAAGTCCACCTATAATTATAAGTACAATTTCATGCCTTACAGCTAAAGCTGTTGAACCTAAAAATGCACCTAAAGATAATGATCCTGTATCACCCATAAAAACCATGGCAGGAGGTGCATTAAACCACAAAAATCCTAATCCTGCTCCAACTAAAGCACCAGCTAGAACAGCCAATTCACCTACACCAGGAACATATGTTATTTGTAGATAATTAGAAAAGTTTATATTACCTACTAAATATGAAATTAAAGCAAATGACAAACAGGCAATCATTACTGGTACTATAGCTAGACCATCAAGCCCATCAGTTAAATTAACTGCATTTGAACTTCCAACAATAACTAAAATACCAAAAGGTAAATAAAAAATTCCTAAATCAATAATTATCTCCTTAAAAAAAGGTAAAGAAATAGTATTTGAATAATCTATTGGGAATTGTTGGTTAATTAAATATACAGCTATGAGAGCTGTTAAAATTTGCAAAATTATCTTGTATCTGCCTTTTAGTCCTTTTGTTGTTTTTCTTCTTATTTTTAGCCAATCATCATAAAGTCCAATAAGACCAAAAAGTGTAGATGTTACTAAAATAATCCATACAAGAAAATTATCTAATTTAGACCATAATATTGTTGAACATAAAAAAGCAAATAAAATTAATAATCCACCCATTGTTGGAGTTCCCTTTTTTTTAATCAAATGTCTTGTTGGACCATCATCTCTGATAGGTTGGCCAATAGATTGAAATTTTTTTAAACTTTTAATTAAAAAAGGACCTAGTAAAAAACTAATTAACAAAGCTGTTAATATTGCCCCCCCGGTTCTAAATGTTATATATCTAAATACATTAAGAGGCTGAAAATAGTCTACGTAGTTTAAAAAAAAATCAGGAAACAATTTTATTCTCCAAGTTCATATTTTTTTTCCAAGTTTTTACAAAATTTATATAATCCAGTGCTATTTGAACCCTTAATAAAAACTGTGTCATTATTGTGAACAAGTTTATCAAAATTTTTTTCTAATAATTCAATATTTTTAAAGTGTTTACAAATAAAGTTATTTTTTAAATTATCTGATAAAATTTTAGATAGATTTCCAATAGTAAATAAAGTTTTTGGGTTAAGTTTTTTTACAAAAGGTACAATATTTTTATGATAAGAATAAGAATTTGGTCCTAATTCAAGCATATCACCTATTATTAAAACGTATTTATTTGAATTATTTACATATAAATTTTTTAGAGATGCTTTTAGAGAATATGGACTTGAGTTGTAAGCATCATTAATTATAGTTATGGTTTTATTAGCTTCCATCCTTAATTTAAATTGATTCCCTCGGCCATCAGAGGGTGAAAGACATTTAATTTTGTCTTTTAATTTATTTAAATCAAGTTTCAAACATTTTATAACAGTTAAAATACTTATAAGATTTAAAGCTAAATATTCAGGCAGATGGTCAAGGTTAGTTTTGAAAGTCCTTGATTTAATCAGAAAATTACCTTTTTCTTGAGAAATGGAAAAGATAGACTTCTTAACTCCAAATGGTATTATTTGATTTGTATGGTTCAATGCAATTTTCTTTAGAAAGCTAAACCATTTATTGTCATAATTTAGAATTATTTGTCCATTTTCTTTTAATCCATGAAATATTTCACTTTTAGCTAAAGCTATATCTTTTTCAGATTCAAAGTTTTCAAGATGATTATTTGAGACGTTAGTAATTATAATGATGTCAGGCTTTGCAATTAAAGATAATTCTTTTAATTCATCTTTTTTGCTCATGCCAAGTTCTAGAATACAATATTGAAAATTATTAGGGAGTTTCATTAATGATAGAGACAATCCAATTATGTTATTATTATTGCCTGGAGTACCAAAAGTTTTGCCAAATACACTAAAGATAATTTTAGCCATATCTTTTGTAGTTGTTTTTCCATTTGAACCAGTTATGCCAATTATTTTTCCTTTAAATTTTTTTCTACGAAACTCAGCAAAATTTTTTAATGCAGCATTTGTATCTTTTACATATAATCCATTGTACTTTCGTGCACTATCCTTACATGATACAATTACTCCTGAAGCTCCTTTTTTTATTGCTTTTTCTAAAAAATCATGACCATCAAAATTTTGTCCTTTTATTGCTATAAACAAATCATTATGTTCAATAGAACGTGAGTCTATACTTATTCCTGTTACTTTTTTGTTATTTAAAAAATTTGTAGTTAAATCTTCACCTTTTGAAGCTTTTATTAACTCATTCTTCGTCCACAATAGTTCATTTTTTGAAATAGTACTCATTGATTAAGATTATCCAGTGTATTTTTAACTACTGAAACATCGTCAAAGGGTAAAGTTTCAATTCCTATCGTTTGTGTTTGTTCATGACCTTTACCTGCAATAATCAAGACATCGTCATCTTTTAAAAAACTAATTGCTTTTTTTATTGCGACATCCCTTCCTGGAATTTCAATTGCTAATGGATTATTATTTATAATAGATTTTCTAATTAATGATGGATCTTCTGTTCTAGGGTTATCATCAGTAATTATAGTGAAATCTGAATTTTTAATAGCTACTTCACCCATTTTGGGCCTTTTTTCAGGATCTCTTTCGCCACCACATCCAAATAATGTATAAATTTTTCCTTTAACATTCATTTTTTTAATTGCTAATATTGCATTTTCTAAGGCATCAGGAGTATGAGCATAATCAACTATTATAGTTGCTTTACATAAAGGATGATTAATTAATTGCATTCTTCCTGGAACTGCTTTTAAATACGATAAAGATTTGAAAATGGAATCTTGTTCCATTCCAAGACCTAGACAAATAGAAGCTGCAGCTAATGCATTATAAATTTGAAAATGTCCAACTAAACCAATGTCAGTTTTGAATAATTTATTTTTATATAAAATTTCTAACTGCCAAATTTTTTCAATTTTTCTTATTTTGATTAATTTGAGTTCACATTTTTCATTAAATCCAAAATTAACAAATTTAAAATTTTTGTTTTTAATCTCTTTGTATAGTTTGATTCCATACTGATCATCTAAGTTAATTGATATGCACGTTCCATCTTTTAAATTTTCGGTAAATAATTTCTTTTTAGCATTGAAATAGTGAGTCATATTTTTGTGATAATCTAGATGATCATGTGAAAGATTTGTGAAAATAGCTCCATTGAAGTTTATTCCATCTAAACGGTTTTGAATTATCCCATGAGAGGATGCCTCTAGAGCAACGTATGATATTTGTTTATCATATAATTTCGATAAATGTTTATTTAGTTCACTTGGATCTAAAGTAGTCAGATTACTTCTTGTCTTTTTGTAATAGTTTTGTGATGAATCTCTTATACCCAAAGTACCAATAGATGCTGATTTCAAGCCATAAAAACTCCAGAGTTGACGACAAAAATCAGTCACAGAAGTTTTACCATTTGTCCCAGTGACAGCAATTATATTTTTCGGTTTTTTATTATAAAATGATGAACATAAATACGAATAAATTAAAGAGAAATCCTTTTTTGGTAACTTAATTACATCTCCGCTATTTCCCTCATTAGATACTATAATTTTTGCACCATTTTTTCTAGCTTCTTCAATGTATAAATTTCCATTTGTTTTATTTCCAGAAAAAGCAAAAAAGATAAAATTTTTTTTTACATTTTTACTATTATTTGAGATGCCATCAATCTCAATCTCATTAAAATGATTTTCGAGGTTTTTAAACTTATCCTTTAGGAAATTACTTTTATTTATTAATTGTTTAAATTTCATTTAAAGAGTTGCTCCTCTTATTTTATATTTTTTTAACCCTAATTCAGATTGTTTTAAATTCAATGGTTCTATTTTTAAAATAGGAGCAATTCTATTTACTAATTTGCCTACTATCGGCGCAATTACCCATCCTGCGGTATTTCTGTTAGCTGAGAATTTTTGAGGTTTAGGGCCATCTATGACAAATGTAAAAACATACTGAGGTTTATTAATCGGGAATCCTCCTGTAAAAGCAACAATATTTTCAGTCTCAGAATATTTTCCATTAATTAATTTCTTTGCAGTTCCAGTCTTTCCTCCTATCGGATAATAGTAACTTTTAGCCAATTTTCCTGTACCATATTTGTCATTTACAACTAGATAAAGGATACTTCTTAATTTTCTAGAGGTCTCAGCAGAAAAGACTCGTTTATTCTGGTTTTGATTTTTTTTTGTTTTTAATAAAGTAGGTGTAATTGAATTACCTCCATTTAATACAACAGATGTCGCTTTAGCTAGATGTAATGGTGAAATTTGTATTCCATAACCAAATGATTTAGACATAAGCGAAGAAATATGAACTTCTTTATTAATATTAGGTATTGAGGTTTCTACTATTTCTATGTTAACTTTTTTACTGAATCCTAACAAATCAAAATATTTGTTTTGAACCATGTGTCCTAGAGAACTTGCTATTTTCGCCGTGCCAATATTACTAGAATGGACAATAATTTCTGCCAGGTTTATAGGAAAATTTATTTTTTTAATATCTCGTATTTTTTGAAATCTACTTAAAGCAATTGGAGAAGAAACATCAATAAGTTCGTTATCTTTCAATTTTCCACTTTCAATTGCCATTGCTGCAGTAAAAATTTTTAGAGTAGAGCCTAATTCATAAAGTCCTTTAGTAGCATTATTAAATATTTGTTTTGATGATAAAGTATTATTTTGGTTATTATCATAATCAGGAAGCGAAACAATAGCTTTGATTTTTCCATTATTTGCATTCATTATTATTCCAGCACCTGCATTAGCTTGAAATTTGATGATTTGTTCTAGTAATAATTGTTTTAATATATTTTGTATTCCGCTATCTATTGATAAGTAAATGTCTGTTGATGATGAAAGTTCATTATCAAGCTTTTTTTCAACTCCCGAAATACCTTTGCCATCTATATCCACTTTTCCAATTATATGTGAAGCAAATGATTTACCAGGATATTTTCTAACATAACTTTTTTCTAGTTTAATGCCTGGTTCTCCAATTTTAAGAATTTTATTATAATTCTTATGTGATATATTATTCTTCACTTTTAAATATTTTAAGTTTGAAGATAGTTTTTCTTTAAAATTAAAGTTAATTTCTTCGCCAAATATTTTTTTATATTCTAATTCGAATTTAATAGGGTCTCTTAAAACACTTGGGTTAATTATAAGGTCGTTTTTTCTTATTGTTGTTGCAATCAAATATCCATTATTATCATAAATATTTCCTCTGATTTTTAATTGTTTCTCAGTGACTTTTAAATTTGATTGTTTGTTTAATTTTTCCTCAGGCTTAATCATTAGCATTGAAAATGCGACACCAAAATAAATTGAAAAAAAAGATAAAGAACATATGAAAAGCTTAAACTTAATTTTTTTTATGTTTTCCATTTCTTCAATTTGCTTGCCTTCTCAAAAAAGCTGGTATCTCTAGAACATCTTCTATATTTTCTTTTTTTTCATTTTCATCTATGTCAAGTAAGCTAATTTGTTCACTATCATTTTCCGATTTATTAGGAGTTTCATTAAGATTAATAAGAGGATTGTTTTGATCACTTATTTCATTTTCAACAATATCTTTTAACGGGTAAATTTCATTATTTTTTTCTAAATTGTTGTCAATGTTTTTATGTTTATTATTTGTAAATAAATTTGAAATTTTTTTCAGAAACTGATTTTCTTCTATTTCATTTGTCAAATTATCATTTTGTTTATTTAAAATATCAGATAATTCTTTTTCTTTAGTTTCTAGAAATGTTAAAGAATCTTTTTCAGTGTCTGTAACAATGTTATCTGAGCTAGAAGTATTTTTTAGGTCATCTATCTTTGATTCTAAATCAATTTGTCCCTCAATCTTTAAACTTTTTTCTTTAGTATCATTTACTTCTGCTTGAATTGTATTTGTGTCAATTTGTTCTAAAGTTTTATTTGATGGGTTAATACCTGTTGCTACAACAGAAATATTAATAATTCCCTCAAGGTTTTCATCAATAGATGAACCAAATATGATATTTGCATTTTCATTTACTTTTGATCTAATTAATGATGCAGCTTCATCAACTTCAAATAAAGCTAAATCTAAACCACCTTTTATATTTAACAAAATTGAAGATGCTCCATCTATTGAAGAGTTATCAAGCAATGGATTATTTAAAGCCATATCTGCAGCTACCTTAGCACGATTTTCACCAGAATGTTCTCCGGTTCCCATCATCGCTTGCCCTTTATTTTTCATAACGGTTTTTATATCTGAAAAATCTAAATTTATCATTCCTGGTGCAGTTATTAAATCTGTTATTCCTATAATTCCTTGATAAAGAACATCGTCAGCCAATTGGAAAGCTTCTGAAAATGTTGTTTTATCATTTGCTATTCGGAAGAGATTTTGGTTTGGAATAACAATTAATGTATCAACTGAGTTTTCTAATTTTTCTAATCCTATTAACGCAGTTTCCATTCTCTTTTTACCCTCAAAATCAAAAGGTTTTGTAACAACTGCAATAGTAAGAATACCTCTTTCTTTTGCTTTTTGAGCAATAATTGGTGCGGCGCCAGTCCCAGTTCCACCACCCATTCCAGTTGCAATGAAAAGCATGTTTACATCTTCAAGCTCCATCATAATCTCATCTATAGTTTCCAGAGCAGCTTGTTCTCCAATAGTGTAATCAGAACCTGCTCCTAATCCATTTGTAAGTTCTTTACCGAGCTGTATTTGTGTCTTTGCCATACTTCTAGACAATGCTTGTCCGTCTGTATTTGCTACTAAAAAGTTTATATTATTAACTTTAGAGTTAATCATTGTATTAACTGCATTGCATCCTGCTCCTCCAACTCCAATTACTGAAATTTTTGGTTGAACACTTTCAATATTTTTAGGTATTGCTAGATTTAAATTCATATTGATGCTCCTTTGCTATTTTTTTTCAAAATATAATTTTGAGATATCATTAATATTCCAGATATCCGTAGGTAAAATCTCTTTCATATTTAATTGATGCTGTGCAATTGATTGAAGTCTTTCAGGTCTTGATAAATATGCGAGTTCAGCTTTCATAAGTTTAATATTTTGTTTTTTTTCTGAAATTAGATTATTCAATCTTAAAATTTCTTTTTTCTTATGATTATAATTATTTTTAATTTCATAATTAAAAAAAATTACACCTAAAACAGATATTAATATTAAAATGTGAGTTATTTTAATCATGCAGCCTCATGGTTAAAAATAGCATTAAACTGGGTTCTTCTTGCAATTCTTAATTTTGCGGATCTCGCCTTATAATTAAATTTAACTTCTTCAGCTGAGGGAACTATTGGTTTTTTTGTTATTACTTCAAAACTTTTCTTTGAACTTTCGAAAGGAGGCAAAAATTTTGAAACAAACAATTCTGATTTACCCTGACATACATTTAGAAAATTTTTGACAATTTTGTCTTCTTTAGAATGAAAAGATACAACGCATAGAATGCCCCCACGTGTTAAAAATTTTTCTGATGCAATTAATCCTTTATTAAGTTCAGATATTTCATCATTAATGAACATTCGAATTGCTTGAAAAGATTTTGTTGCTTTATCAATTTTTTTCTTTTTACCAGGTATAGCTTTTCTAATAATGTCCGCAAGTTCTAAAGTAGATTTAATTGGAGCTTCTTCTCTTGAATTTACAATATTACGGGCAACTCGTTTTGAAAAAAATTCATCTCCAAATTTGTAAAAAATGTTTGATAACTTCTCAAGACTAAAATTATTAATAATGTCAAAAGCTTTTGTGCCTTCTTTTGACATTCTCATATCTAAAGGACCATCAAGTTTGAATGAAAAACCTCGATTTTTTTTTGTTAATTGTAAATTTGAAACACCTAAATCGAATATCATTCCTTTTATTATTTTATTGGAATAATTTTGTTTTGAAAGCATATCGTCGATTTCTGAAAACTTCTTCTGAAAAAATTTAAATCTGTTTTTGTATCTCTCTTTCAATTTATTTGCATATTTTAAAACCTCTGGATCTCTATCAAATCCATAAACATCGCAATTAGTGTTCTCTAAAATGGCATTACTATATCCACCTAAACCAAAAGTGGCGTCAATAATGACGCCATCAGCAATCTCAAATTTTTTTAAATTTTCTAAAATTTCGTCAAGTAGTACTGGTACGTGTTCTAGAAAATTATTCATTAGATAAACCTAATTTTTTATTAAGTATTAATTTAGGTGGTCCGCTAGATTGCAGGATTTTTTTGCTATTTTGGTATTCTTTTTCATATTCTGTCTCTGACCAAATCATAAAAGATTTACCAATCCCAGTAAAAACAGCAATTTCACTGATATTGCTATAAGACAAAAGAGTTTCTGGAATATTAATCCTGCCTTCATTATCATACTTAATTTCAAAGGAGTCAGCCATCATCATTCTAAGTATAGATGCATCTTTTGACATAGTATCTATTTCATCAATAGCTTCTACGTACTGACTAATTCTTTTAAGTGTAGTTCCTTCAATACATTTAAATTGTAAACTTTTAAATAAAATTAAGGATCCTCCTTCTAAATCAAGATATGTTCTAAAGTTTCTAGGTACAGATACCCTGCCTTTTTTATCGATTTTATTATGAGAAGTTGATAAAAACATAAAAATTTCATAATTAGATCACATTATTAATATTTTGGGATAGCATGGGATTTGTTGGGAGTCAATGGGAAATTTATTTTTTTATAAGAGAGCTTATAAGCCGGATTCTGTTTAATGTGATAATTCATCTTAAAAAGTTTTCACAAACTTTTTTTAGCGGCCTACCCAGAAACGTTCAGGAAA
>MDTD01071568.1_pt1 | contig 11196 bp, 10 predicted proteins | sample 811221 | NCBI WGS metagenome assembly MDTD01 (sample SAMN05326646, study PRJNA326480) | marine metagenome | isolation source: seawater | place: Pacific Ocean: South West | collected 2011
AAGTTATTCAAGGGATCAAATGCAAGCTTTAAAGCTAGGGCGAAACTTTATATAAACAAAAACCATAATGGACTCCTTGGTTTCGGAACAAAGAAATCAAACTATACTAACAAACAACTTTCGCTTTCCATGAATCACGCCTTTTATCAGCACAAGTGGACATTAAAAGACACGGCTATAGATATAGGAGGAAGGTATGAAAGTTCTCCTAAGTTTATAGGTCACCTTTCACCTTTTTTAAAACTCACAAAAACTTTGGAAGATAACTGGTACATCACAATGAAGGGAAGTAGGACCTATACTCCACCATCCCTCAATCAAATTTATGCCCAAAAAATGCCGTTAAGTTCAGAAAAAATTGACCAGTTCACATTTGGCATTGAAAAAAATGCACCCAACTCACTCTACGGAGCAGATCTCTTTTACACCAGGTACCGGGAAACAATCGGTTGGGAAGAAGAAACACGCCTTTATAAAATGGAAAAGGACCAAAGAGATCTTTTTGGAACTGAGTGGTTTTTTCAAAAAAAAATAAACCCATTTCTTAGGCTGAAAGGCTTTTTAAATATAACAAGAGGAATAAACTCTAAAAGAGAAACACATGATATCCAGGGTATTTCAAGATCTCATCTGGGGATCACGACAGACTTGAATACCCAAAAGTGGTTTTGGATGAACAATATAAAAGCATTCGGTAAATACAAAACGTCCACCAAGACTCAAGATTTTTCTCTTGTTGACACCTCTATTGGACACAGGCTGAACCAAAAAACGACTCTTCTTTTAAAAGTGAACAACCTTTTTAACCAGAGTTACGTCCTTAAAGAAGGTTACCAAACAAAAGGTCGGCATTATTTTTTAAAAGCATCAATGCTTTTTTAAGGAAGATATTGATGAAACTAGTAAAACCCTTTCTTTTAAGCCTTCTTCTTAATATTTCTTTTATTGGCCTAATAAACTTTTTTTTCAATACTAAAAAGCATACCCAAATACCTAGTCCTTCTATAAAAGATCAACCCTATAAAATGAAGTTGTATTTAAAAGACGCCTTACAAATGGGGAAAGCGAAAAAAACATTCAATAAAAAAACCCTTTTGGATAAACCTCAAAAGCCTTCTCATAAAAGAGAGAAGAAGATAGGTAAGAAAAGGCAAAAAGATGCACAAAAAAGTCAGGTTGAAAAAAAATTAGAAGAGAAAACAGAAACAAAAAGCAAAAAGGTCTTTAAACCTTCCATTATTTCAAAGTTAAAGGGCATCATTAAAGGAAAAATCCCGTATCCTTATGCTGCTATTGTTAAGAACATGGAAGGAAAAGTTCACTACACACTCACCCTCACCCCAAAAGGTCAGACCTTTCGTTACAAAATGACAAAGTCATCTGGACACTCTCTGCTAGACAAAACGGTTAAAGACTTCTTTTTAAGGAATCCTCTAGAGGGGCAAATTGTCTTTAATGACCATAAAAATAAGCCGCTTGTTATTTCTGACCATATTCAGTTTAAGATTAGGGGCCTTTAAAAGCTTTCGGTAAGTTTTTCCAGCAATCCAAATAATTACTTTGCCTGAAAGGTGCTTTTTCAGCCTCTTCCGTTAAAATCCAGGGACTCCTTGACTCAAACATAAAGGCCAACGTGTTCTCTATTTTTTCAGGCCTCAAATCTGCTTCACTAGCCTTTTTAAAAGTCTCCGCATCAGGTCCATGAGCACTCATACAATTATGAAGGCTCCCTCCACCAGGTAAGAACCCCTCTTCTTTGGCATCATAGACCCCATGAATAAGGCCCATATACTCACTCATAATATTTCTGTGGTAATAAGGCGGTCTGAAAGTGTCCTCACCTACCATCCACCTAGGAGGGAAAATAACAAAGTCGACATTGGCCACTCCAGGGACAGCAGATTTTGATGTCAAAACGGTAAATATGGAAGGGTCTGGGTGATCAAAACTAACAGTTCCTATTGTGTTAAAAAGAGAGAGGTCGTATTTAAAAGGTGCATAATTGCCATGCCATGCCACCACATCATAGGGAGAATGATCAAGGGAGCATTTCCAAAGACCACCAGAAAATTTAGTAATCAACTCGTGCTCTTCCTCTAAGTCTTCAAAATAGGCGACAGGAGCTAAAAAGTCCCTTGCAGAGGCGAGACCATTTGAGCCAATCGGCCCTAAGTCAGGCAACTCAAAAGGGGCTCCATAATTTTCACAAATATAACCTCTTGCCTTCTCCTCTTTTGGATGGACTTGGAATTTCATCCCCCGGGGTATTAGAAAGACCTCTCCAGGATGTCCCTCTAAAAGTCCACACTCTGTTTTAACAAATAAGCTACCTTCTTGAGGAAGAATAAGCATCTCCCCATCAGCATTCACGAAACTTCGGCCTGCCATTGGATGGTTGCAATGAAAAAGGTGAACGGCGGCCCCCGTTTGCCCCATTCCATCACCATGCGCTGCCACGCTCATAAGACCATCTATAAAGTCTGTCGGCTGTTCTGGAAAGGGTCTAGGACTCCATCTCATCTGCTCAGGAGTTGGTCTTCGGTTTAATGGCCCATGTGCCAGAGGGTGATGACTTTTCCACTCAGTAAAGGTTCCATGTGCAACGGAGGGCTTAATTCGGTAAAACCAAGTTGAAAAGTTTTCCTTTCGAGAGGCCGTAAAAGCTGAGCCACTAAGCTGTTCAGCATAAAGCCCTAACGCAACTCTCTGTGGGTTGTTTTTTCCCTTAGGGAGGACACCATCAAGGGCCTCTGTTTGAAATGTATTCCCAAAACCACTCTGATAAACATAGTCAGATGCCACAAGGAACCTCCTTACAACTTTACTTTTCAACCCTATTCTACTGGATCATCTTAATAAAAACATCTTTTAGGACTACAGGAGAAGAAAGGCCCTGTCTAGAAACTGGATAAAAGAAATGTGATCAATTAAAAAGAAGCCCTGAGGTGTTTAAATTATGGAAAAATAACCGTTTTTGATAAAAAACAAAAAGACACCTTTTTCCATCATATTCGGATTAAAGGAGAGCTCAAACTCCCTTCCATCTTGATACCAATACTTAACACATGCTTCTTCTTCGGTTATTTGCATATACCCATGGCTAATGTCAGAAATACACTTCCCGTGAAATATTCTCTCTAATTTACTTAACATCAACTCAGCTCCTGGATTAAGTTTTTAAACCTACTTTAAAAATAAGTGCCCTAAATAACGAAAGTCATTATTCCAAACCTTCAAATGCTTCACCATATTATCAAGCTCATCATGAGTTGAAATTCTAAACTCCATCGACCTCACTTCATCGCATTTTTTATCCAGATCATAAAAAAGTACAACATCCCTCATTTCATGCCCATTTAACTTCATCAGCTTTTCTCCTCTATTGAATGAAAAGACTTTATCCTTACCTCATTCATTATATTGTGTTTGAAGGAAAAAATATGAGGTGCAAGCCTAGTGCATACTTATCTTCTTTAGGAAATAATAGGTGCAAAAACTCTACTTAAAGTTAAAAATTGAAAAAATCTAACCTTCTCAACTATTTTTATTTTAATGAAACCCTTTTTCCACCTCAAAAAAGATGACCCAAATAATGATAGGCTAGTGACTTGACCCCTCAACTTGGAGGTTCTAGATCATGGAAGATCTTGACCGAAACTTTGATGGCGATGGCCACTGGTTAGATCACTTATATTTAAGACTAAAGAGTAAAGAATCTCTCTTTTCCAAAGGTTGGGGGGATGAAAAGCTAACAAAAAAGATTGTTAACCTAGAGAGTCTAACTGAAAAACCCAGGCCTCTTAATATTCATTTTATGAGAAGAGAAGAAGAAAAAAAGTACACCTCACTTGAGGCCGTTTTTAAAAGCCCTTATGTTGATTTTCCACTACCCAAAAACTCAGAGCAGGGCTTTCTTGAATTCATCCTTCCCAAGGGAGTTGATCTTTTTCAAAAAGGCAGTAAACCTCCTCTCATCCTCTTGATGCCTGCTTCTGGGGATGACACTTTTAGTTACAGAAAAAAGAAGATAGCTATCCCCCTCGCCCAAAAAGGCATTGCCTCAGTTATGCTTGAAATTCCTTTTTATGGAAGAAGAAAACCTGATTATCAAGAAGAAACAAACATAGGTTTGGTCAGCGACTTTGCTTTAATGCTTTATATGTCTTACCAAGAAGGAAGGAGCATACTCTACTCATTTTTTAAAAATGGTTTTTATCATTTAGGGGTTTCAGGCTTTAGCATGGGGGGCTTTTTTGCTAGCGGTATTGCTGCAAGCCTCCCTTTTCCTGTTGCCCTCGTAGCAGCTCTCACAGGGAACACAATTGCAGACACTCTCGTTTATGGACATTGCCAACAAAGTTGTCACTGGAATGCCCTCATGGGAAATCAATCAAAGATTTCGGCTCAAAAGAAGTTATACAAAATTTTAAACTTTATCGGAAACCTCGAAGTCCTTCCCCCACCTTCATCGCTGACAACATCCCTTCTTATTAATGCACAGGAGGATGCTTATATTCCTCCCATCAATGCAAAAAAGTTAAAGCTCTTATGGAAAGGAGTAGATCAGGTATGGTTGCCTGGGGGACATTTTACGGCCATCTTTAAAGGTGCTCCCATTGTCGTCGACGCGCTAGAACTGGCCATAAAGAATTTAAAATATCCTCGTAGAAGAGGACTTGGAGAAAAGCCATTTCAGACCCTCCACTCATTCTCCCCATAATATGAACTTCATGGCCCTTTCCTCAGCCCAAAAAGAAGATTGAGATGAAAAGAAACCCACATGGCCACCTCTATCAGGAGTTTCTAAAAACAAGAAAGGGTGCTCTTTTGATTCCTCAAAAGGGAAACACCGATCAGTCAAAAAGGGGTCGTCTAAAGCATTTACCACAAGTGAAGGGATTTTAATTCCTGAAAGATAATGGAGAGAGCTCGACTTTTTCCAATAATCAATAGCATCTTTGAAGCCATTTAAAGGTGCTGTGAACCGATTATCAAACTCATAAAAAGTCGATATTTTATGAAGGTTATTGGTATCTAGGCCAAAAAGTCTCATTTCACTTTCTTTTCCCTTAATTTTCCTCCTTAAAGACCACAGAAACCACTCCATATAAAGGCGGTTTTCTCTTTTCGCCAATTGGTCAGAAGTCGACTCTAAATGAAGGGGAACAGAAAAACTGACAGAATGGGTGAGTCTTGTATCGAGATTTTGCCCCTTTTCTCCCAAATATTTTAGAGTAATATTCCCCCCAACGCTAAACCCAATAAGAACAATCTGTTCGTAATAAAACTTATCTGATTTCGTATGTTGAAGGATAAAGTCCAAATCATCCGTCTTTCCTGAGTGATAAGAATTAATAAATTTAGATGGTCTCCCCCCACAGCCCCTAAAGTTCCATGCCAAGGCATCCCAGCCTTCTTGATTGAGAGTCTTTACCATTCCTTTTGCGTATGGCTGCTGCGAACTTCCCTCAAGTCCGTGAGAAATAATGGCAAGCTTTGTGGCCCCAACTCTCGACCAATCGAGTTCAAGAATATCCTTGTCAGGAGTCCTTAACGTCTCTCTCTTATAATGAACATCTTTGACCTGCCTGAATATTGCAGGGAAAATAGTCTGAGCATGAGGGTTTTTTAAGAAAGGATGAGGTTTGTAGAGGCTTTTTTCTACAATAGGCATATCCCCTCCCTAAAGCTTTCATCCATAATAAACTCCTTACCACTAAATTATCACCCAATTCTAACTTCAAAAAGAGGTTTATTTCTAGTATGGGGTAAAATAAAGTTAAAGAATGAGGTGATATGGCGGAGTTAAAAAAGACAAGGCCCCAAAACAAAGTAGGGGACTTTTTTGTCGACACCAGTTGCATTGACTGTGGCACCTGCTATTGGATGGCACCAGACACATTTATTCATAAAGAAGGTCAATCTGCAGTCTTCCATCAACCTGATTCCTCTAATGAAAAATCAAAGGCCTTAAGGGCCCTCTATAGCTGCCCGACTTTCTCTATTGGGCATACACAAAAAAGTTCTTTGGATAAAGAAGTTGAGGCATCTTTTCCATTTCCGATAGGCGATCCTAAAGACTCCATTTATTTAACCGGTTTTCATGCTGAAAACTCATTTGGGGCCACAAGCTACTTCATTGAAAGAGAAGGAATAGAAGGTCCTAAAAATATTCTTATAGACTCCCCTCGCTTCTTTTCTAAAATGGCCAAAAAACTTTGTGAAAGAGGTGGAGCCTACTACCAATTCCTAACCCATAGAGATGATATTGCAGATACCGACAAATATTTCGAGGCTTTCTCTGCTCAAAATGAACCCAAACGAATTATTCATAAAGACGATGCAACGAAAGATTCTCTTAAATCCTACGAAATTATTTTGACAGGTCATGAACCCTACCAACTTGACTCTGAAACTCTAATTATACCTGTTCCAGGCCACACAAGAGGGTCTTGCGCTCTTCTTTATAAGAACAAATACCTTTTTACTGGAGACCACCTTGCTTATTCGATGAAACTCCAACAGCTCGTGGCCTTCAAAAGGGCCTGCTGGTATGATTTCACTGTTCAGATAGAAAGCATGAAAAAGCTGCTAAACTTTTCCTTTTCCTACATTCTTCCGGGACATGGTGCCCCCTTTGAGTCCACACCGGAGAACATGAAAAAAGAATTGGAAAAATGCATTCAATGGATGGAGTCTTAGTGAGTTAGAAAATCCTTTTCATCTTGTGTAAATTTGCCCCTGAACCATTGGCACAAAAACAACGGGAAGGAGAAGCTTTTGAGTTAACTCGCTTTTGCTATTTTTTTCAAAGAGGAAAAGGTTTTGAAAATCACCACCTAAGGGTATTATCATTTTTCCAGAAGGCGCCAATTGTTTAAGAAGTTCCTCTGGGACTTTTTTGGGGGCAGCGGTCACGATAATTCGATCAAAAGGGGCCTCCTCTTTCCAACCATGACTCCCATCTCCAACTTTAAATTGAACTCCTTTTATATCCATCTTATCAAAAAGGGTCTGAACTTTCATGGAAAACGCCTCCCTTATTTCTACTGAATAAATACTTTTGCTAAGCTCGTTTAAAATAGCCGTTTGATAACCAGACCCTGTACCAACCTCAAGAACTTTGTGGTTTTTTTTGACTTCCAGAAATTCTGTCATTAGGGCAACAATATAGGGTTGAGAAATTGTTTGATCTAAACCTATCGGAAGAGGTGAATCTTCATAGGCCATTTTTCTTATATCACTAGGTACGAAATAATGACGAGGAACATTTAAAAAAGCTTTAACAACTTTCGAAGAAACCGCCCCCCTCTTCAGAATTTGATCTTCAACCATTTTCATTCTTTGAGAGTAAAACAAGTCGCCTAATTCATTCCCCATACAATGGGCCCACCCCGCAACATAAGAAAAGTTTATGAAAAGCTTAACTTCTCTATTTTAGCCTCAAAAGCCTTCTATTTGTGATAATTCAATCTTAAGTTAATGGATTTAACTAAAGTTATTTTCTTCAGAATCTTTCATTAATTGAAGGTGAGTTCCCCTTTCTTCTTTCCCACTCTCAGGTTTATTTTGGGTATAAGTACCATCAGGGGCCATCTTCCAGGTAGACCTTTTATCATTTAGGTTTACAGTCAGAATATTCCAGGCCTCTTTTTTAGACTCATCTGTGAAAAGTGGAGTTGCTACTTCAACTCTAAGGTTTTGATTTCTATGCATCCAATCTGGCGAGCCTATAAAGAACTTTCCTTTAAGACGATCCTTTTGACCCCCACTGAAATAAAAGATTCTGGAATGCTCCAAGAAGCGTCCAATAACAGAAATAACTTCAATATTATCACTTAGGCCCTCTACTCCTGGTCTCAAACAACAAAACCCTCTTACTATGAGCTTCACCTTTACACCATTCATAGAAGCCATATACAAGGCCTCAATAATATCGGTATCTTCTAAAGCATTCATTTTTGCAATAATGAGGCCTTCCTTTCCTTGTTTTTTAAACTTTATTTCATCATAAATGAGCTCACAAAACCTCTTTTTCATAGTGAGAGGGGCAATGAGCAGAGTTTTATAATCCTTTTTTAAAGACAGACCTGTTAAATAATTAAAGGCCTGAACGATTTCATCTGCCACATTTTCTCGGCAAGTAAAAAAGCTGATATCACTGTAGAGCTTGGAAGTAACTGGGTTATAATTCCCTGTCCCCAAGTGGACATAAGTTGTAACTTTATCTGAGTCCTGCCTTACAACCATACACATTTTGGTGTGTGTTTTAAGCCCCACCATTCCGCCTATAACATGGACCCCTTCATTTTCTAGTTTTTCGGAAAGGCGGATATTTTTCTCCTCTTCAAAACGGGCCTTCAACTCAACCAAACAAGCGACCTGCTTACCATTTTGAGCTGCGTATACAAGAGAATCAATAATTTTTGAATTAATGGTTGTCCTGTAAAGAGTGATCTTTATGGCATACACCTTAGGATCATAAGCGGCGGTTTCAATAAACCTCTCAACAGAGTTGTTGAAGCTTTCATAAGGGTGGTGAACAAATATATCTTTAGATTTGATTTTATTAAAGATATTGGCCTTTTCATCTAAAAAATCTGAATGAGTTCTTGGCGTCCAATTTTTGTACTTCAATTTAGGCCTATTTATTCTTGTGATTTCTCCAAAAGAAGTATAATTTGCCAAAGATCCCATTCCATAAATATCTTCTTCAGAAAGTTCCAACTCACTTGAAATATAATGACTTATCCAGTTCTCACTCTTCTCTTCAATTTCGAGTCGGATAACCGGTGAAAACTTTTTCTCCCTTAACTCCTCTTCAATAACCTCTTTCAAGTCCTCTGCATATTCATCTTCTTCCTCAAGGTCAATGTTCCTGGTAACTCTAAAAATCATATTATCGACTATCTCAGTCCCTGGAAAAAGAAAGTGGAGGTTATTGACTAATATTTCTTCCAAATTAATAAAAGAAATTCCATCTTTTCCTTCCCTTACAATTTCCCATTGGGATATTTCATCAGGAATCTTAACTCTAGAAAAGATCTTTTCCCCAGTATTAGGTTTCAAAAGACTAATACCAAGAGATTTCGATAAATTAGAAATAAAGGGAAAGGGGTGACCATAATCTACTGCCAGAGGAGTAAGAATTGGAAGAATGCTTAACCTAAAGTGCTGGGATACCTGTTCTTTCTCAGATTCTTTTAAATCCTTCCACTTCAAAAAAGTGATCCCCTCTTTTAGAAGGTCAGGGATGATAGAATTCTCCAGACATTCTTTAAGAAGTTTATTTTGCTTTAAAATCATCTTTCGAATTCTTTGATACTGTTCTGCAGGAGGGACTCCATCAAGTGTATTTATTTTAAAACCTCTATCAATTTGATTTTTTAGTGTCCCTATTCTTTGAATAAAAAACTCATCCATATTACTGGTGAAAATGTCACAAAACCTTAACCTCTCAAGTAAAGGTGTTCTTTTGTCTACCGCTTCATGAAGGACTCTTTCATTGAAATGAAGCCAAGAAATATCACGGCTTACGTAATGATCCGGGTTTGTATCTATTTTTCGGTTGGTCTTCTTTTTTACGCCAGAGCGTTTCCCAACACTAGGACGTCTCGACCTTTTTGCTTTTTTATTCATCATAATTGCTTCCAAAAACTGACTTCCACAACCCTTTTCGTCTTTCAAAAAATCAATCTTAGATAAATCTCTATTCGATTAAATAAATATTATTATCAATATTTTTTATTTGATATTTTAGATTATTTTAAACAACAAAAATCATTTCTTTTTCCTAATTTTCTAATGTTTTTATTACAACGTGCAACAAAAGAGGTGTTCAGAAGTGCTTTTTAAGTCTATAAACACTTAAGTTTTTTAAGATTATAGACTTTCTCTGGGAGTATCTTTTGAAAGCAAGTAAACCAATAGAAACAAATCAAACGACTCAAGAAGTGAATCAGGCCACTGATTTAATACTTAGAGTCTTATCTGTCGTTTTACTTCTATTCATCTTTCTAGTCGGTATTAAAATACTGACATCAGGGATAAAGTTTATGGGTGGCGGTTTTGCCAAAACCCTTTTTAATTTTACAGACAACCCTATCATGTCACTTCTTTCGGGAATATTGGCGACATCACTTCTTCAAAGTTCATCGACAACAACATCTATCATTGTCGGACTTGTCTCTGGAGGAGCTCTTACCATACAAGGTGCCATCCCTATGATTATGGGGGCCAACTTGGGAACTTCTGTTACGAATACAATTGTTTCTCTTGCTTACCTTAAAGACCCAAAGTCTTTTAAACAATCCTTTTCAGCGGCAACAATCCACGACTTTTTCAATATCCTCTCAGTTCTTGTTATCCTTCCCATAGAGCTTATGACTGGCTTTATAGGAAAATTGGCGAGCAGTTGGGCCATATCTCTTTATGGTAATGTTTCTGGATATAAGTTTTCTTCTCCTTTAAAAGCGGCCATTAAGCCTTTTGCAAAGTCCTCAAAAGCTTTTGTTATAGACACTCTTGGATTGACAGGCAATGCTGCTGGATCCGCTCTTATCCTTTTAGGAGCCGTTCTAACAATTTTTGCTCTTACGATGATTGTTAAAGTTATGAAAAAAGTCGTTGAAAATAATAAGGGTCAAATCATTGAAAAACTTCTTTCTAAAAACCCTTATACAGCTGTCTTATTTGGAACACTTCTTACGATAAGCGTTCAATCAAGCTCTATTACGACGAGCCTCTTAGTTCCTATGGCGGGAGCAGGGCTTCTCTCTTTAGGCTCAATACTTCCTGTTACTATCGGGGCCAATATTGGAACAACGACAACAGCACTCCTTGCCTCTTTAACAGGTAATGTTGCCGGACTTTCCATCGCACTTGTTCACTTCATCTTTAATATACTTGGAACGCTCATCTGGTTTCCTAGCCAAAAGATGAGAAGATTGCCTATTTACCTTTCAGAAACGCTCGCTCATCATGCGGCCGAAAGGAAGTATATTGGTTTTCTCTACGTAGGAATTGTCTTCTTTGTCCTACCACTAACTTGTGTTTTCTTAACCCAATAAATTTTATTTGCTTGGTCCTAAAAGTTAAGTTTTTAGGGCCATCTTTATCAAGATATCACTTCTTTTTTCCGACAATTTTTCTATGTTACCTCTTTGTAAAAAGTGGGTCTTTCCCATATTAATTTTC
>MDTD01194176.1_pt1 | contig 11196 bp, 8 predicted proteins | sample 811221 | NCBI WGS metagenome assembly MDTD01 (sample SAMN05326646, study PRJNA326480) | marine metagenome | isolation source: seawater | place: Pacific Ocean: South West | collected 2011
AAGCGTCGTTCCAAGCAAGCCGAGCAGGGCGTGGAAGAATTGCGTCAGGCGGTAGATACCTTGATCGTGGTTCCGAATGATCGCCTGCTCGAATTGGCAGACACCAGCACCTCCATGCTCGAAGCATTCAAAATGGCAGATCAAGTGCTTTACAACGCAGTCAAAGGCGTCAGTGACATCATCACCCAGCAAGGTGTGGTGAATGTTGACTTTGCTGATGCTGTCTCAGTGATGAGCGACAAAGGTATGGCCTTGATGGGCATCGGTCGTGGGACCGGTGAGCGTCGCGCAGTGGAAGCGGCTCAAAATGCAGTGGACAGCCCACTGCTTGAAGACATTTCCATTGAGGGTGCCATGGGCATTTTGGTCAATGTGAGTGGCGGTCCCAGCTTAACCCTTCATGAGGTGAATGCGGCGATTGCGTTAATCACCGAAGCCGCCCACGATGATGCCGAAATCATTTTTGGTTATGTGGTTGATGAGGACATGGCCGACGATGTGGCCATCACGGTCATCGCAACGGGTTTCGAGTCTCAACCGGCTCAAACCATGGTTGAAAAAGAAGTCTACGCTGAAGCCGAGGTGAATCCAGGCATGCGACGCCAAGATGTACCTGCCTACATTCGCAAGCGTGCTGACGCCCGCCAAGTGGCCAACATGCGAGGCCGGCAGGGGATGATCGATCCAAGCGATTATGAGACCGACTGGAATGATGCGGAGCCAGACCATGCCGCTTATGGTCTCTATGACGGGGTACGTGAAAAGGCGCGTGGTGGCGAAATGCGTGTGAACCAAGACGCCATCATGGCAATGGAAGACGAAGAAGAAACGTTACCCCCAAGCACGTTACCCGGCAAGCCCGTGATTTCTGTGTTGCCAGCCGTTGAAGAGAACGAATACGTTCAAGAAACGGTGTCCGCTGGCCGCCGCATGGGTGGTTCCTCCATGGAGCAAGACCAATACGATATCCCTGCATTTTTGCGTCGTAACGCGGAGTAATTGAAGCAGGCGCAACCAAAAAATGGGCCGCCTTATATTGGGCGGCCTTTTTTTTGATGAAAGAACGCCCCATGAATTTGCCCCAACAAGCGAAAAAGTCTTTTTGGTTTTGGCTGGCCGTATTTTTTGGAAGCGGTTTGGCCCCTAAGGCGCCGGGTACTTTCGGTACTTTGGCTTCTTTGCTGCTTTGGATACCTTTGCTCTACCTCAAATTATTGTGGTGGCAGCTGGTCATCATTATTGTTGTCATTTCCGTGGTGGGAACTGTCGCGGCCCAAAAAGCTTCCGAGCTATTGAACAACGAAGATCCCAAAGAAGTGGTGATTGATGAGGTGGCGGGCCAGGGCATCGCTTTCCTATTTTGCCCATTGGGATGGCCTTGGTTTGTTGCAGCTTTTGTATTTTTTCGGTTCTTCGATATTTTAAAACCATGGCCAGTGGGCTGGATCGATAAGAATCTACACGGTGGTCTGGGCATCATGGCCGATGATTTGGTGGCGGGGCTTTACGCATTGGGCTGTGTGCAACTTTTGCTGCACTTTTTAGGATAACGAAAAATGAAACAGGGCGCTTTTTTCTTGGCCATTGGCGACGAGCTTCTCGACGGTCGCGTTCAGGACAAGAACATTCACTATGCGGGCCAAATCCTGGGTTCTTTGGGGATGGAACTAAAGGGTGCTCAGGTGTTTCCTGATGATGTGGATACACTGATTGAAGTGATGCAGCAAGCCACGAAAACGCACGCGCTATTGTGGGTGTCTGGCGGGTTGGGGCCCACTGATGACGACAAAACTTTAGATGTATTATCCCGAGCGTTTGATGTGCCTTTGGAAGAGAGCATCGAGGTCAAATCCCATATCGCCGCCATGGCGCAAGCCACGGGGTTACCTAATTTAGACAGGCATAACCGCCAAGCCAGAGTGCCTAAAGGTGCCGTTCACTGGCTCAATGGTGCGGGAACAGCCCCTGGTATTTTATTTACGTATGAAGGAACTGACGTGGTTTGTATGCCAGGCGTTCCAAGAGAATTACAATGGTTGACCCAGCATCACCTGGTACCGCGTCTTAAATCAAATCATTCTCAATCGACGGTTCACAGCGAGGTACTGCGCTGTTTTGGGTTGCCTGAAGCGGGCCTTGCCCAATTGTTAGAGCCGTTGGTCACCGAATTTCCTAACATCAAAATCCAATACCGACCCACATTTCCTGAAACCATCGTTCGTTTCATATCTAAAGAAGCCGAAGGCGATGAATTACAAACAGCAATTGGTAAAGCCCAATCGTTGCTGGGCAAAACCTGTTATGGCGTCGGAACCGCCAGCCTTGAAGAGCGTGTCATTCAAAAGCTGCGTGAGCGTGGCGAGCATTTATTGGTGGCAGAATCTTGTACGGGCGGTTTATTGGCGCAACGTTTATCAGCGATTCCTGGCGCCTCCAAATGTTTTTGGGGTGGGGTTGTCACCTACGACAATACGGCCAAGACCCAATTGCTCAAAGTTCAAGATGCGACCCTTCAGCGAGAAGGCGCGGTGAGCGAAGCCGTCGCGGGTGAAATGGTCCAGGGTGCGCTGGCCCTTCACGACGAAAGTTGGGCTTTGAGTGTTACCGGGATTGCTGGGCCTGACGGGGGCACCCCGGACAAACCAGTGGGCACCGTTTGTTTCGGAATCGGCAAAGGTGATTGGGTCAAAACCAAGAGACGACAATTGGGCCAGTGGCCTCGGGCTCAGCTTCAGTTGTTAAGTGTGCATGTTGCGTTGCATTGGCTTCGCCGAGAAATCGATGGTTAACGCATCACTTCGGACCACCCACGAATGAGAAACCTTCATCCCTGCTGTCGGGCAAAGGAATGTTAAGCGATTTCATGGGGTCTAAGTAAGAACCATATCTGTTGGTGATGGCAAAGTGGAGATGAGGTCCAGTGCTGCGTCCACTGGAGCCTACCAGTCCCACCACGTCTCCGGTTTCGACCAATTGGCCTGGTTTGACTGTAATGCGTTCCAAGTGGGAGTAGTGCGATTTGTAACCATTGCCGTGATCAACCACCACGTGAAGACCGTGTCCGCCCAGACGGTCTGCGAACACCACAGTCCCGAAGGCAGTGGAACGGATGCGCTCGCCATAAGGAGCACCCAAATCTACACCCGCGTGAAAACGACTACGCCCGTCTATGGGGTCTTTACGAGGGCCGAAGGCACTTGTGATACGCATGTTACGCAATGGAGCTTTCATGACCAAAGGTTTTCCATTGGTGGGGTTGGGCTCAAAAGTTGTGTCGAGGTGCAGCGAGGCCATTCGCAACTCGCGCACGCGGGAATCCACAAAAGCGATGCTGTTTTTCGCACGAGCGGTGATCTTAGGATCTAAGATGCGGTTGTGACGCTCATCTGTTTCAAGTTCGGCCTCAATGGTTACCCGGGCGCGAATAAAGGCACCCATATCTGCGGTGGTGGGCTCTTTGATACAGGCTTCGTCCACGGCATCCAAGAAGGCACGCCAACCTATTCTACGCTTGCTTCTGGCTCTGGAACCGTTGCCGTAAGCTTTACGCGCGTGTTGAAACACAGAAATGGACCGGTCGATTTGGACCCCTGCCGGCAGTCGGTCCAGATAGTTTTTTTTCGGGCTGGGTGCCGTGTGGGAGGTAGGTCCAGTAGGCGCTTGAGCGGGTTGTTCTGGCACCCAACACCACAGTTGCCCATCTTCGGCCACCCAGCATCCGTCTTGTTGGGTGGCTCCTTGGTGGTGGTGGTGCCCATGATCATGCCCTTGATGTCTGTTTTGGGCGCTTTTTTGGCGGTGCTGAGCCAGCTGGCGTTGTTTGGCGCGTTCTTTTTCCAACCGTTCTCGCTCAAAGCGTTCATTGGCGAGTTTTTGATAATAATCGTCTGCAGATCCGTTTTCGGCATCCCAGACGTTGTAGGGAGTCGGGGTAGTGGCACAGCCACAGACCATGGCGAACAGCCCAATCACGGGGAAAGTCTTTAAAAAGCAGTGGGTTAGATTTGCGGGTGTGGCGCGCATAAACATTACCTTAAGTATAGCGCAAGCAATATGACTCAGAGGGACTCTGGCTTGCAAGCATCTTTATTTAAATGGTAGGCCATCGGATAGACGACCCAGTGGCATTCTCCGTATTTATCGGCTATAAGCCCACTTACATTAATGTGTGATTTTGGTGTTTATCCGGGGCTTTAGGGGGCTGATGGGGGTCAATACACACACACCTTTCGGAGGCCGCAGTATGCTGCAAATCAAACAAGGTTCTAAGATCAAAGCGCTTTTTCCAGTATTCGCCATTTTGATGCTGGCGCGTTGCGAATGTGATGAGCAAGTATCCACCATTCCAGAACCGGTCATAGAAATTTTGAATGAAGCTCAAGAGAGCTCTTTAGAGTCGGATCCATGGCTCATTGCCGGTTTCAACACCGATTCATCTGAAGGTTTGAATCACAACCTAACTTTGCGAAATGCCGGGAATGGTTTGTTGAAATTTACGAGTGCTTGTTTGGTACAGGCCAACAGCAAAGAAGACGCGGTAGAAAACGCACCCTGTATCATCTCTAGCCAAGTGCCGTTCTCTTTCGGAGAGTTGCCGGGCGAGGGATTGGGCATGGACGAAGCCGCTTCTTTGTTGGTGACGTACCATCCTGAGATCACAGGCCCCAGTCAATTATTCCTGCGTTTCGAAACCAATGCCACTGCTGAACCCATCACGGCCATTCAGCTGGTGGGGCCGTCTGGGCAACTGTGTGGGGACAACATCATCGAATTTGGTGATGTGGCCATTGGCGATACCAAAACCATGGATGTGACTTTGGAGAGCTGTGGCAGCGAGCCAGTGGATGTGGAACGCGCCTTGTTTTTAGCCAATCCTGACGAAGTATTCGCAGTGACCTTAAGCGATGGCGGGGATCCAGGCACGGCGGGGACCCTTAACCCTGGCGAGGCCCTCGAGCTTAAAGCCAGCTTCGCACCGCAAGACGTGCGATTGTATCGAGATACCTTGGCGGGGCAATACGCCGTGGAGACTGCGGTTCCGTTCGCTGCTCAATATGGCCTGCTGCTCCAAGGCAATGCAGTTCCGCCGCCATCTTGTCGTTTGAATGTGGTCCCGTCCGTGGTTCAGTTTGGCGCCGTCGCGAGCACAGAATCCTCTGAACAAACCTTAATCCTCCAATCTGTGGGGGAGTGTGCATGCCAGGTGACTTCGTTAGAAGGCCCCGTAGGTGACGAGGGCTTTGAGTTGGTCGATGCGCCTGATCTAACCGACCCAGTGGTTTTGGTGGGCACACGTGGATGTGATACAGACCCAGAAATCCCGGCCGATGCTGAAAACCGTTTGACCCTTACGGTCAAATACACCGCTCCGGACTTGGCAACGCCACAGGCTTTTGAAGCCGTGCTCACGGTCAACTCTACCGACGAGACAAACCCCAGCCAAGAAGTCCCCCTGCAAGCCAATGGGGGAGGGTCACCTTACTGTCAACTCGATGTGACCCCTGTCGGTGGCGGAGGCTTGTCCAGTTTGTTCGGTGGCGCTCAGAACCGCTTTGGCATCGTCGACTTTGGTCGAGTCAGCGTGCACATCGAAAAAAGAATGCCCATCACCTTGACCAATGTGGGCAATACCACCTGCACCATTTCAGGTGTTGAATATGATTACGAAGACAATACCGTGGCCAATGAGTTCAGCTTAGAATACGAAGATGGGACACCCGTTCCAGTAGGAAGTGTCGGCGCGATATCGTTGGACCCCACCGAAAGCACCACATTTATTGCCTTATTTGCGCCCACACACACCGTGGAGTCTGGCTCTTCATTATTTCCCAGCTTCAGTTTTGGTTCTTATTCGCCCAACATTCAAGAAGGTTCATTTTCGGGAACGGTTTCGGGGTATTGCGCGTCCTCAATCTTGTCAAACGCTGACAAATGCAACGGTGTTAAATTCATTACCAACGATACCGTCACAACCGAAACTGTCGACGACATTCACCAGCAAGGGGAGTTCTCTATTGGTTTTTCAGCCACGCCGGTTGAGCCTGCCATCGATGTGATTCCGGGTGAGTTAGACTTCGGTTTGGTGACGGTGGGTTGTGGCTCCCCCGAGCAAAGGGTGACCGTCTATAATACGGGCTCTGGCGACTTGATTATCGGTGAGCCAACCATCGATCCAGTGGTCAACCCTGAAGAGTTTGTGGTGACGGCCACCAACAACCCCACAGGGACTTGGCCGTACACCATTCAACCCGGGGCCAGTATGTCCATCATGGTGCGTTTCTACGCGCGTTTTGTGGGTGCACATTACGCCAATGTGGTGATTCCTACTTTTGAAGGGGGACAAGAAGGTCCATCTTTCAGTATCCCCGTTTCTGGAGAAGGCACTTTAGAAACCAGCGCTGAAGACATTTTCGAACAATTGACGGATCCGAAAGTCGACGTTTTATGGGTTGTCGACGATTCGGGTTCGATGGACTGGGTCCAAGACGAGTTAGCAGACAACTTCGATGAATTCTTCTCTTCTTCCAATGTGGAAGATGCGGATTACCACATTGCAGTGACCACCACGCTCACCACTGATGGCAACTGTATTGGTGGTTTTGGAACGCAAACTTGCCCGGTTGACGAAATGTGTGGCCATTACACCGCTTGTTCAGGAAACGATCGTTTTCTGACCAACACCAGTGCCACACCCGAAAACCAATTTCGATGTAATGTGAAAGTGTCTGACAACGTCAATCCAAGTCGTCCCAGTTCCGACAGTGCAGAAGGTGCGTTACAGGCCGCACGTTATTTTCTGTCGCCGCCTAAAATTGACGACCCAGCCGCCAACGGCGGATTTTTGCGCGAGGATGCAAAACTGCACATTATTGCTGTTTCCGATGAAGAAGACCAGAGTGAAGGCCCCATCGATCTCTACGTCGACTTTTTCCGCAACTTGAAAGGGTTTCGCAATGACTCATTGATTGCGTTTTCGGCCATCGCAGCGCCGGATGGTGGGTGTGATTCCATCCCGGGCGATGCCAGGTACGAAACCGTGGTGTCTGAGTTAAATGGCCGTTTTCAGTCCATCTGTGACGACGACTGGACATCCATGATGCAAAATCTCGGTTTGGACTCGCTCGGTTTGCAGATTGAGTTTTTTCTTTCCAGAGCTGCGGACCCAGCGACCTTGTCGGTCTATGTCACCACCAATGGGCAAGAAACAGAAATATCTCAATCTACAGAAGGGTCAGCCAGTGGTTACTTTTACGATGCCACCAGCAACTCCATCGTGTTTAACCCTCAGTCCATTCCGGAGCGGGGGTCAACCATTCGTGTGGTGTACGAGACGTTCTGCTTCTAAGTAAAGTATGCTGGTGGGCGACATCACAGCGGTGTGATTTTTAAATTGTCATACCGCACTTCGCTCTTCCAATTGGTGAATCCCAAACGATCGTGGCCGGGCCCTCGCAGTGGGAACTTGTCTTTATAGGTGATGATTTTTTTGTCATCCACGTAGAACGATAAGTTGGGACCTTGGCTTTCAATACGCCAACGGTATTTTTGTCCCTTTTTCCATTTGATGCGTTTGTCCACCCGATTACGTTCGTGTTCGTCCAGTCTTGCGATGGCCGTGATGGAGTTTTTCCAACCGCCAAAAATGACAATATAACCAGACTCGTGTTTGATGCCGTCCCCAAACACTTCCACTTTCATATCTACATTTTTGGATTCGGACCACACGTCCATTTCAATGCGCACATCTGCTGGCAGGGCCACATTGAGCCACAGCGGAATGTTCAAATCACCTTGGCTTTTCAATACCCCTTCATTGACGTGCCAGGAGCCGCCGTATTTTAGGTACTGGTCCCCCAAACGGGTTCGTTCGAAATCGTCTGAGAACCCGCTGCCCAACTCGGGGGCCGTTGGCCCGGACCGCATGCACCCCAAACCAAAAACCAAAAATAATGGTAAAACTTTTTTCATAACCAGGACTCCTCAGGCTCAGGAATAAGGGGCCATTGCCAGAGAATCAAGGGGTGGTATGAGGCATTCTCTCGGAGGAATCTTCTGTATGGCCACCCAGCCCAAAACAATTCGGTCCATTTTACAAGTGACCCAAGACTGGTTCACCGCGAAAGGGTTGCCCTCGGCACGCCTAGATGCAGAAATCCTCATGGGGCATTGCTTGGGGATGGACCGACTGGGTTTGTATTTGGATTTAGATCGCCCTTTGACTGAGGCGGAGTTGGAGGCTTATCGCTCCTTGGTGCGGCGAAGGGCCACCCACGAACCCGTGGCTTATATCATTGGCCATAAAGAATTTTATGGATTGTCATTTGAAGTTTCATCAGATGTACTCATTCCTCGGCCCGATACGGAGCATTTGGTGGAATTGGCTTTGGCGCGTCTTTCAGGCCAAGAAGCGGCCCGCGTGGTGGATGTGTGCACCGGTTCGGGCTGCGTGGCGGTCTCAATTGCGATGAATCAGCCAAATGTCCGCATGTTCGCCACAGAAATTGATGCCAAGGCGGCCGCGGTGGCGCAAACAAACATTCAGCGACATGGATTGACCGAGCGCATTCAGTTGCTTCAAGGTGATTTGCTCGAGCCTTGTTTGGAGGAGGGGCCCTTTGATATGGTGGTGGGCAATCCGCCCTATATCTTGGCCAACCAAATCCCCACGCTTGCCCCAGACGTCAAAGATCACGAGCCCACTTTAGCATTGGTGGGGCCAGGGGAGGATGGATTGGACTGCCATCGACGACTCTTGGCCCAAGCGACCAGTGAAATAAAAGAAGGTGGTTACGTTTTGCTCGAAATTGGTTATGATCAAAAAGCGGCCGTTGAAGCCGTGCACGTTCCGGGATGGTCCTTGCAAAAGATTCATCCCGATTTGAGCGGACACCCCCGCGTGGCGGAATGGATTCGACGATCTTAGGAGCACACAGTGGATAAACTTCGGATAGAAGGCGGACAAACTTTAAGTGGTGAGGTGGATGTGTCGGGGAGCAAAAATGCGGCCCTTCCCATGATTGCGGCCACATTGCTTTCTGAGAAACCCTCTTCTTTGTTGGGCCTGCCCGCTTTGGCCGACGTGAAAACATTGAACCAAGTGTTGAATCATTTGGGGGTATCGACGGTCACCGAGAACGGTGAAACCATTTACAGCCCTGCCAAACTCAACTCTGTAGAAGCAACGTACGATTTGGTTCGCAAAATGCGTGCCTCCGTTTTGGTGTTGGGCCCTTTACTCACCCGGTTTGGAAGAGCCAGGGTGAGTTTACCAGGGGGCTGTGCCATTGGGGCGCGGCCTATCGATCTTCATTTGCAAGGGCTCAAAGCTTTTGGTGCTACCATTCTTCTGGAGCACGGCTATGTGGATGCGAAAGCGCCGCGGGGCGGATTACAAGGGGCCCGCGTGGTATTGGATTTCCCAAGCGTGGGCGCCACCGAAAACCTCCTTATGGCTGCGGTTTTAGCTCGGGGCGAATCTTGTATTGAAAATGCAGCTCGAGAACCTGAGATCGCCCATTTGGCCAACACGCTGGTAGAAATGGGCGCCCAAATCGACGGAATTGGCACTGGTATTTTACGCATCAACGGCGTTGCCAGCCTGGACGGTTTTCGAAGGCCCACACCCGCTGATCGGATCGAAAGCGGTACATTCATTGCGGCGGCAGCCATGACCGGCTCTGACATCACCTTAAACAATGTGGCCTATGACGAACTTGATGCGGTGGTGGATCGTTTCAAAGCGGCCGGTTGCGTGTTCGAGCCTTTTGAGAATTCCAACACCCATACTGGCCAGTCGGTTCGGGTACGTGGTCCCGAAAAGTTGTTGCCCGTGGATATTCGAACAGCGCCTTTCCCGGGTTACCCAACCGACATGCAAGCCCAAATGATGGCGTGCATGTGCGTGGCGGATGGGACCTCGGTCTTTCAAGAGACCATCTTCGAGAACCGATTTATGCACGTGATGGAACTGGACCGCATGGGTGCAGATATTCGTGTCGATGGCAATCAGGCGGTGGTGAGAGGGGTTTCCCAATTGAGTGGGGCGCCGGTGATGGCCACCGATCTCAGGGCATCGGCTGGCTTGGTGGTGGCTGCTTTGGTGGCCGAAGGCATCACCGATGTGCTTCGTATTTATCATTTGGACCGTGGCTACGTCAGACTCGAAGAGAAGTTGCGTGGGCTCGGTGCGAACATCGAGCGATTGCCTCAAGAATAAATGCCTAAACTTTTCGATTGAAGATCCGGTTGTGCTAGGGTCCTCTTTGGCGAAGAGAAACAATGACCCGTACACTCATTTTGGACTATGGATTTGCACGAATGGACCGGCTTTGCCAGGCCATGAAGCGCATTGGTGCGCGCGTGCAAATGAGCACCGACGCCCATGAGGTTAAGTCTGCAGATTTGTTGGTTTTGCCCGATGGGTTTGACCACGAACGGTACCTTCAGCGGGGCGTTTCAGAACGTATCCTGGATGCCATTGATACCCATATCAACCGGAACAAACCTTTGTTGGCCGTGGGAACAGGGTTGTTTTTGCTCACGGGAGGCTATCGCCAAGGCGATGTCAACCTGGCCGGGCTGGGTTTATGGGATACGCGGGTTGGCAAACTTGACCCCTACATGGTGGATGGATTTGAAAGACCGTTGCATTCCACCCATCTGGGTTTCAGTAAGGTGGTGGGCCTCGATCGCCACCCGGCCTTTAATGAACTTTTCGCTGAAGAAGAGCAGGGCATTTGGGTGTATTTCAGGCATCGGCTGTATGCGGGGGTTCGGGTGCCCTTCGCGGATGTGGCGGTGGCGCATCATGGGATTCCCTTTGCCGGTGCCATTTGGCAGCCCAAAATATTCGCCACCCAATTTCTTCCAGAGCTCAGTGGGCCCTTAGGACTGCAGATTCTGAAAACCTGGTATGAGCGTGCAATATGACTTTGGCCAGACGTATTTGTGCGCTTTTCGAGTTGAACGCCAATGGCGAGGTCATGGGCTTACCCCAAATGCTTGGTAATTCCGACCCCATGCAGCAACTTGAAAGCATGTGCCAAACCATGCTGCACAATGGTGTGGATGAGATTTGGTTGCGTTTGTCTGAAACCCATTCCCGTGGCATCAGTGCGCTTTATGAACCACTTCGCCAATTGAGACCCCAGGTGCATTTGCCCATCGTGGCTTGGGGGCACATCCATTCTGAGGCTG
>MDTD01023743.1_pt1 | contig 11194 bp, 10 predicted proteins | sample 811221 | NCBI WGS metagenome assembly MDTD01 (sample SAMN05326646, study PRJNA326480) | marine metagenome | isolation source: seawater | place: Pacific Ocean: South West | collected 2011
GGGAACATGGTGCCTGCGATGGCGCGGGTGATGGTGGTTTTGCCCGACCCGTTTGGCCCGAGAATCGCCGAGCAGGTGCCTTTGGCCAAAGTGAAACTCACATCGCGCAGGATCGGCGTGCCGTTGCGGGTTAAGCTGACATTCTCAAAAACAACTGCGTCACGCATCTTCAAAAGCCTTTCAACAGATGAACACTTTAGCACAACCGGCTATCATCAACATCTGTCAGCGATCCATGTATCTATATAGATACATCAATTTGATCTTCAAGCGAGACGAGGAAGCACATGTCCCCAAATCCATACCACCAATGGCTTGTCGAATTGACCAACACCCCGACCGCGACCGGCAAGGAAGACCGCGTCATCAAATGGATTACCGACTATGTGAAGTCCAAAAGCAACGTGGTCATGAAGTCCGACAAGTATGGCAATCTCGTACTCCGTCGCAAAAACGTCAAAGTGACCAACTCACCAATCTATATCACCGCGCATATGGATCATCCTGCATTTGTCGTGCATGAAGTCATGGATGACAAAACCCTCATCGCCGAGTTCCGTGGCGGAGTCAAGCCCGAGTACTTCAATGGCACGCCGGTGAACCTGTATCACGGTGAGGATAAGCCGGTCAAAGGTAAATGCGTCAAGATGCTCGAAGATCCGGACAAACACACGGATTTTGCAGACTATAAACTCGCTCGCATCGAATTTAAGCGCAAAGTCAACGCGCAGGTCGGCGATATTCTCACCTGGGCACTTCCCAAAGCAAAGATCACCAAAGGCATGCTCCATGCCCTGGCTGTCGATGACCTGGGCGGACTGGCAGCAGCGATGGCTGCGTTCGATTCCTTGTCACGATGCAAGGAAGATGTCCGCCTGCTGTTTACCCGGGCTGAAGAGATGGCATTCATCGGTGCGATCGCAGCGTGTAAAGCCAAAACCATCGAGAAAAAAGCACGTTTGGTGTGCTTGGAAACCTCCAAGAGCTTTGCTGATTCACCCATTGGCGCCGGGCCCATCGTTCGCGTCGGCGATTTCACCAGTACGTTTGATCCCGATCTGACCTATCGCATCAGCAAGATCGCTCGCCAGATGGAGAAGCAAGCCCCGGATTACAGGTGGCAACGCAAACTCATGCCCGGTGGTACCTGTGAAGCCTCTGCCTTCGGTTCCTATGGTTTTGTCAGTACCTGCCTGTGTCTGCCACTGGGCAATTATCACAACATGAACGAAGATACCCAGACCATCAAGCCGGAGTTCATCAGCGTTGCTGACTTTGACGGATTGGTTGAATTGCTTGTGGAAGTTGGCAAACAACTGAACAATGCTCAGAAGTCTCCGGGCCTCAAGCCGGTTCTTGAAGACCTCTTTGCCAAGCGCAAACGCGTGTTGTGATCTGGTGATCTCACCGTTTGCAATCTACATCATCTCCAAGAGCCGCGCACGCAGTAAGCGGATGCCTTGGTTGTTATGCCATGGGCGTCATCCCTCTCGATTTGAGATGTGATTGGCGTAACCGCTTACTTCGTGCGCGGCTCTTGTCATCATCGACATCCCATCTCCCTGTGAAAAAAAATCCTTGAGCGCAGTTCCATGTTCGCCGTGGTATGGCCCCCTGAGTCATCCTGTCGATGGGCGCATCCTTTGCGCTTTTGGTGTATGTCTTGCGCAACTTCAGCCGAAGCGCAGAAATGAGCAGGGGGTGCGCAAAGTCGGTTAGGGCATCTCTCATGGGCTTGTAAGTGCCTGTTTTTATAGGGTCTAAACGATTTTTGGGCGAATTTTGGCGAGCTGTTTTGGCGTTTGGTACAGCACTTGCCATAGGTTCATTGGACGCCACTGCGCCCGAATTGACTTTTTTTGAGGAGTGATCCGTGACCAAACGCCTGATTGATTTGATGCAGCAAGCCGACGATCCGCAAATCGGACAGGGCATCCTGCGCATGGCTCGCCTGGCGGTGACCGCTCATTTCTTTGAGCAGTCCTACCGTGAAAGTCAGGCTGCACCCTTGCTTCGTCTGGTTGGTACCGATCACGATTCTCAGCCGGCCAAAACGTATCCGATTCACAAGTATCAGAAGGACGATCAGGCCAGCGAACTTCGCAAGATGATCGAGGAGGAACAATCATGAATTATGGTTTGTACCTTTCAGCATCAGGCGTTCTGTCCAACACCTATCGTCAGGATGTCTTTGCTAACAACCTAGCCAACGCTCAGACCGTTGGTTTTAAGGTTGATGTCCCCAGCATCAAGCAGCGCGATCCCGAGTCCATCGAGGATGATCTTGGTTACATGGTTTCCAAGGACATGCTCGATCGACTCGGTGGCGGTGTGCTTGCTGGGACCCAATGGACAGCTCACGACCGTGCCCAGTTCAAGCAAACCGACAACCCGTTTGACCTGGCGCTCGATGCCGAGCAGACCTACTTTGCCGTTCAGGTGCCTGACAAGCAGGGCAATATGAATGTCGAACTCACCCGTGACGGCCGATTTACCCGTGATTCACAGGGTTTTCTGGCAACGATCACCGGCGGGCACAAGGTTTTGGGCGTTGGCGATGAGCCCATTCAACTCCCGGCTGACGGTGATGTGGTGGTGCAGAATGACGGTTTGATTCTCGTCAACGGTGAAGAAGTCGGCCGCCTGCAGGTCACCGGTGTGCAGGATGCCAACAAGTTGACCAAGCGTGGCCAGAACCTTTTTGCCATGCCTTCGGACATTGAAGATTTTCGTCAGTTGCCAGACCGTGTTGCCATTTTGCAGGGCTTCACCGAGCAGTCATCCGTCGATCCGATCAAGACGTTGATGCAGCTTACCGAAGCGACCAAGACTGCCAACGGCAACGCCAACATGATTAAGTACCAGGACCAACTCATCGACCGTGCAGTGAACACACTGGGTCGCGTTTAATCGATAGAGGATTTTGACCATGGCCATCGCCGCACTCCATTCAGCATCCTCGGGCCTCTCGGCTCTGTCAACGAGCATTGACGTGATCGCCAATAATCTGGCGAACTCGAATAATGCTGGTTTCAAGGCATCCCGCGCCAACTTCGAAGACCTGCTCTACGAAGAAAAGATGCAGCCGGGTGTCGAAAACGAAAACGGTGATCAGCGCCCCGCTGGCCTGTATGTCGGTCTGGGTACCCGTGTGAGCAACACGCAACTCGACTTTAAAACTGGTAGCCCGCAGCAGACCGATCGCCCCCTTGATGTCATGATCAACGGCAACGGTTTCTTCCAGGTCAATATCACCCGTGGTGAAGAAACCACGGCCTACACCCGTAGCGGCAACTTCTTCATCAACTCCGAAGGTGACCTGGTCCTGGGTAACTCCAACGGCCCACGCCTTGAGCCGAACATCAACATTCCCGCGGATGCTGAAGACGTGACCATCAGTGACGACGGTAGAGTGTATGTCACCATCCCCGGTGAAGCCGAGCTTCAGGAAGTCGGGCAATTTGAAGTCGCCAACTTCATTAATCCCCATGGTCTCAAACAGATCGGTGGGAATCTGTATCTCGAATCCGACGCTTCCGGCCCGCCCACGGTGGGCAATCCCAATACTGATAATTTTGGTTCGCTAATCCAGAGTACGCTCGAAGCTTCCAACGTCGACCCGGTTACTGAACTCGTCGAACTGATCAAGGCACAGCGCGCTTTTGAAATGAACTCACAGACCATCCAGGCGGCTGACTCCACCCTTGAAGTGGTCAGCAACTTGAGAAGATTCTAAGCCCCCGGAAGTCGTAACAGGTAATTGAAAGTACTGAAAACAAGGCATCAAACCATGACACGCAACGCAGACAACAACACGATCAACCATAGCTTCGCTGCCATTGCGATGTTGGTGCTGGTTGTCTGCACGCAGGTTTCTGCCTTGGATCGTGTGCAGCTTAAGTCTGTTGCCAGCAGCGATGACAACCTCGTGCAACTGCGTGAGATTGCCTGGCTCACGGGTGATACCGCTGAAAAACTCGGTGGTTCGATTGTCATACAACTGCGTGAAAATCAGACCGATGCTCGCATCAGCCTGGACACCGTGCGTGATCACCTGAGCAACATGGGTGTGAACTGGGGGCGATTTAATCTCAGTGGTGCAACGCAATGTCAGGTCAGTATCGCTTCGGCTCAGGTAGCCAAGCAGGCACCAGCAACCGCAGTGGTCACCAACCCACAGCAGCTTATTCAGGTCACCGATGCCATCACCATCAATGAACATGTCCATCGCTTCCTGCTCAACCACACCGGCCTCTCGGATCAGGAACTGGTCATCAAGTATTCCAAGGCTGATGAAGCGGAACTGGCCCAGGCAGCGTTGACCGATCGTTTTGAAATCGAAGTCATCGGCACGGCCAAACTCGGACAGATCCCGATGATCATCCGTCGCTGGCGTGGCAATGCAATGGCTGGTGAATTGCGTGTGACCGCTCACGTTGCCCAGAAGACGCTGGCTGCGGTGGTGGTCGAAAACGTGCGTCGCGGCCAGAGTTTTGGCCCGGCAGATGTGCAGGTTCAGGAAGTTTTAATTGACAGTGAACGGACACCGGTTCGCAAGCTGCGTGATGTGGTGGGACACGTTGCAGCGCGAAATGTCCGTAAAAACCAGGTGCTTTTTGATGACGATGTGCAGTTGCCTGTCATGGTTAACCGCGGTGAGCAGATCACCGTGCGTTGCCTGGTCGGCAGTATGGTCATCCGCACCACCGCACGGGCGATGTCCGATGCGGCGTTAGGTGAATTGGTCGAGCTGCAGAACCAGCGGTCACGCGAAGCCTTCATGGCTCGTGTGGTGGGGCCGCGTCAGGCTGTGCTTGAAAACGGTTCGACTCAGGTGAGTCTGGCAGGAGGACAGCGATGAAAACGATTTTGTGTCTGACAATCTGCATGACACTGCTGGTGAGTGTGAACGAATCTGCCCTGGCGCAGAGTTCATCACTTTATGCCCAGCAGTCCAAGCCCGTCATGCCCCAGCCGGTCAAGGGACCTGATGGCCGCTATGACCGTCTGTCTCCGACGATTGCCCAGGCCAGCTTCTCAGCCGTACCGCTGCCTGAACCGCGTGGCTATGCCTTGCATGACCTGGTGACCATCATCATCCGTGAGTCGATTGAAAACGATATTTCCTCGACCACGGAAACCAAAAAGTCCATGTCGGTTGACGGCGAAGTGACCAGCTTCCCGAGCATCGCAAGCATGCTCGAATTGCGTCCCCGCACCAGTCCGACGACCAACAACCCGACGGTTGGCCTTGAGTTTGACCGTGATTTTTCCGGTGAAGGTTCACACAAGCGAACCGACTCGTTCACCACGCGTCTGACGGCTCGGATCATCGACATCAAGCCCAACGGCACGCTGATTCTTGAAGCCCGCAAACGCATTCTTGATGGCAAGGAAGATGTCACGCTGGTGTTGACCGGCACTTGCCGCAAGGAAGATATCACCTCGGACAACACGATTCTTTCAACGCAGATTTATGACCTGTATCTGCGGAAGCAGACCGCTGGTGAGATGAAGAAGGCCTCTGAAAAGGGCGTTTTAACCAAAATTCTGGACACCTTGTTTAACTTCTGAACCATGAAAAAAACCGCATTACAACTCGTTTTGGCCTTGGCCCTGATCGCAGGGTTGGCTGTACGTGCCTCCGCGGTGCAGGTTCAGGATCTGGTCCGTATCAAGGGTGCTGAAGGCAGCAAACTCGTGGGGATGGGCCTTGTCATGGGCTTGCCCGGTACCGGTGACGGGGGCAAGTTCACCCCGGCGATGCAGTCTCTGGCTCGCGTGATTGAACACCTCGCAGTCGGTGGCGTGACCGCTTCGGATTTGCGAAACACCAAGAACGTGGCGATGGTTGCCATGACGGTGAACGTGCCTGCCAATGGTGTCCGTGAAGGCGATCGTCTGGACGTGCATGTGAGCAGCATCGGTCCTGCCAAGAGTCTTGAAGGTGGCCGCCTGTTTTTGATCCCGTTGACTGGACCACTGCCCGGTTCGGATATTTTTGCTTACGCAGAAGGCCCCATCAGCGTTGAGAACATCAACCTGCCCAACACCGGTGTGATCAAGAACGGTGCCCAGATGGTGCAGGACATTCGTGCCCAGTACATGGATGATTACGGCCAGGTCACCTTTGTGATTGACGACAAGATTGCCTCATGGCCGACCGCCAGCAACCTGGCCAGCCACATCAACGGCGTGATCACGCTCGATGACGGCCCGGATATCGCCCGTGCGGTGGACCCCAAAAACATCGTCGTTCAGCTTCCCCGTGCGGATCAGAACAATCCCGGGGCGTTTTTATCTCAGATTCTCACCAGCTACATCGACCCGCCACTGATCGGGACCGGCGCTCGCGTGAAGATCAACGAAGCGGCGGGCACGATCGTCTTTGGTGCCAACGTGCAGATTTCACCGGTCGTCATTTCGACACAGGGATTGACCATCACCACGGTCACCCCGCCCGTCGAGCCGACCCCAGAAGTGCCTGTGGTTGAAACAAGCAATTGGGTCTCCATTGACCCTGAAAGTCGTGGTGGCACGAAGTTGGCGGACCTGCTTAATGCGTTAAAGCAACTGCGTGTCGAAGCGAAGGATCGCATTGCCATCGTCAAGGAACTGGACAAAGTCGGCGCCCTGCACGCGGAGTTAATCATCGAGTAACAAGCCATGCAAATGTCAGCGATTTCCAACTTGAGCCTTTCCCAAGCACAGATCACCGATGCTGCCAAACAGTCACAGCACGGCGACTTTGCCTCGATGCTCAATCGCCCGGGGACGGGCAAGGCAGCGAATTTCTCGGATGAGCAGAAACGCGAAATCCGTGAGGCGGCCCAGCAGTTGGTCTCCAGTGCATTGATCCTGCCGATGCTGGCTCAGATTCGTGAGAGTTCACTCAAAAGTGAGTTATTTCACGGCGGTTTCACGGAAGACGCCTTTGGCAGCCAACTGGATACCGAGTTGGCTGACCGCATGGTGGCTAAATCCAATTTCCCGATCGTCGACGCAATTTACCGCAAGATGACCGGCCAAACGGACGCGAAGATCACAGGTAAGGAGCTCAATCTCCATGGATAAACAACTTGAAAAACAACTTGGAACACTAGAACGCAGTCTTCAGGACATGCTCCAGGCCCATACGTATCTGTCGGATCTGATGGAGCAGAAGCGGGCGGCGATGCGTGAAGCCAAACATGAGCAGGTGGGCAATCTCTGCAAGCTGGAAAATGACCAGTTGCGCAAGATCAGCGACATGGAAAAAAATCGCCTGCAACTTGTGGCAGATATCACCTTGCTCGTCGAACCGTCCGCCAAGCAGCCGTACAAACTGTTGGAACTGGCAGACCGTTTGCCCGAACCGTGGCGGGGTCGCCTGCTGGTCTTCCGTCACCAGTTAGCCCAGAAAATGAAGGAAACCCAGGCCAAGACACAGTCGACCCAGCAGGCCACCATGCAGTTGGTCAAGCACATGACCGGCATGATGCAGAAGGTCACCTCCGCCTGCACCGGCTCCTCGGCGTACTCGGCTCGTGGCCAGGCCTCAACCAATAACGCACGGATCAGCACTTTCAGCATGACCGCCTGAGGGCGATGTGAGATAAGACGATGACACTCAGCAGCGCATTACAAATCGGAAGATCAGGCATTCTGGCCAGCCAGACCGCATTGGAAGTGGCAGGTAACAACCTGGCCAATATCAATACGCCCGGCTATCACCGCCAGACCGTCTCCCTGAGTACTGCCAACGGTGATCAAATCTCCCGTTACATCACCCTCGGCCAAGGTGTCACCGTTGAATCCATCACCCGCAATATCTCCGAAGCCCTCGAAGCACGTATCCGTTCGGCCATCTCCAACGGTTCAAGCTCCAAGACCGAGGTCGATGTCCTCAATCAGCTTGAAGCATTGGAAAACGAATTCACCGACGTGGACCTGTCGACGAATCTCTCGGAGTTCTTCGATGCATGGAGTGAACTGGCCAACACGCCTGATGATCCGTCCAAGCGAACATTGGTCATCCAGCAGGGCGATAAACTTTCATCCTTCGTGCAGGATTTGCGCTCCAATATGATCGATTTGCGCGATCAGGTCGACGAACAACTCCAGGCATCGGTCGATTCTGCCAACGATATTCTCAATTCGCTGGCAACGATCAACATGCAAATCGCACGCGTGGACGGCGGGACCGGCTCTGCAAACGACCTGCGTGATGAACGTGATCGTCTGCTGGCGGATCTGAGCCAATACATGAATATCTCAACCGTCGAGCAGAACGATGGCAAGATCGACGTCTTCGTCGGCTCCATCCCGCTGATTCTCAACGGTACCAACCGTGGCATCGAGCTTGAAAAGAACGAAGCCGGTGATGACATTGAGATGCAACTGGTTCTCGGTTCCGACGGTTCACCACTGCTCGCTCAGTCCGGCACGATCAAGGGCTTCATCGACGCTCGCGAAGAGCATGTCAACGGTGCGATCGACGAATTGGACGCCTTTGCCAACACCCTGATTTACGAAGTGAACAAGCTTCATACCCAAGGTCAGGGCACCGAAGGTTTCACCTCGGTCACAGGAACGCAGCAGTTTGCTGATTCCTCCGCGGTGCTTAACTCCGGCGAAGCCTTTTTGCCGTTTGAAATCGAGCATGGCAGCTTCCAGGTCAATCTCACCCAGACCCAGACCGGGCAGCAGAACAGCTACACCATTGACATCGATCTGGACGGCATTGGTGCTGATTCGTCGCTTGATGATGTGATGAATCAGCTTAACAACATCCCCAATCTCAGTGCGTCGCTGACGCCCAATGGTCGTTTGATGATTCAAACCTCCGACGAGCAGTACGAAGTGACGTTCAGCGATGACGCCACCGGTTTCCTGGCAACGGCTGGGATCAACACGTATTTCACCGGGTCTTCGGCGTCGGATATCAGCATTAACAGTGTGCTGGAAAACAACACGAACCTTTTGGCGGTGACTCAGAACCACGTCGATGGTGGCAACACCAACGCGCTGGCCATTGCCGGACTGCGGACTCAGGAACTGGACAATCTTGGTGGTATCAGTCTGACGGAAATGTGGAACCGTCACGTCGAAGAATTTGCGGCTCGCATCGGCCAGGCAGAGAGTGAATACGAGGCGGATCAGATCGTCTCAGCCAATCTCGATGCCCAGCAGCAGGCCATCAGCGGCGTGAATGCCGACGAGGAAGCCATCAATTTGATCAGCTTCCAACAAGCGTATTCGGGCAGCGCCCGATTTTTGAATGTGGTTAATGAGATGATGCAGACTTTGCTTCAGTTGCTCTAAGGACGAATGGATAAGCCATGAGTAGCATCCAATCAAGCAGCTATACACGCACAAGCACGATGCAAGGCTCTAACCAGCTGATGTATCGGCTGCGTCAGATTCAAAGCGAATTAGCTCAGTCGCAGAATGCCATCACCAATGGCCAGCAGGTCAACAAGCCCTCTGACGCGCCGACACTGACCTCCGCCATTTTACTGGTCATGCAGCAGATGGAAGCGCGCGGTCAGCACGAAAACAATCTCGATTACATCTCCACGATGCTTGATAACGTCGACCAGGCCATGGCCGACGTTTCGACCATTTCCATCGAAGCACACAGCCTTGCGTTAAGCCAGATCGGTATTGTCTCCGACGAGGAAACTCGCCAGGCGGAAGCTTCCGTCGTGGATGCACAGCTTAGCGCACTTCTGGATATCGTTAACCGCAAGGTCCTCGATATCGGCCTGTTTAACGGCAATTCCAACAGTGGCAACGAAGCCTTCGTCGAATTCATGGGTGGTATCCGCTACGTCGGTGCCGAATCCAACCTGATCGCCGAAACCGGTCTCTCTGACGAAGTCGCCTACAACTCCAACGGCCTGGAAGCCTTCAATGCTTTAGGCTACGTCTACGGTGATCTGGATCTGGACCCCGCTGCGACACCCGCAACGCGCCTTAAAGACGCTGAAGGTGCAACCAGCAACGGCATCCGCCTTGGATCACTGCAACTGGACGTTGATGGCACCAAGACCACCGTTGATCTGGGTACCGCCCGGACGTTCAACGATGTGATCCTTCGCATCCAGAATGCCATCGACAACATTGACCCGACCGCCGGCACGATCAACATCAGTGACGACGGCTTTGAACTCACCGCAGACAGCGGCCATGAGATCACCATTTCCGACTTCCCCGGCGGTGTTGTTGCCGAGGACCTTGGGATCGACCTTTATGCCAACGACGAAACCGTCACCGGCGCCGACGTGCAGGTCAAACTCACCGCCCGCACCCCGCTCGACGCGTTGGACATTGGCATCGATTGGGACAGTGGTCTGTCGATCACCCAGGGCGCGGTCACCAAGATCGCCGACTTCTCCGAAGCTGAGAATATCCAGGATGTCATGAACGTCATCGACGGACTTCACATGGGTGTTCACATGCAGATCAAACCTGACGGCACCGGCCTGAACATGGTCACCGAGGTCTCAGGCATTAACCTGTCCATCGGTGAAGTCGACGGCGGGACCACCGCATCCGACCTGGGTCTGCGGACTTTCAATAACAGTACCAAACTTTCAAGCCTCAACAACGGCATCGGTGTCGGACGGACGGCAGCACAGGATGATATCGAAATCCAGCTTCACGACGGATCACTGATCAGTGTGAACCTCGACGAAGCAGCGACGATTGAAGATGTGATCGCTGCAATCACCACCGCCGCTGAAGACCTTGGCTTGAGTGTGGGGTTACCCGGAGACGGGGCGGACCTGAACATCGGTTTTGCTTCCGAAGGCAACGGCCTGGTGATTGAGGACGGCACATTCGGGGCAGAGGATTTCAAGATCACCAGCATCAACCTCTCCACCGCCGCCGAAGACCTTGGCATTGCCGGGAACCTCAAGGACGAATCGGAGATGACGGGTGAAGATGTGGCCACGGTTCAGGTGGACAGCATTTTCACACATTTGATCAATTTAAAAGAAAATTTGCTGCAAAATAACTCGCGTGGCATCTCGCTTGCTGCAGGTAAGTTGGATGGTGACTCTGATTCAGTCACCCAGGTGCGTGCAACGATCGGCGTTCGCACGACACGGGCCGAAGAAGCCCTGAATCGCTCGTCAGAACTGGGTATTTCAGAGACCAGTCTGCTAAATGAGCTACAGGGCGGAGATTTAACGGAGCTTATTTTGAA
>MDTD01099554.1_pt1 | contig 11194 bp, 9 predicted proteins | sample 811221 | NCBI WGS metagenome assembly MDTD01 (sample SAMN05326646, study PRJNA326480) | marine metagenome | isolation source: seawater | place: Pacific Ocean: South West | collected 2011
GGCGCCAGAAGAGATGAAGAAAAATCTCGTTCCAAAGAGCGAATTTTCAGCTTCCGATCAAGTAATCACTTATGGGAGCCAAAGTCTCAACGCCCTGAGCTGTGGTCATTATATAATGCTCGAAAAAAAAATGGTGAAAGTATACGTGTATTTCCGCTCTCAAATTGGACTGAATTAGACATCTGGCACTATATCTATCAACAGAATATTGAGATCGTTCCTTTATATTTCGCAAAGAAACGACCAGTAGTTAAACGAGAAGAACTCTTACTCGTTGTAGACGATTACAGATTTAAGTTCAAAAAAAATGAAAAATCGGAGATGAAATCTGTTCGATTCAGAACACTTGGATGCTATCCCTTAACTGGTGCCGTCGAAAGTAATGCTTCAAATTTGATAGAGATAATTCAAGAAGTATTGCTTTCAGTCAATTCTGAGAGACAGGGCCGAGCTATCGATCAGGATCAAAGCGCTTCAATGGAACAGAAAAAACGGCAAGGCTATTTCTGATGAGAGCCCGAGGCTATAAAGATACAACCAATAATCGAAACACAATTAAATCTCTTGATAAGCATCTTGAAAAAACCATGCTGCGGTTTTTGACTTGCGGATCGGTAGATGATGGAAAGTCTACATTACTTGGACGGTTACTTTTTGAAACCAAGGCAGTATTTTCAGATCAGCTTGCACAACTAAAATTAGACAGTAAAAAGTTTGGCACACAAGGTAAGTCTGTAGATTACGCTTTACTCTTAGATGGATTATCTGCAGAGCAAGAACAGGGTATAACCATCGATGTTGCTTATCGCTATTTTTCAACAGAAAAAAGAAAATTTATAGTAGCAGATACACCAGGCCATGAGCAGTACACCCGCAATATGGCAACCGGGGCTTCCACTGCAGACGCTGCAGTAATATTAATAGACGCTCGGAAAGGGGTTCTTGCACAAACAAAACGTCATACGTATCTATGCCACCTTTTTGGAATAAAAAATATTATTGTTGCAATCAACAAAATGGACCTTATTAAATACGAAGAGTTAAGATTTCAAGAAATAGTATCAAATTACGAGCTATTTTCTCTAAGCATTGGAATCGAAAATCCTAGCTACATTCCTATTTCTGGAATACATGGAGACAATGTCGTATCAATCTCCAAAAATATGAATTGGTATAGAGGACCATCACTTCTAGAATTATTGGAGGATATAGACCTCGAAGACCAAACCTCCCAGTCCCAGCCATTTAGAATGCCTGTCCAGTTAGTAAATAGACCTAATTCTGATTTTCGTGGTGTATCAGGAAAGCCAGCTAGTGGCTATATTTCAAGAAATGATGAAATCGCAGTGTTTCCTTCAGGTAAAAAAACTAGAATTAGAGAAATAATCACCCCAAGTGGCACTGCAGAGCAAAGCTTGCCAAGCCAAGCCATTACATTGACTTTTAAAGACGACATTGACTGTTCAAGAGGCCAAATAATATCGTCAGCAAATTCACCTTTAGAAATTTCAGATCAATTGGAAGCCACAATCATCTGGATGCATGAAAATTCCTTAGTTCCAGGCCGGTCATATCATTTAAAAATTGGTTGTTTGGAACTGCAAGCCAGCTGTTCCCAACCAAAATATAAAATAAATATTGAAACAAACGAAAAAATTGCAGCACAAACTTTGGAATTAAATGAAATTGGGGTTTTAGTACTTACTACGGTCCAAGAAATTCCATTCACATCATACAAAGAGAGCCCTGACCTCGGCGGATTTATCCTTATTGATAAATTATCAAATATCACGGTTGCCGCAGGTTTGATAAATTTCGCACTGAGGCGGTCGCAAAATATACATTGGCAAAATACAGATATTACAAAATCAGAACGCGCAGCGGCCATGAACCAAAAACCTGCTATTTTTTGGATGACAGGGTTATCTGGTTCTGGAAAATCAACCATTGCAAATGCGGTAGAGCTGCAACTTGCTGAAAAGGGATTTCATACATTTCTTTTAGATGGCGATAATTTAAGGCATGGACTAAATAAAGATTTAGGTTTTACCGAGGCAGATCGGATTGAAAATATTCGTAGAATTGGTGAAGTATCAAAACTAATGATAGATGCAGGCCTAATAGTAATCACCGCTTTCATTTCACCGTTTCAGTCAGAACGAAATATGGTTAGAAAAATGGTCGAGGCAGATGAGTTTGTAGAAATCTTTATTGATACACCGTTGCAGGTAGCAGAAAAACGTGATGTTAAGGGATTGTATGCTAAAGCAAGGGCGGGCGAATTAAAAAACTTCACAGGCATTGACAGTCCTTATGAAAAGCCTTTAAACCCCGAAATTACAATTGACACTACTAAATTAAGCTTAAATGAAGCTAGAGATATAATAGTAAAATTTTATTTAAATTTAATTAATAATTAGTCCGATTTTAGCACATTTACTACCCACATAGGCCTAATAGTCCGAAATTACGGTATGGCTATTGTTTGTTGAATAAAAAGACGTTATGCGTTATTCGTGATTTAGGTAAGAAAACCTTCTAGGAGACCAACCATGAATAAGTTTTTTGTAATTTTAGCTGTCGCTGCTACTATGTTTGTTTCTGCTTGCTCAAATAATAGCGGCTCAACAATGGTAACGCCTGAAGCGATATCAGAAAAGCTTTAATAATTGATATTTGAAATATGGAAGAACCCCGGTTCTTCCATATCTCAATCTATAGTCTCTACAATTATTTCGTTTTCACATTCCACAAAATCTATTGAATTCCTGACAATCATCCACCAGTCAGGATCCTTCTTTTCACTGTGTTCATATAAGCTCATCTGTTCTTGATCACAGATAAATATTTCTCTGAAACCCGTTCGATATAAATCTAAACGATCATTATCCCACCGAATTCGGAAGGTTAGGTCTATATAAGTAGCCTCCTGTATACGATCCAAATTATACTTGCAGTCAACATAGTTTGAGTACTTTTTCGAATAGATCTTTTTTGGAAAAAATTCTTTATTCTTGCAAATGACCTCTTCGAACGACATCTCCTCAGTACCGTCTATTGAATTCGGCAAATCGAATCGATTAAGTTCTGTTCTGCTTGGAAATAACTCCCCTATAGATTGTGCATAAACTAAATTCGCCATGGAAATTAAAGAACTCATAACCCATACTATCAAAAAAGATTTCATATAAATGAAGTATCCTTGGTGCTTGCTTTAGTACCTATTGAAGCTGCCAACTTCCATCCGCCATCCTACAGGCTTTTCCATAACCAGTCTGAATTTTTCCACCAATATTTATCTCCTGAGTAAACTCACGACATGGTTGATCTCCAAGACTATATGTTTTAGTAGGATAAATTACTCCAGAGTTTCCACTATCTGGATTTTTCCAAGCTGCTTGAGAGTTAATTTTATTATTCTCAAGTGCGTAGTTCCTCGCATTTTGGGCCATTAGGATATCTGTTTTATCCATTGAGGCTCCAATTTCGTTCCCCAGAAACGCGCCGAGCGTCACTCCAGCAAGCGTCCATAAACTATTCTTTGAACTATCTTCTGTAAGATCATTGGCAATCTTTCCTCCAAGAACCATCCCAGTTACTGTACCCAAAGCTTGTTTTGGGCCTTGATCCGAAGGAGACGTAGACGTCAAAGTACATGAACTAATTACCCCTGTAAACATAACTATAATCAGATATTTTATATTCATTTTCAGTAGCTCCTCAGTAAAAATTTAAATAAAAACGTCACACCCCACAGAATTAGCATATAAACAAATATTTGTTACTTTCAAATTTATTTGGCATCAATTTTTCATTATTAATAGATTAAGGAGTGTTTTTATTTTAATTGGCACAATGTTTGCACACCCACTGTGAAATTTTTTATTTAATGCCTCTTCGGCGTCTATAAGGCTATAATGCAAATCAATAAACTTTATTGCTGGATTTGTGGAGATAAGAATTGATAAAAGTTAGAAGAAACATCGAGCTTAATGATCGCACTGTTTTAATTAAAAAATTAAAAGAAAAATCATTAATCTTTACATCCACTGCGATTGCTTTGGTGTTGAGCGCCTGTGGTCGTGAGATAAGGTCTACAACCGAAGTACCTTTAGTAGACGAAACAAGTAATATACCAACTGAGTTTGACGATAAGCTGATTGGAAATGAAGATATTGACTCATGGACCGGATTAGGTGGAAACGATGAGATATATGGTTTTGGTGGAAACGACACAATAAATGCCGGTTCAGGAGATGATACTGTCTTTGGCGGCGATGGAAACGATACCATTCTACCAGGTCCTGGCGATGACAAAGTTTATGGTGAAGGTGGGAACGATACTATCTACCTATCAGGAGGCGACGATCTAGAGGATGGTGGAGATGGGATTGACACTATAATTTACTCACCTGACCAGACGACCAGGCCAATGACCTTTAATTTAGAAACTGGCAAATATTATGTTTCTACAGCATTAACATCAATTAGCCAAAACCTAGTTTCTATTGAAAATTTTACAGGCGAGGGAGGTACTGATCTAACAATTTACGACACAAATGTTATTAACGTAATTATTACAGCCAACGGAAATGACACCATATATTCTAAAGGAGGTAATGATACCATTACAACTGGTTCCGGCAATGATACTGTTTATTTAGGTGATGGTGTTTACAATGTTGACCTAGGTGCAGGAGATGACACAATATATCTGAATACCAACATTAGTATAATAAATGGTAACAGTGGAACAGATGAAGCAATCGTAAGAGCCTTTGATGGCTTTGTGGATGTATTAGTGGACCTTCAATTTGGCACTTATTATGTACCTAGTAAACTCGCTTCTCAGGATGGGATGGAATTACCACTGCAGGGTTTCGAAAAAGTGACAATAGATGGTATCGTAAACGCCGAAATTTACGGATCAGCGTCGGCGGATGTTTTAGTGGGAGATGCCGGATCAGACACAATAACTGGAAGAGCTGGTGCAGATACTCTTACTGGGGGGTCCCGATCTGACACATTCGTTTTTAGCAGTGGTGATACAGGAATTACATTGGACACCGCAGATACGATTACCGATTTTTCAACAGGTACAGATAAAATTGATATTACTACGGTAGGTAATTATGTTGAGGCCGACGGGGCAGGTAATGCTAACATTGCAGCATTCATCACTGATGCTGACGCCTCATTGCCCACCACGTCCATTGATATCTACGCGGAATACAATTTTAACGGTGAAGGCAACACGCTGGTGGTTATAGATGAAGACAAAAGCGGTGCTGTGAATACTGGTGATACTCTTATTATATTAACAGGCTTATCGACGGCTGGTGGTTTAGATGCCTCTGATTTTATCTAGACAAAATTATACTATCAAATTTGACTCTGATGTGAAAAAATTATGCGATGTCCAACTATCAATATCTAAATAATTCCCAGCAAAATGCATAACATGAAAGACATCTAGGTCATCATTTCTATTATTTAGCAAAAATATATTTTGGTCTTCGCCAGTAGACTGTGAAGCGGCTGAGACCATAAGGGCTGATTGGTTCACAGAAAGTGATAACTTTTCAAGAACCATTCCATTTTGAAAATTGTTTGAGATTGAAATTGAGTCCTCTAATCCATTGCCAACAATCGTCACAATACAGTCAGAAATATTACCATTTGGTACATTCGATAGATCTATAAGTGGCAACAAAGTTAGATCAGTTTCAAAGATATCTTGGAAGTTTATCACGTCTCCATCGTTTCCTTGCATGAAGCCATAAACCTTATCAAACGAGCTATATACGTCGTCAATAAATACTATTACTTCATCAACAAAAGATACTTCTTCTGATAAATCAATCAGATCAGCTCCTGCTCCAGAAATTATTCTGTCTGAACCTTCACCCGCAAAAATTTGATCATCCCCAGATGAGGTTTTAATCTCGTTGTCAAGCTCATTTCCTATAATTAAGTCATCACCAAATCCAGTTACGACATTCTCAATTTTAGAACCATGAGAAATTGTCATTTGGTTGGGTTCCGATATATAGATCGCTTTATTGCCCAAGTGACTATGGGATCCCATACGCAAGTCTACTGAAACGTCTTGTGTTGTAGTTGGAGCACTAATTGTATCAATTCCAGCACCATCAATAATGAATATTCCCGATGATTTTGAAAAATTGTAAGTATCATTTTCTTCCCTGTATTTAGGATTAACGCCATATAATTTTGTAAGAGCCATCCAGTCCAGTGCCCTAAATGTACCATCAAAAGTATAGGTATAATCCGTATATGACATTGCGGTATATAGGGTCTGATCCTCTTTTATATTCAAAATAAGTTCGTCGTCTCGATCTGTTTCAAATGGATGTTTTAAGCCAAGAGCATGCCCAATTTCATGAACCAAAACTTCATAATCATAGTTTGTTAATTCAGACGAAATATACTCTGGGTTTGAATAATCCCTTGAAATAAAAATATCAGACCCAATCTCATAAAAATTATTAGGATAATAACTCAAGCCAGATGAGTTAGATTGTATACTTTGAGAAACTGCTAAAACATTTAACCCATCAGGCGCACCACTCTCCACGAACGTCAAATCAAGAATTTTCTCAAGTTTAGAAAATATATCTCTGCTAGCTAATTTAATGCTTTCGTTAGCAGGTAGCCAGCCAGAGATTGAAACAGGTAAATAGCTGGGTTTTTCGGTAGGGAAAGAGAATATAAAAATGCGATCATTTGAAATGAGAAGCTCACTTACACTTTGTTTCGTGCTTACTTTCTCCAAAGCACCTATCCAATAAGGATCGACATACTGGGTTTCTAATATCCTAGAATACGGATCTAAATTTAACGGCTGCTGATAATCTTTACTTGGGGGAACGTAATCGAAGGGGTATCCAATTTTTAACGAGTCAGTAAGTTTGCTCGATTTATTGCCACCACATGCAAAAAGAAAAAGAGGAATAAGCGATAAAGTGAAATTTACTGATACTCTATTAGTCAAATAAAAATTTGATATTCTATTTGAAGTATTCATCAATTATTCCCTTTATCTTGTAAATAGAAAGATATTAAATATAAACATAAGTTTCAATTTAAACACGAGCTAAAATCTTTCTAATTACAATCTGTGAAATTAGTGTTCTCATTGCGCTTATTACTGACGTAGCAACAAATTCTTTGATTTTGATTGCTTTAAAGTTATAAAAAATAATGAAAATAACACGCTTCGAATATTTACATTTTAAAGAAAGAACTAAAATTCTCATTGATTCACCGCGACAAGTAAACAAAAAAGAAATTTGTAGCAACCTCTTTAACTACGCATATTATTAAGTTATGCAGTCTTAGTTAAAGGAGAGTTAGATGGTTAAGACTTCTGAAGAAAATGTCACAATAGATGGTAAAGAATATTCACTGGAAGATTTGTCGGATAAAGCAAAAGCCAATATTGTAAATGTTCAATTTGTAGACGCTCAAATTCAGCAATTAAACAATGAGTGGGCTGTGGCAGATACTGCACGGATCGGATACACAACAGCATTAAAAAAAGAAATGTCAAAAAATAGTAATGGCGATTAAACGAAATGGAGCAAAAGATCGACATTGATGGTAAAGAATATGAGATAGATAAACTTAGCAAAAATGCCATATTAATTCTAAATAATATCGAATTTTCAAATCGAAAAATCAAAGACCTTAATAATATGACCTATGTACTGCAGAGGGCTAAGGTAAGCTACATGGAAAGCCTGAAAAAGGAAATGATTTCTAGTAAATCCGGTCTTATTGTTGAGGAAGAATAAAAGTAGGAGATAAATATGCCAAAAATTACAGTTGACGATATTGAATATAACACTGAAGACTTATCCGATAATGGTAAGGCTCAATTAGCATCTTTGCAATTTCTTCAGGCTCAAATGAATAAGATCAAAGCAGAATTGGCCGTATATCAAACAGCTAGAAGTGTTTACATAGCTGAATTAAAAAAAGAAATAGAGCCAGAATAGTAGTCTCCGTTTTAACTCGTTTTCGCAGGATTTATTTTCAACTTACCGGTAGGTTATACTTTTTTTCCGAAAATTTTGTACTGAAATCAAATAGTAATTTTGCAAGTTTATGAACGACCAGCAGCTAAGAGATACTTTACAAGCCGCCATATCAGCACATAGAGCGAAAGACTTCAGAGAAGCTGATAGACTATATACATCTATACTCAACTCTAATCCTAATCATCCTGATGCTAATCATAATCTAGGTGTCTTAGCTAAAGAGATCGGTAAGCCGGACCTAGCGTTGCAGCTTTTCCAAACTGCTTTAAAAATTGACAGTACTATACCACAGTATTGGATAAGCCTTCTAAAGGTTTTGCTTGACTTGAAGCAAATTGATAAAGCGAAGAAAACTTATAAAGAAATTTTAAATAGATTTCCCAACAATGATTTGGTTGATCAGCAACTAGAGCAATTATCAAGTGTTATAAATTTTGAAAAGGATACCCCTGATCCTTATGAATTTAAAGAATTGCTTAAGCTATTTGAGGCAAGAAAGTTTGATCGTTTACTAGATAGTGTAACGAGACTGCTAAGGTCATATCCTAAAAATGATAGATTGTATGAATTATGTGGCCTCGCATACGCTGGATTAAGAAAGTATCCATCAGCAATCAAAAATTACGACCATGCTATTCAATTAGAACCTAAAAATGCGAATTTATATGCTAACTTAGGCAATGCTCAATCAAAAATAGGCAATTACGAAGATGCACTTAAAAACTATCATACTGCCCTCAAGCTTAATCCGAAGCTTCACGAGGTGTGCCGGTTAATTGGAGTTGTTTATAAAAATATTGGAAAACTAGATGACGCCCTAAAATGGCTAGGCAAAGCAATAGAAGCTTATCCAGAGTCTCGATCAGCGTTTGAAACAATTGTAAGTGTGATATCAGCCGTACCCGTTTCTAGCTTGAGGCATGCTCCAGTTTTTATAGCAGAAAAAAAGGTTCGTGAGATACCTATACCCATTGGGAAGCAGCACGAAGGTCTTTTAAGTTTTTTTGAACAGCTACAAAAAATAAGTAGTGATCACGTCGCTACACAAAGTTATTCAGCAAGCCAAATTAATTGGGCAAATTCGGAACCGTTAAATTGCGATAGACACAAATCCATTTTTTATAAATATAATGCAATACCTGAATTTTGCTTTGGCTGTTACAAAGTTCAAATTGAGCCCAGAACGGTCTTAGAATTAATACAAATCTCTCTTTTATTCTCTACCCATCAGGGTTTCAACAAATATATAAGAAAGTCGATGATTGAATTGCGGCCCAATGTAGGGGGTTTTTATAAGTCCTTAATCTATTGTGGTAGCTATGAAGCGGCAAGGGAATTGCTGGAAATCACGGACGACTTAATAGAAAAAAATACTGGATTGAAATTTTATTCAAAGATAAAGCATGGTTGTTCGGAATATGAAAAGGCCTATCCCAGCTTTGGCTTAATAGGGGAAAATCAGAAGGCGGGTTTGAAATACGATTCGAGCTGGAAGTCATTCGAAGGCGAGTATGACAGTAGTGATCCTGTAAAGGTTGGTAATATTCCAGTCCAAGCAACAGATGGATTCCATCTACAGTTTTGGCTCATTATCCGTAATTGGTTTGCATACGCAGCTGGGCTTGGCGATGATAGTCGAGTTAAAATGGAACTGAATGGGCCGTGGGAAAAGCTATATTATAAGAAAGCTGTAGAAAGAAAAAAATATATGAGTTTTAAGGCCAAGTAACCTTCGTTATATCTTGTCCCTGGTTCGAAATGTCTTTTATTGGTGTTCGTTGTAAAGGGCTCTGGCGAACTTCCAAAAGTACATCACAGACAATTAGCAAAGGTTTCTAAGTCATCTAGATCAATATTGATTAATTGTTTATAGACTTGCCATGCGCTGGAACTACCTGTGTAAATTTTCTTCTTTACCTGCTGTTGCGATGCCGTCCAGACATATCGACGGTTTTCTTCTGGCTTTAAACATAGTGGTTCCCACGGTAATCGTAAATATTTGATCAGTGACTTGATTTGTTTTTCAGGATCTTTTGTAAGTCTATCGTAATCTAAGTTATAAATCCTGTCTCCATAATAATTTTGTGCGTTTAACATGATGCTTGTATATTTGGAATAATACGCAACAATATCTGATAAATCATAACAAAAACCAACTGCTTCATCGGGGAAAAACTGCTTATAGTTAGACCAACATGTAGCAGCTGGGGACCGGTATACATGGATGACTTTTGCATTGGGAAAGAGCTTAAAAATAATCGGTATAAATTTAAAATTAAGCGGCTGCTTGTCTGTAAAAATTCTTGACTTCAGTGGTCCTGAATTAACCAATTGAATATATTTTTCGCGTATATCAAGAACAGAACTACTATCTAGCATTTGATTGCGATCTAAGTACGCACTTAGTGAGCTACCAAAATATTTCAGTTCACCGCCACCGTAAACTTGTGAATGATTAGAAACAATTTGTTCAGTTAAGGTTGTGCCCGACCTTGGCATTCCAATTATAAAAATCGGCTTAAAGTCGTTCACCACGATACTTTGTGTTAATTTTATGTTGCTGATCTCACTATTTAATTGCTCTATTTTCTCAAATAAAACTAGCTCGCTTTTGAAATCATAGTTTAAAAATTTTTTTCTTAAGACGTTACCTTCCTCATAAAAATTAAATGCTTCCTTATACATTCCTTGCTGGTCATAAATATTAGCTAAAGCGAAGCACAAATGAGTTTTTGTCTCCGTATCTAGTTTTTTATTACGGTAAAGAAATACCATTTTCCTAAAAAGAGTATCCGTCTCACGGAAGGCTTTAATAGAACAAAGCGAGCGAAAAGCGCTAGTGTAATTCGGATTTAGTTTGATGGCCCTGGTATATGCCTTTATGGAACTTGGAATATCGCCCTGCATCTTACTTATGTTCCCAATACGCTGATAGGCTTCTGGGAATTTTACCTTTAACTTAATAGCTTTTTGAAGATATAACTTCGCTTCATCTAAGCGGTGCGCTTCGATGAGGACATCTGCATAGCTAAGGTGTGTATTCGCGAGCTCTGGGTTAGCTTCTATTGCTTTGCCTAGCCATTTTAGGGCGTCATCTAGTTTTCCAATATTTTTATAAACAACTCCAATTA
>MDTD01163961.1_pt1 | contig 11192 bp, 9 predicted proteins | sample 811221 | NCBI WGS metagenome assembly MDTD01 (sample SAMN05326646, study PRJNA326480) | marine metagenome | isolation source: seawater | place: Pacific Ocean: South West | collected 2011
TAAAATACATCTTGATTGTAATGTCAATAATCAATGAAAAGTAGCACAATTAACAAAAAAGAAATAGATAAATTCTCAAAAATTGCATCTGAATGGTGGGATCCCCATGGTAAATTTAAACCGCTACATAAATTTAACCCAATTAGAATTAAATATATAAAGGATAATTCGATCAAACACTTTAAAATTAAAACATATAATAATCCTTTTAAAAAATTAAAAATTTTGGACGTAGGATGTGGGGGTGGTTTACTTTCAGAGCCTATGAAAAGGCTTGGTGCAGACGTAACAGGTATCGACGCATCTATAAATAATATTAAAGTTGCTAAATTACACTCTAAGCTAAAAAAACTGAAAATTAACTATTTATGTGCTTCTCCAGAAAAACTAAATTTAAAAAGAAAATTTGACATAATTTTAAATATGGAAATTGTAGAGCATGTTGAAGATGTAGATTTTTTTTTGAAAAGTTGTTCTAAATTTTTAAAAAAAAATGGATTAATGTATGTTGCTACATTGAATAAAACATTAAAATCCTATTTGTTTGCGATTTTAGGTGCAGAGTATGTTTTACGTTGGCTGCCAATTGGAACTCATGAATGGGAAAAATTTGTTAAACCAGATGATCTTACTCGATATGCAAAAAAAAATTCTCTTAAATTTAAGAAAATTGATGGTATTGTATTTAATCCTTTAAAACAAGAGTGGAAAATTGATAACGATAAATCTGTAAACTATATAATTCAATTTGAAAAAATTTAATTTTTCTTATGATCTATCCACGGAATAGTTTGGGTTTCAATTCCTTCTTCACTTAATTCCTTTATTTGATTATCTGTAGCTTTTCCATAAATACCTTTTTTTTTTGCGCCCTTGCCGTAGTGAATTGTTCTGGCCTCGTAGGCAAAATTATCACCAACATATTCAAGATTTTTTTTTATAAATTTTTGATAGTTTCTTATTTTATTTCTTAGTATTTTAATTTTTTTATCTTCTTCTATTATTTTTGACTTATTTTTATAATTATTTAACACGTTTGGTGCCATTAATGATTTTACAATATCCAAAGAATTACAAAATTTACAATCTATAAACTTTAGTTTTTTAAGTTTATCGAACTCTTTTGATGAAGCAAACCAACTATCGAAGCTTTTACCGCAACTTTTACAATTAAGTTTATATTTTATCATAATAATTTATGTAATAATTAAATTTGAATACACAACAATCTAACTTCGATAATCTGCGTTAATTTCAATATATTTTTTAGTTAAATCCATTGTGTAAACAGTAAAACTTTTTGAACCCATTTTTAAATCTATAGTTACATCTATTTTCTCATTTTTCATAAATTCTTTAAGTAATATTTCGTCATAATCAACAGATAATTCTCCTTTTTCAATAACTTTAATATCACCAATATTGATACTAAGTTTACTCAAATTTATTTGAATTTGAGATTTTCCGATTGCCATTATTATTCTTCCCCAGTTTGGATCTTCTCCTGCAAAAGCTGTCTTTACTAAAGGAGAATTTGCAACAGAAAAAGCAATTTTTTTTGCATCATTTTCATTTTTAGCATTTTCAACTAAAATCGAAATAAATTTTGAGGCTCCTTCGCCGTCAGCAGTAACCCTTTTTGCAAGGTTAAGTAAAACATTATTTAAGCTTTTTTCAAAATTGAACAATCTCTCATCATTTAAATTATTAATAATTGAATTTTTTGCAGCTCCAGTTGCAAAAATACTTACCATGTCGTTAGTGCTAGTATCGCCATCACAACTAATAGCGTTAAATGTTGTTTCAATGTGTTTCTTAAGTAGTTTTTTTAAAATTTTAGATGAAATTTTTGCATCAGTAAAAACATAACCCAATGTTGTAGCCATATTAGGAAAAATCATTCCTGATCCTTTTGCTACACCATATATTTTAACATTGGTACTTCCAATTTTACACTCATCCATTGCAAGCTTTGGTACTAGATCAGTAGTCATCATTCCCATAGCTGCCTTGACCCAAATATATTTATTTTGATTATATTTAATTTTATTAATTAGTTCAGGTATACATTTTTTAATTTTCTCATGTGGAAAATTTTCACCTATAGTTCCCGTGCATCCAAAAAGAATTTCATTAGATTTAATTTTTTCTAAAATTTCATCATCATCTTTTCTCTTTATTGAAAGTTGAACTGAAAGTTCATCTGCAATCTCTTTTAAACCAAGATAACCATTTTTTCCGGTAAATGCATTTGCATTTCTAGTATTAACTAACAAAGCTTTTATTTTTTTACTTTTTATTTCTCTATTCCACTTTATATTTTCTGATACAATACTTGACTGGGTATAAACAGATGCAAAATTTGCATTTTCTCTAAAATAAAATAATACAACATCATCTCTTGGTGGATTATATAATTTTGCATTTACTACTGATATTGCCACTCCGTCGAGGTGTTCTAAGTCTTGAAAGTCACTGATTTTAGAGTGTTTATTTTTGATTTTTAAAAAACTTCTTAAATTTATAACCATACTATTTAAAATTTTTATTTAATAATTATATAATTAACAATATTTAATATATAAACCTATTAAAAATGCTGAATCCATTAAATATTTTATCAAAGTTTATTAAATCTAGTAATCAGAAAAGCTTAGAAAAACTTAAATCTATTGTGAATAATGTTAATTACCTAGAAAACGAAATATCGAATTTAAAAAATGAGGAGTTTCCAAAAAGAACAATTTTATTGAAAGAAAAAATTAGAAATGGTGAAAAAATCGATACATTAATACCTGAGGCTTTTGCTTTAGTCAGAGAAGCCTCAAAGAGAGCACGCGGTGAAAGGCATTTTGACGTTCAAATAATGGGTGGTTTAGTTTTACATAGAGGCAATATTGCTGAGATGAAGACCGGTGAGGGTAAAACTTTAACAATAGCATTAGCAGCTTATCTAAATGCTCTATATGAGAAAGGTGTTCACATTGTTACTGTAAATGATTACTTAGCGAAAAGAGACTGTGGTAATATGAGTATGATTTATAATTTTTTAGGTCTTAGTTCCGGTTACATTAATAATAATCAAAATGACGATGAAAGAAAAAAGAATTATGACTGTGACATTACCTATGCAACAAACAGCGAGCTTGGTTTTGATTATCTAAGAGATAATATGAAATTTAACTCAAAGGATCTAGTACAGAGGGGGCATAAATTTGCTATAGTAGATGAAATTGACTCATGTTTAATAGATGAAGCCAGAACACCATTAGTAATTTCCGGTGCAGCAGAAAATAAAGAAGATCAATATTTAGCGATTGATAAGTTAATTAAGAAGTTAAATCCATCTGATTTTGAAATTGACGAAAAAGATAAAAATATTTTTTTAACAAACGATGGAATTTCTAATGTGGAAAAAATTTTCAACTCTGCAGGTATTTTAAAAAATAATAATTTTTACGATCCAAGTAATTTATCTCTTGTTCACTTTGTAAACCAGTCATTAAGGGCTAATCACTTATTTGAAAAAGGCAAAGATTATATTGTCAAAGATGGTCAACTAAAAATAATTGACGAACTGACTGGAAGAATTCTCGAAGGCAGAAGATATGGAGATGGATTACATCAGGCTTTAGAAGCAAAAGAAAAAATAGATATCCAAGTAGAAAATCAAACGTTAGCATCAATTACTTACCAAAACTATTTCAAACTGTACGAAAAATTATCTGGATGTACAGGTACTGCACTAACGGAAGCTGAAGAATTTAGAGAAATTTATGATCTCGATGTGACAGTAATTCCAACAAATAAAATAATGATCAGAAAAGACTGGAACGATCAAATTTTCAGAACAGAAGATGAAAAAAATAAAGCAATATTAAAAAAAATTAAGGAATGTTATTTTAATGGTCAGCCAATGCTAGTGTTCACATCTAGCGTAAATAAATCAGAAATTTATTCTGATCTTTTAAAAAAAGAAAAGATACCCCATACGGTTCTAAACGCAAAAAACCATGAAAAAGAGGCTGAAATAATTGCCGATGCAGGCAAATTAAAATCTATAATAATAACAACTAGTATATCTGGAAGGGGAGTGGATATTAAATTAGGGGGAAAATTAGAGGATAAAAATGCGAATGATCAGTTAATAGAAAAAAATAAAATTAAATCTTTAGGTGGATTATTTGTCCTAGGAACAGAAAGAATGGAATCTAGAAGAGTAGATAATCAAGCAAGAGGAAGATCGGGAAGACAAGGAGATGAGGGTAATTCTATATTTTACGTTAGTCTTGAAGATGATTTGATGAGAATTTTTGGTTCAGAATCTATGACAAATATTTTAGAAAAACTTGGGTTAAAAGATGGAGAAAGTATTGACCACCCATGGATTAATAAGGCGCTTGAGAGGGCTCAACAAAAAGTCGAGGCAAGAAATTTTGATATTAGAAAAACACTTTTAAAGTTTGATAATGTACTTAATGATCAAAGACAAGTAATTTTTAATCAAAGAAATGAAGTTATAACCACAAAAAAAATTTTTGAATATCCTGATGAATTTTTAAAAGAAACAATTTTTCAATTATTAAAATTTAAAGATAGTAAAGATTTTGAAAGTCAAATTACAGCAAAATTGGGTAAATGCTTTTCTGATGAAGAATTTAAAAAATTAATTATTAAAGATGAAATTGGTTTTGAAACCACAATTAAAAATAAATTTTTAGAAAAAAGAAATGAAAGGATAAATATTATTGGGGAAAGTCAAGTTATGGAATTAGAGAAGAGAGTTGTTTTACAATCAATAGATGTGAATTGGAAACTTCATATACAATATTTAGAACAATTAAGACAAGTGATTGGCTTAAGATCTTACGGTCAAAGAGACCCTCTTATTGAATATAAAAAAGAAGCATTTATGTTATTTGAAAATTTATTATTCAAGATAAAAAATGATTTAGTTAAAGTTCTTATTAATCTTACAATCGTAGATAATATAAATGAAAATATACCAGAAAATAAACCTAAGCCAATTAATACCAAATATATCGGAAAAAAAATGAGTCGAAATGAACCCTGTTATTGTGGGTCAAACAAAAAGTATAAACATTGTTGCGGCAGATTTTAAAAAAATTTAAAAAGCAAAAATAAAAAAGACAATAAAACTATTGTTATAAAAATAGAAAATTTACTTTCCTTAATTTTTTTTATTAAAATTTCATAAAAATTATTTGTTACTATCAGTTTATCACTTTTTTCTACATTTGTATTAAAACCTTTGGATCTTCCTATTGCTAAAAATTTATTCTTTCTTTTTTCTAATATTTCGTCTCGATTCAGTTTGGAAAATTCTTCTAGACTTTGTTGGATCGAATTTTTAACATTTTGTAATATTAATTCTCTATCTCTATGAGCCCCACCTAAGGGTTCTTTGATTATCTCATCAATAATTTTTAATTCTAATAAGTCTTTTGAGGAAAGTTTCATTGCGCTAGCAGCCTCAAGTGTTTTCTTTGGATCTCTCCACAAAATTGATGCACATCCCTCAGGTGAAATTACGGAATAAATTGCATTCTCAAACATTAAAACTTTACTTGACGATGCGAGAGCAATTGCTCCTCCAGATCCTCCCTCTCCTATTATAATTGAGATTGTGGGAACTTTTAATTTCATACTGCATTCTATTGATTTTGCAATAGCTTCTGCTTGACCTCGCTCTTCTGCTCCAACACCAGGATATGCTCCAGGTGTATCAATAAATAAAATTATAGGTAAATTAAATTTGTCTGCAAGTTTCATTAATCTTATTGTTTTTCTATATCCTTCTGGCTTCATCATTCCAAAATTCCTATCAATTCTAGTTTCTAAATTGTCACCTTTTTCCTGTCCAATTACTAATACAGAAAAATTATGAAATTTTGCAAAACCAGTTATCACTGATTTATCCTCGCCAAAATATCTATCACCATGGAGAGGAATAAAATCTTTGAACAAATTATCTATGAAAAATTTTGATTTAGGTCTATCTTCATGTCTTGCTACTAAAGTTTTTTGCCAGGGGTCAAGATTGGAATAAATGATTTTTAATTTCTGATCTAGCTGTGTCTGTAATTCTGAAATTTTAGTAGTATCGACCTCGGCTAAACCCTCATTATTATAGGGGTCTTTTAGAGAGTCAATTTTGCTTTCTATTTCCTTAATATCAGTCTCGAAGTTTAAATAATTTTTCATTTTTTAAATATAACTCTTTATCAATTAAAAATAGGCAATAAAATGGTAAATTAAATAATCTTTTGTATATAAGGTTAATAATGAAAAAAAAAGAGCAATTTGTAAGAATATTTGACTTATCTATTTCAAAAGTTTTATATGAGTTTACAAAGAATGAACTTCTTCCTGGATCCGGAATTTCTGAAAAAAAATTTTGGGGGGGTTTTAGCAAAAGTATTCATGAACTTGCTCCAATAAATAAAGAACTTTTAGAAACTAGAGAAAAATTACAAAAGTCCATTGATACTTATCATCTTGAAAAAAAGGGTCAAAAATTTAACAAGAAGAAATATAAATTATTTCTAAATAAAATTGGCTACTTAAAAAAAATAGGGCCTAATTTTAAAATTGAAACTAAAAATATTGACAATGAAATTTCAAAAATTTGCGGCCCTCAATTAGTATGCCCTGTTTCTAACGCTAGATTTTTGTTAAATGCAGCAAATGCGAGATGGGTTAGTCTTTATGATAGTTTATATGGATCTGATATTATACCTGAGGCTAAAGGTGCTGTTAAAGGCAAGACTTATAACCCAATTAGAGGAAGAGAGGTAATTAAATACGCAAGAAACCTTTTAGATAAATTTATTCCCTTAAAAAATAAAAGTTGGAAAGATTTAAATAGTATACCAATAATTAAAAATCATAAGTTAAATCTAGATCTTAAAAATCAAAAGCAGTTTGTTGGTTACAACAAAAAAAATAATAAAATTACATCAATGCTTTTTAAAAATAATAATCTACATATAGATATTTTATTTGATCATTCTGGAAAAATGGAAAAAAATAATCCAGATGGAAACCAAGATAAGTTAAAAATCCATGATATTTTCTTAGAGTCTGCCATAACAACTATCTGTGATCATGAAGATAGCGTTGCAGCTGTTGATGCTGAGGACAAAGTTTTAGGTTACAAAAATTGGCTTTATTTAATGAAAGGAAAATTAAATGCTTCATTCAAAAAGAATGGTAAAAAAATCTTAAGAAAGTTAAATTCAGATAGAAATTATGTATCAACTAATGGGTCTAGTCTTAAATTACATGGTAGATCTTTACTATTGAATAGAAATGTAGGTCATCTGATGACCAACCCTTGTATATTATTGAAAGATGGCTCAGAATGTCCCGAAGGTATACTTGACGCGTTTATTACATCAGCTGCTTGTCTTCACGATTTTAAATTAAAGAAAAACTCAAGAACAAGGAGAATTTATATTGTAAAACCAAAAATGCATGGCCCTGATGAATGTGAATTTACAGATTTAATTTTTAAAAATGTTGAAAAAGTACTAAATTTGAAAAATAACCAAATACTATGTGGAATAATGGATGAAGAAAGAAGAACTTCCACAAATTTGAAAGAGTGCATTCGTAAATTAAAGAAAAGAGTTTTTTTTATAAATACAGGTTTTTTAGATAGAACCGGAGATGAAATTCATACGTCCATGGAAGCTGGTCCAATGATTTTAAAAAGTCAAATGAAGGGTACAAAATGGATAAATGCTTACGAAAATAATAATGTTGATATTGGGTTATCATGTGGTTTTTCTGGTAAAGCACAGATAGGTAAAGGAATGTGGGCTATGCCTGATTTATTGAAAGATATGTTTGATCAAAAAATTATTCACCCAAATTCTGGGGCTAATTGTGCTTGGGTGCCCTCACCTACCGCAGCTGCTATACATAGTTTGCACTACCACCAAGTAAATGTTCTATCAATACAACGAAAAATTTCTAATAGAAAAAAAGTAAATGTTGATGACTTGCTTGAAATACCTTTTGTCTTAAATCCTAATTGGAAAAAAGAACATATATCCAAAGAATTAAAAAATAATGCCCAGGGAATTTTGGGGTATGTTGTAAGATGGATTGACCAATCTGTTGGTTGCTCAAAAGTACCTGATATTAATAGCGTTGGTTTAATGGAGGATAGAGCAACCTGTAGAATTAGTAGTCAACATATTGCAAACTGGCTCCATCATGGAATTTGTAGCAAAAAGCAAGTTTTAGAAATTATGAAAAAGATGGCCAGAATTGTAGATAATCAAAATTTAAAAGATAAAAGTATGAAAGGTGAAGCACCTTATAATCCTATGGCAAATAACTTTCATCAATCTATCGCTTTTAAGACCGCATGCGATCTTATTTTTCATGGAAAAAATCAACCATCAGGTTATACGGAACCGTTGCTTCATTTTAATCGAATAATAAAAAAATCAATCTGATCCAGGATTAATATCGGTTCTGTTTTTAAATGCTGAATGAAGGGTTCCGTCATCTAAACTTTCTATTTCTCCTCCAACTGGCAGACCCTGGCCAAGCTTAGAGATTTTAACATTTGAATTTTTTAAAATATCCTTAATGTAATATGCTGTTGTTTGACCTTCAACTGTTGCACTAGTTGCCAATATAACCTCCTCTATCTTATCTCTATTTATTCTATCTATTAATGAGTTAATTAATAAATCCTCTTTTTTTTGGCCAGCTGAGGATAATGTTCCACCTAAAATATGAAAATAACCTTTAAAAATACTTGAGTTTTCAATTGACCATTGATCAGCTATGTCTTCAACAACGCAAATTTTGTTAAATTTTTCCTTTACATTTTCACAATTACTACAACCCTCAGAATTTGATTTAAGCGAACCACATAATTTACATCTTGAAACATTTTTATAGAGTTGAGCCAGTGTATTTGCCATTGGTTTTACAATCTCATCTCTATTGTTAATCATTTTTAGAATTATCCGTTTTGCTGACTTTGGCCCTAGACCAGGTAATTTTGAGATGAGTTTAATTAAATTTTCTATCTCATTAATATTTTGCATGATTTATAATGGCCACTTAAAACCAGGTATGCCAAAACCACCGGCTGCTTTTGATATTTCTTCGGAAGTTTTAGATTTAAGTTTTTCTTTTGCGTTGTTATGTGCGGCTATAATTAAATCTTCGATAATAGATTTTTTTTCTTTTAAGGTTTCTGGGGAAATATATATTTGTATCATTTCGCCATCTCCATTAAGTGTTACTTTAACCGAGTCAGATCCTGATTTACCTTCAACTGAAATTTTCTTTATATTTTCTTGACTCTCTTTCATTTTTTTTTCTAAATCTTTTGCTTTATTAATAATATCTGTAAAATCAGTCATTTTTTTTCTCAATTTCCAATAATTCTGCATCAGAAAAAATTTCAATTATTTCTTTAAAAGTTTCTGTTTTTTTTGCAGAGTCTATTAGTTTTTTTTTACTTTCTAGTTTTATATCTTTGAAAGATTTTTCACCTTTTTCTTTTGTAAGACTTATTAACCATCTCGTATTAGTCCATTCAAATAGTTTAGATGTAAGTAATTTAATAAACTCTTTATCTAATTTCTCATTAAAAGAAATCTCAATTCTACCATATTCAAAATTAACAAGATTAACATTTGTTTCTAATTCATATTTTAATTTTGGCTCTTTTTTTAAATGACACAAATTAATCAAATCATTAAAGTTTTTAATGTCTATGTCTTTATTTTCATTATTTTTTATTTGAGGTTTATTTACACTTTTTTCTTGAGTAATATTTCTAATTTGATTTATCGCATCATTATTAGCAAAATCTTTTTTTGTTGATGATGTATTGTTCTCAGGTTTGTTGATTGTATCATCAACACTCGAATTACTTTTTGCCGATCTAATATATATCAGTCTAATTATAAACATTTTAATTGAAATATTCTGATCCGCAACTATTTCTAACTCTTCAAGTGTTTTAAGAGTGAACTGCCAAAATAAAATTAATGTTTGGTTGTCTAATTTATGACTTAAATTTTTTATTAATTCATATTGTTCATCATTTAAATCAAAGCTAGTTGCTTCGCTTGATAAATATTCGATATTTTTGAAGTAATATAACAACTCAAGAAAATCATTTAAGAAAATTTTAGGTTCAACACCTTGATCATATATTTGTTTATAAATATTCAATGACTTTTCTTGATCTGCTTCAAAAATACTCTGAAAAAGTGTAATTAAGTTTGATTTATCAAAATATCCAAATATTTTTTGTGCATCTTCTAATTCAAGTAATTTATTTTCTTTATTTGATAGAAGTGCTCTATCAAGTAAAGAGAGGGCGTCTCTCACTGACCCCTCAGAAATTTTAACAATTAATTTAAGTGCATTATCTGATATATAGCCGTTTTCTAATTTATTTATTTTTTTTATATACTCAAATAATTGACTAGATTTTACTCTAGACAAATCAAACCTTTGACATCTTGAAAGCACAGTTACAGGTATTTTTTTTATTTCAGTGGTCGCAAATATAAATTTGAGTGCTCCACCATTTTTATATTCAGGTGGCTCCTCTAAAGTTTTTAAAAGCGCATTAAAAGCTTGTTTGCTCAACATATGTACTTCGTCAATTATAAAAACCTTAAATTTTACACTAGTTGGTCCATACCTCGAAAAATCAATTAACTCTCTAACATCATCTACTCCAGTTTTACTTGCAGCATCCATTTCTAAAACGTCTATATGATTTGACATGGATATAGAGTGGCAACTATCACATAATTTTTCTTTACATAGTTTTTCAACTCCGTATTTACAATTTAAAGCCTTTGCGACCAGTCTTGCAAAAGTCGTTTTGCCCACTCCTCTTATCCCAGTAAACAGATATGCATTTGGGATTTTATTTTGTTTAATAGAGTTAAATATTGTTTCACTTGCAATTTCTTGACCAACAACATCCTCAAAAACAACTGGTCTATATTTCAATGCTAATACTTTTGAATTAGTGCTCATATTTTAATCTAGGAGACTAGAACCTGAAAAACTGTCTTTACGACTGCTTCCGTTAAGATCTGATCGGGTTCAAGCAGAATTCACCTCTAGCCTCCAATGCTATTATATCAGCAATAAAATTCAATCTACAACTATCA
>MDTD01084721.1_pt1 | contig 11191 bp, 13 predicted proteins | sample 811221 | NCBI WGS metagenome assembly MDTD01 (sample SAMN05326646, study PRJNA326480) | marine metagenome | isolation source: seawater | place: Pacific Ocean: South West | collected 2011
TTGTAGATTATTTGAAAAAGAAAAAAGAAAAAATAGATTTTTGTATTGTAGGTGAACCTACAAATCCAAATAAACTGGGAGAAATGATAAAAATAGGAAGACGCGGTAGTATGTCCGGAGCTATAATAATTTCTGGATCACAAGGCCATGTAGCTTACCCTCATCTTTCTAATAACCCTATAAATACGTTGGTAAAAATTTGTAAAAAACTTAAAGAATATAAGTTAGATAAAGGAAACAAAAACTTTCAGCCTTCTAATTTAGAAATTACATCAATAAATGTTAACAATACAGCTACGAATGTTATTCCAGCACATGCTAAGGCTCAGTTCAATGTTAGGTTTAATAATCTTCATACGTCACATAGTTTGAAGAAAAAAATTTATACGATAGTTAAAAATTTGAGCAAAAAAAATAAGTGTAAGTTTAAAATTGATTTTCATGTAAGTGGGGACTCTTTTCTTACAAAGCCTAATAAAACAATTTACATGGCTAAAAATATAATTAAAAAAATTACAAAAATAACGCCAGTATTTTCTACAACTGGTGGTACATCTGATGCAAGGTTTATAAAAAAAATTTCTCCTTGTCTTGAGTTTGGTTTAGTTAACAAAACAATGCATAAAATTGACGAATGTGTATCTTTGAAAGATTTAAAAAACCTCACAAAGATTTACCAGAATATCCTTGAGGATTATTTTAGGTGAAACCTTACAAGATTCAAAAATCAAAAATTGATAATTTGGGGCTTTACGCAACCAAAAATATAAAAAAAGGAACTCGTGTTATAGAATATAAAGGTAAAGTAATAACAAGAAGAGAAGCAGAGGAAAATCCAAAATATGACAACGGTAAAGCAATTTACCTTTTTAATTTAAACAAAAGATACGATTTAGATGGAGATTTTAGATTTAATACTGCAAGACTCATAAATCATTCTTGTAATCCTAATTGCGAAGTAACTGGAGCTGGACTTAAAGTTTGGGTACACGCAATTAAAGATATTAAAAAAGGGCAAGAATTTTCCTATGATTATGGGTTTAGTTATGATGAGGATTTTAAAAATTACCCTTGCAAATGTGGTTCAGAAAATTGTTGTGGTTATATTGTGAGGGAAGGATCTAGATGGAGAATTAAAAAAAAAAAGAAAAAAAGGTGAAAAAATTACTTTTTATATGTCCTAGAAACCCATTTTCCGGAAGATATTCCGGTGATGTTATAAGATCAAAAAAATTTGTAGAATTTTTAAAAAAAAAATACAGAATCACAATAATTACTTCTGAAAATGATTATTTATACAGGAAAGTAAATAATATTAATTTAATTAATTTTAAAGAAGAAAATCTTTTTTTCAAAATTATTTTCATAATTTTTTCAATTTTAAAGTTAAAACCACTTACCATGGGTTATTTTTATTCCAGAAACTTAAACAAATATATTGAAAAAAATATTAACAATTTTGATCTAGTTTTTTGTCACACAATAAGAGTTGCGCAATATGTGTTTAATTTAAATATAAAAAAAAAGATACTTGATATGGGTGATCTCTATTCTAATAATTATTACCAGACTTATAAAGTTAAAAGTTTTTTCAATCCTTCGAAATTTGTTTATTTAATCGAAAGTTTTTTAATAAAAAAATTTGAAAGAGAGTGTTTTAATAAATTTGACAAGATATTTTTGTTTTCAAAAAAAGAAATTCGCTCTTTAAATTTTAAAAAAAGAAAAATTCATCAAATAAACTTTGGAGTCGATAATATTAAAAAAAAATTTAAATTTAATAATAACAACAACAAAATCGTTTTCATAGGAAATATTAAATACTTACCTAATAAGATTGCGTGTGAAAATTTCTTAAAAAATATATTTCCTGAAATTAAAAAATTTCATAGAGACATTCAATTTCATATAATAGGTGAAATATCTAAATTGAACCGATTATTATGGAAAAAAGATAATTCAGTTGTAATTCATGGAAAAGTAAAAAATATTGATGCTTTAATATCAAAAACTTTCTGCGGATTGGCGAATTTAAATGTTGCTTCAGGTATTCAAACAAAATTACTCACATATATGTCTTATGGCATTCCAGCTATTGCAAGCAAACAGGTAATAGACAATTTTGATGCAATCAGTTCCTCTTGCTTGCCAACTTATAAAAATAACAAAGAATTAATAAAATTAATTTTGAAATTAAAAAATAATAAAAATTTTAGTAAATCTATTTCAATGAAAAGTTTAAATGTCATTAAAAAGTTTAAATGGGATAATGTCCTAAAAGAATTAAAGATTTAATCTAGAAAACTTGGTCTTTTATATTTTTTAAATCAGCTTCTACCATTTCTTTTACGAGATCTTCAAACTTTATTTTTGGTTCCCAATTTAATTTCTTCTTAGAATTTGTTGGGTTGGCCAAAAGTGTTTCTACTTCTGTAGGCCTAAAAAATCTTTCATCAATTTTTAAATAATCTTTATAATTTTTTCCAACATGTTTAAAAGCTATATCTAAAAACTCTTCAACAGAATGTTGCTCTCCTGTACCTATAACGTAGTCTTCTGCCTTTTTTTGTTGCAGCATTAACCACATAGCTTCAACGTAATCTTTCGCATGACCCCAATCTCTCATAGCTTTAATATTTCCCAATCTTAACTCTTTTTGAAGATTGTTGTGTATTTTAGCAACTGCCAGTGAAATTTTTCTTGTAACAAATTCAAAACCTCTTCTTGGAGACTCATGATTAAACAATATGCCTGTACTTGCAAAAAAATTATAGCCTTCTCTATAATTTCTTGTTAATTCAAAACCAGCAACTTTTGAAATTCCATAAGCTGATCTTGGATAAAATTTTGTATTTTCATTTTGTGGGGACTCCACGGCCTTTCCAAACATTTCAGAAGATCCTGCAAAATAAAATTTTGATTTTGGTGAAAACTCCTTCATGGACGACAACATATAATGAGTTCCATTTATATTTGTATTCAATGTGGAAAATTCATCTTCAAATGAATTGGCTACATAACTTTGTGCAGCTAAATGGTAAATTTCATCAGGTTGAATTTTATTGATTATTTGTGCCAAACTTGGAAAACTCTCTAATGATCCGCTATGTAGCTTTAATTCCTTTTTAATTGATCTAAGTCTCCACAATCTATGAGTTTCGTCTTCTAAAGCTACTCTTCGGATTATGCCATGAACCTCATAGTTTTTATTCAATAAAAACTCAGATAAGTAAGAGCCATCTTGACCAGATATTCCTGTGATTAAAGCTTTTCTCATAAATTTTATTTTCTAGTTATATCATTAATTTGTTTTATTCTAGTAAATTACTTTCTTAAGGTAGAGGCCACATGCTGGGGCTGGGGGTGCGCAAAAATTTCTTTTTTTTGATTTTAGTACGAATTTGATTTTATCTGATTTCCATTTTTTTTCTCCAACATATTTTAAACACCCAACCATAGATCTTACTTGGTTTTGTAAAAAAGACTTTGACTCGAAGATCACTATTATCTTCTCTTTTTTTTTTTTTAATTTGAGCCTTTGTTATTAACTTTACAGGGTTTTTTGCTGTACATGATGATGCTCTCATTGATGTAAAGTCATGTGTACCTGAAAAAAACTTTATCCCCTTTTTCATCTCTTTAAAATCGAGTTTTTTTCTTATTAACCATGATCTTTTATCATAAAATGGTGAATTAACATTTCTATTTAAAATTATATATTCGTATATTTTTTTTTTAACACTATATCTTGCATGAAAATCTTTTTTCTTTTGATTTACACTTTTAATTGAAATAGATTTGTCTTTTAAAAAAAAATTTATTGAATTTAAAAATTTGTATTTATCTTCTATCTCTTGTTTTGAAAAAAAATTTGCACTTTGTCCTAAAGCATGAACACCGGCATCAGTTCTTCCTGAGCCAATTACTTTAATCTTTTTTTTAAGAACTTTATTTATAGCTTTTTCAATTAAGTACTGAATAGAAATACCTTTTTTTTGAATTTGCCAGCCTACAAAGTGGGTTCCGAGATATTCGATAATTATTTGATAATTGTACATTAGTGAAGTATCTCACCTTTTTTGATTTTATATCCCATCAAAAAACTCTTTGATGGTAGCGCTGTTTTCCCTTCCTTTTGAACTAAATTAATTTTTATAGAGCTATCATGACAACCAACGACGAGATCATCTGTTAAAACCTCTCCTATTTTTCCATGATGTTTTGACTCTTCGGCTTCAATAATTTTTATTCTAGTATTGTTGTGTTTAAACCAAACACCTGGATAAGGATTTAATCCTTTAATTTTTGCAATAAGTATTTTTGCTGAATCATTCCAATTGATCTCTGATTCTTTTTTATCAATCTTTTTGGCGTAAGAAACTAGTTCTTCTTTTTGATTTGTAAAACTTGCTTCATCTTTTTCGAATAATGATAAAGCTTCTAAAATTAACCTTGATCCTATTGTCGATAATTTCTTGCTCAAAGATAAGAAATTATCTTTATCGTCTATTGAAATGCTTTCTTGTAATATGTAAGGTCCAGCATCAAGCTTTGATATGATCTTCATTATAGAGACTCCAGTTTCTTTATCCCTCTCCATTATTGATCTTTGAATAGGAGCAGCCCCCCTCCATTTTGGAAGTAAGGATGCATGGATATTCAGAAATATTTGATTTTTCTCATTTAATAATTTTTCTGGAATCATTTGACCGTAAGCTACCACGACTACGAAGTTAGCTTTTACTTTTTTTATAAATTCAATCTCTGCTTCATTGTTCAGATTATTTGGATGCCTAATTGGTATATTTAATTTTTCTGCCTCCAGGTGAACTGGCGATTTCAATATTTTTTGTCCTCTAGATTTTTTTTTTGGTGGTTGAGTAAAAACACTTACAATTTTGTATTTAAGATTTAGTGATTTCAATATAGGAACAGAAAATTCAGGGGTCCCCATAAATATTATTCTGTATGACATAAAGCTTATAAAACAGTTTTGTTTATTGTTTTTTTTTGTTTTATTAATTTTTTGATTATCATATCTCTTTTAAGTTTTGATAAATAATCAATAAATAAAACACCATTTAAATGATCAATTTCATGTTGAATACAAGTAGATAGAAGTCCTTCTGCTTTAAGTTCTTTTTTTTTTCCATAGTAATCTACGTATTCAATATTACATTCAGATGGTCTTTCAATTTCGGCAAAGTATCCCGGAAGGGATAAACAACCCTCTTCATACAAGGAAGTTTTTTTTGACTTAAACTTGATTTCAGGATTTATCAAAAATATTGGATTTTTTTCCTCTTCTTTCTTGGAAATATCTATTACTATCAAACGTTTTAAAATACCAATTTGGACCGCTGCTAAACCAATACCAGGAGCTTTGTACATTGTTTGCAACATATCGTCCAAAAGTTTTCTTGTATGGTCATCTACATTTTCTAATTTTGAGCTTTTTTTTCTTAGGATGGGATCTGGTTCAATAACTATATTTCGTAAAGTCATTTATCTTATGCTCTTTCGGGTAGAGCTAATGTAATAACTTTGTTTCTAATAATTGACAGGTTCATCTTATTTAGGAGTTTAATTACAAAATAAATTGTCTCTGAGTCAAGTTGGTAAATTTCGTCCTCACCTATAATCTCAATTATCTTTAAGGTCAAAAATGCTTTTTGATCATTATCAATTAATTTTAATAGATTTTCTGGTACCTCAAACTTTTCTGATAATTCATTATACTTAAAATTTGCTGGCAGAGAAAAACCATCAGAAATTAGTGAGTCTGCCAAAGCCAAATCTTTAGCTGATACAAAATATTTATTATTTTTAGTTATTTTTTTAAAAATTTTATCTATGTCTTTTTGCACTTTTTTTTTGTTTTCACCTTCAACAAAGTGTTTCAATATTTTTGATTGATGCAAAATTTTATCATTATATTTAATTTTTCCTGAGATAAAGTTGTCATCTAAAATTACTCTGCTAGATGCAGCTTCTTGATATTCTTTTGGCAAATTTTCTAGTCCTATTTCCTTAATCTTATCACTTAAAAAATTTGAATAAATATTACTCAAATTATTTTTTTTAAATAAACTCTCTAATATAAACAAATACTCAATTTTTTGTTCGTATGTCTCCGATAATAAATATTTTTGGTAGATAAGCGCTCTACTATCACTTTCATCGAGATTTTTATAATTATCTTTTGCATTTATCAATTTGCTCAAGTTAAAGGGAATCTGTCTGTAAATTTCAAAAATTGTATTTTTATCCAGCTGGTTATTATTTGCAGCTAATTCTAATTCTTTTAACTTTTTTTTGTCATTTGCATCATCAAGTTTGATTAAATTAGCAGCGTTTAAATATTTCCAGATTTCTGGTTTTGTTTTTGGCGTCGGTTGATATTCAAAATTTGATGTAGTGATGCTAGATAGATAAAAACTTAAAAGATTTTTTTCATTCACTTTAGAGCTTGTATTTGGAGAAACGCCAAGTAAGAAATTTATTTTATCGTCATAAAATTTGCTCGATTGTTTTTGCTCTCTTAAAAGATCTAACAAAAGTTGTGCTTCTGGTTTTTTATTATTAAAAATTAAACAATAAATTTTAAACTTTTCTAGATACGGATCTTTTATACTGGCATCTACAAATTTTATCTTTTCACAACCCTCCTTGATATCTGCCTTAGCAATATTTTTATCGACAAGATATTGTACAGCTCTACTTTTTGAGTCGAATTCATTGTTTTGTTTAAGAAATTTTTCAATCAAATCTATTCGGTCATTTTTGATTAACCAATTTATTTTGAAATTAACAAATTCTTTCTCAGTCATATCTTTTGGTGGATAGGAAAAAGAAAGTAATACTATTTCCAAAAGTTCTTTAGATGACTTTGAAAGCTCGATCTTATTTAATCTTTTCAAACTTGATCTCAAATCATCTGCCTTGGTATTTGTCCACATATTTAAACTTAAATTGTAATTTGCTGGCTCATATATTCCATAAACATTTTTTTCCTCAGATTTAATTTCATTTCCTTCTTGGATTTCTATTTTATCTAGACTTCTGACAGTACCAGAAGCTTTGTTGTTATTGTTGTCTTTAGGATTTTTATCTAATGTTTTTAAAACTTTATTATTAGTTTTATTTTGATTATTCCAAATATCTATTTTTTCCTCACTCCACGAAGGAGAGAGAGAAAATAAAATTAATAAGCCAAGTAAATATTTAAAGCTTTTTAATTTCATTTGTTACATCAATCTTGAATTTTTTTTCTGGACTTGGAAATTTGATTTTTTCAATTAAGAAAACTGCAAATACTATAAGAACAATTGTAAAAATTAATTTTACAAGAAGTTTGAATAGTGTATTTCCTATTTTAGGTTTTCTGTTGTATTTAAGTTGCATACTATACGATTTGATTTAAACTTAATAAATAAGACATATTTATGAAAAATCAAAACTTAAAAATTATATAAAGTGGAAAAAAACCTTGCTTTAACAGGTATGATGGGTGTAGGGAAAACTACAATAGGTAAAACATTGGCAAAAAAACTAAAGTATAATTTTATCGATATTGATAAAATTATAGAAAACCAAGAGGGTCAGTCTATTAGTTCGATATTTAAACACAAGGGTGAAAGTCATTTTAGAAAAATAGAGAAAGATATAACTTTATCAGAACTTAAAAAATCCAACTCTGTGATTTCATTGGGTGGTGGGGCTTTTTTAAATAGCTCAATTAGGAAATCTACAAAAAAAAATTCAATTAGTTTTTGGTTAGATGTTCCTATTTCTATATTACTCAAAAGATTAAAAAAAAGTAAAAACAGGCCAGTTTTAGGTAAAGAAAAAACAAATGACTCAATAAAAAGAATATATTTTGAAAGGAAAAAATTTTATAATCAAGCAAATTATAGAATTAATTGTAAAACTCTCACTTTAAAAAAAATTGTAGAAAATATTTTAGACTTGTATGAAAAACCAAGAAATTAAATTTGTAAATAACTTTGAGAAGTACTCTGTGTTTATTGGGGTCAACACTCTTAATTTACTAAAAAAAAAAATTAAGTACTTATGTCCAAAAGCTCAAAAAATAGGGGTTATAATTGATAAAAATTTACCAAAACAACATAAAAAGAAATTAAAAGATAAACTCAAAGGATACGAAGTTTTATTTGTTTCCTTTACTGCCAATGAGAAAAATAAGTCTCTAGATAAAGTTAATTTTATTTTAAATTTTCTTTTATCTAAAAATTTAAATCGTTCTGACTTATTGATCGGTTTTGGTGGAGGTATTACCGGTGATGTAGCTTCGTTTGTTGCGAGTATTTACAAAAGAGGTATAAACTTTATTAATATTCCAACAACTCTGCTAGCTCAGGTCGACTCAGCTATTGGAGGGAAAACTGGTGTAAATTCAAATTTTGGCAAAAATTTAATTGGTTCTTTTTATCAACCTAAGTTAGTTATAATTGATACAATATTTTTGAAATCTCTTCCAAAAAAAGAAATGGTATGTGGTTACGCAGAAATTTTAAAACACTCGATTATAAAAGATAAATTATTTTTTAATTGGTTAAAGAAAAATACCAAGTTCATTTTGGCAAAGAAAAACAAACAATTAATTTATGCAATTAAAAAAAGTTGTGAAATCAAAATGTTTTTTGTTAAACGAGACACTAATGAAAAAGGTTTGAGAATGACACTTAATTTCGGACACACTTTTGCTCACGCTATAGAGATAAAAAATAACTTTTCAAAGAATGTTACCCACGGTGAAGCAGTTTTGTCTGGAATGATTTTAGCAAGTAAAATTTCAATGCATAAAAAGATATGCTCTAGTAAAACCTTCGATGAAATAAAAAATATATATAAACAAAATTATTTAGATTATACATTCAAAAAATACTCTAATAAAAATGAAATAAATAAATTGCTTCCTTATCTTAAAAACGACAAAAAAAATAATGATGACAAAATAAATTTTATCTTATTAGAAAAGATAGGTAAAACAACTTTGCCTAATAAAAATAAATTATCTTTAAAAAATTTGAAAAAAATTACTCCTATTATTGCTCAATATTAATTTCTAAGGCATGTATTTCATTTGAAAGTTCATCTTTTAGAATTTTCATAATTTTTTTTTGAGCTGAAACCCTTGAAATAGAATTTAAATACAAAGATTTAATTTTTAAATGTAAATGAAATTTATCAGGTTTAAACGATTTGTGTTTTTTATGTTTATGAGAATTATCAACAATTTCTATATCTTCAATTTCTATTTCTTTTTTTAATTTTTTAATAATCCTTTCAAAAAAAATATTCATTACTCGGATTTTACTATATAGATAAATGTAATGAAAATAATTTGTGATTGGGAAAATTGTAAAGAAATTGGGTCTTATAAGGCACCAATTGAAAAAGATAATAGTAAAAAATATAGATTGTTATGTTTAAATCATATCAAAATATTTAATAAAAACTGGAATTATTTTGAAAATATGAATGATCATGAAATAGAATTTTTTATCAAATCTGATTTAACGTGGCACAAATCCACAAAAACGTTTGGATCATCAGATAATTTTTTTAATATTTTGTGGAACAATGCTTTGGATGATAAATTAAATATCTTTAAGAGCTCAAATTTTAAAGATTTCAAGAAAACAAAAGTGTCACAGCAAGATAAAGATGCTTTGCAAGTGATGGGATTAAATGAGGATGTAAAATGGGTAAAAATTCAATCAAAATTCAAAGAACTTGTAAAAAAGTATCATCCTGATAAAAATCAGGGAGATAAAAAATTTGAAGATAAGTTAAAAAAAATTACTTTGGCATATAGTCAATTAAAAAAAACTTTAGGAAAAAAATGAGCCCAGAACAGTTCTTGTCAAAAACAGATATAAAACTTTCAGTAAAGCAAACATTTGGCTTCGAAAGTGATATGCAAGTTGGAGCTTTTTCAAAAAAAAATGAATACGTCCCAAAGATAGATCCTGATTATAAATTTGATAAAGATACCACTTTAGCTATTCTTGCGGGATTTTCTTATAATAAAAGAGTGTTAATTCAAGGTTATCACGGTACTGGAAAATCTACTCACATAGAACAAGTGGCTGCAAGACTTAACTGGCCTTGTGTTAGGGTAAATTTAGATAGCCACATAAGCAGAATAGATTTAATTGGAAAAGACGCCATTGTATTAAAAGATGGAAAACAAATTACTGAGTTCAAAGAAGGTATTTTACCTTGGTCAATTCAAAATCCAGTTGCGTTAGTTTTCGATGAATACGATGCTGGAAGGCCTGATGTCATGTTCGTAATTCAAAGAGTTTTAGAAAGCGAAGGAAATTTTACATTATTAGATAAAAATAAAGTTTTACAACAACACGATCTATTTAGAATTTTTGCCACTACAAATACAGTTGGGCTAGGTGATACAACTGGTATGTATCATGGTACTCAACAAATTAACCAAGGTCAAATGGATAGATGGAATATAGTTTCAACTTTAAACTATCTGCCTTTTGAAAAGGAATTAGAGATCGTTTCTGCAAAAAATAAAAGTTTTAACAATAAAGAAGGAAAAGATCTTTTATCAAATATGATAAAAGTCGCTGATCTAACAAGAAAAGGTTTTATAAATGGTGACATATCAACAGTTATGAGTCCTCGTACAGTTTTACATTGGGCTGAGAACACGAGTATATTTAAAGATCAAGGATATGCTTTTAGAATTACATTTTTAAACAAGTGTGATGAACTAGAGAAAAAAATAATCTCTGAGTATTATCAAAGATGCTTTGGTGAAGATTTGCCTGAATCGTCTATAAACATCACTTTATAAAGTGGAAAATAAAAAAGAAAAAATAGCTGATTTTAAAACAGCAATAAGTTCTACGGTAAGGTCGCTATCTAATTCAGAAAAAATTGAAGTTTCATTTGGTAATGAAAGCTCCAAATCTGAAACAAATTCAATTAGACTGCCAGAACTAAGCCCTATTAATAACGAGCTAAATTATAATCAAATAAGAGCAATAGCAGATTCAAAATCTTTGAGACATAGATTCTCTGATCCAAAAACATTTAAACAATATGAGCCAGAAGGAAATATATCTAAACAACTATATAGAATTTCAGAAAAAATTAGATGTGAAAAAATTGGAACTAGTTATTTTAAAGGAGTAAAAAA
>MDTD01019600.1_pt1 | contig 11190 bp, 9 predicted proteins | sample 811221 | NCBI WGS metagenome assembly MDTD01 (sample SAMN05326646, study PRJNA326480) | marine metagenome | isolation source: seawater | place: Pacific Ocean: South West | collected 2011
AGCTTTAATAATTTATTAGCAAATAAAATTGAATAATTTTATTCATATTAAAATAAAAACATCCAATTATGGCGAATGTTCAAGTTAATGCAAAAGGTTTTCTGCAAAATCTAGCTAGTCGGATGGGACATGATACTTATTCTTTAATAATCGAAGAATTAAATAATATCAAAATTAAACATTTACAAAAAAATTCTTCAAAGGATCTCAAATTTCATTTCATTCCGTTAAAATTTAACGGGAGGAAATGGAAAATTTATTTTATCGTTGACAATATAAATGGTTTTGAAAATATAGGCGAGTTTAACAGAGCTATAACTATTTCTTCTAGTATTAAGAGTGAATTTAGTAATTGTGGTTTAGGTTCAAAGTTATTCTTTTCTAAATTTGGTATACCTGGTAAGGGAATATGGTGGACAAAAAATTCAAGTGGTGAACAATATATGGCAACATGGAATTGTAAAACCTCTGATCCAGAAATTCGTGATGATATATTTTTCAAAGTTGATTCATCAAATTATCCTGATTTCGAGCCAATAATTTCCTTTATATATGACAAGTATTTTAACATTAATATAGATGAAAATTGTAGTGGATCTTTTAAAATGATAATCGATGATCCAAATGTAACATGTGAAGAAATACTGTCTGCACTAAAAACAAATGACCTAAGTACATGCTATATAGATACTGATCAGATGGATATTAAGGATACTAGTTTGAATAAATATTATGACAAATTTCGTACACCAAGGTATATCGGGAAAAACCCATTATATCCTAAATTGAATGTTCTAATTGGAGAACACTGCTTTAACTTATTAGAAACACATACAAATTTTAAAATATATATATCAAATTGTGTTGTGCCGTCTGTGCCATTTACATTCAGTGACGATGGATTAGGTTGTGGCAGTATTACAAATAAATTAGTAATTAACTATCATGAAAGCAAACCAGAGAAAGTTAGTGTTTATATAGTTGAAGATACCATATATAAAAAAATACTACAAACACCTTCAAGAAGTTCTACAGATACTATTAAAGAAGTCGATGAAGGTTCTCTACCAAAAGAAGGTAATTGGATCAGTGCTGAATTCACAACTGCCTTTATTGAAACAAACAAATGGAAAGAACAACATATTTTTGGTAGGGATATGGAACTTGGTTTAGATATTAGACGTAACCTGTTAATACTCGTTAATGACAGAGTACTTTCACGAGCATCTACAAGTATTGGTAAATCAGCTAATTGGACCGGTTTACGAATTATCTTTAACATAAATAATATTAAGGGTGAAGAACATAGTGTATTGCTAGATATTGATCAGAAAAAAGTTGATTCAACAATTAAGAAAAATATTAATAATATTCTAAAAAATTTATATTGGTATAATCACGCAAAATTATATCAAATGCAGCAACAAGGTAAGTGTAAAACATACCCTGTTTATGAGCATATTGTAGATATTAAAGATACTCAAGAATTAACACAACAGATTGAAGATACAAAGATTGTCCTTTCAAAAAAGAAAGATAGACAGGATTTTGGTAAAAGAGAGGTTGAGAAAGGTCATGAACGTTTTAGTGGGAGATGTCCATTTACAGGACAAAAACTCAACTTAGATGGGCAAAAGGGTGTTTCTTGGGAAGCTGATCATTATGATGATGATCGTTCAAATAACTCTTGGGAAAATTATAACCCAATTGTAAAATCAGCACATAGTTACAAAACAAAGTGTTCAGAAAATTTACGTAGAGCAAAAGATAAATTAGAAGAGAAAAAAGGCAGTGCGGATGGAGATGAAATACGAAGACTTGAAAATAAAATTAGGGAATGCGAGGGAGAGTACACTACATACCTTGAACAACCACATATAAAACATATTCAAGATTTAGAACATGGACTAGAAGCTTTATCTCAGAAAAACTTTGGGCATAAAAAGAATTTAAGCTATGATGATGATACCGTTTCAAAGCTACTTATAAAAGCTATTTCTCATCAAAATGAATCTGTTAGAAAAAAAATACTAGAAAGTCTTTCTACTTGATATTTTATACAAATTAAATAAAATTGAATGATTTTTTATTCTATTTTATCTAAATTATGATACAATCTTTAAATTCAGAATTCGCTACAGGTGACCAATATAATATATTCCTGAAATCCTCTATAAAATGTATTAGTTGTAATCAGGGTCCTTCTGGATTTTCAACTTATTATCATAAAGAAAAAAGAAAAATTATAAGTAAGTATGGCAATTATTGTAGTATGGGATGTGCTATGTACCCAAGAGAAGAACTAAAATTATCAAGATCAAAAACACCCCCTATTTAAACTTTTGTTATAGATATATTATCAATGCCTACTGTATTATAGTAAATATCTCTTAAAACAGAAACGGGTGCAGACGAATCAGATTTTACCAAACCTTTTTTAATTAATAGATTTTTTAAATCTTTTTTACCAACCTTGTTTAACCCTGATTTAATTTTTGAGCTATATTTTATTTTTTTATCAATTTCATGTTTATCAGAAATATTAATTTTAATATTTTTTCGTGTAAATTTTTTAGACCTTTTTACAAAATTTTTTTTTACCGAATTTTTTATATTAAATTTCTGTAAATTAGATTGTTTTAATTTTTTTCTATGAATTATATCTTTTTTATATGTTGAATTTATTTTTTTTAATAACTTAATATCTTTATTTTCTTTAGTAGCTATATCTAATTTGGTAACATTTTTATTTACATGTTTTATATTGTTTGTATTATTGGTATTATTATTACTTACAATATTTTTATTAAATTTCCCCCCTTCAAAATTACTCTTTATACTGTTTTCAGTAGAAGTATATCTTTTAGGTGTGTTTTTTATCTCGGGATTATTTATACTTTTTTTATTTAATAATTCTATTTTCTTTAAAATACCAATATCATTTAGTATATCTTTTTTTATATCATTTTGCTCGTCTTCTCTTTTTTCATTATCCATTTTTTTTTGAATTTTTAAAGAATATTTCTTTTTATTTAATAATTGGTTATTTGCAACACGAACAGTCTTTATCATGATTTATTAATTATATTTTAATTTAAATTTAAAAATTAAAAATTAAACATAATTAAAATTAAAGATATAAATATATAATTATATTATATATCTATGTCTGACGTATATGAATACGTACCGTGTGATGTATGTGGCGAACATATACATTTTGATGATTACATGAGACATCTTCAGATATATCATTATTATGAAGATGATACACAAGAATTGAATGAAAGCCAAACAGATGAAAATAACAATGAAATAAACAATACACACGAAGTAGATGAAAATAATAATGCAATAAACAATGAAAATGATGTAGATCAAAATAATAATGAAGATACTGATACTGGATATGATAATGAAAATACTACACACACATATCCTTCAAATCAAAGAATTAATGACTTATTAAGTAGTTTCTATAATAGTTATAATAGTCAGTTAGACGCAAATAATATCGATGGTTTGAATGATATCCAGCAGAATGCTAGCATTTTACTGAATGCTCTTCAAAATATATCTGGTTTGACAGAAGGAACATTGCCTATAAATCCTCAATCAAATACTAGTAATGATAATAATGAATCTAATGAAAATGAAGATAATGATAATGATGATAACGATAATAATGAAGATAACGATGATAATAATGATATGACAGATGGGGAAAATATCAATGAAAATAACATACAAAATTATAATGGAAATTTCTTACTAAATCAACCAAGGAGAAGACTATTCAGAACTTATACACAATTTTATTATCCTAATTCACAAAATATAACAAATAATTTATTTCAATCTATATTGAATTTAAATAATGGTAGCTCAGGTACAGAAAATAGTAATGATCCGTACCAAAATTTACTTAACCTAGCAGAAAGAATGGGTAAAGTAAATGTTGGTATTAAAGATATAAAAGCTGTTTTGACTGAAATTAAATTAGATGAAAAGATAGAATGCCCAATATGTAAGGATGATATCGAAGATAAAGCTTGTAAAACACTATGTAATCATGTATTTTGTAATGATTGTATAAAAAAATGGTTTGAAACTAATAATAAATGCCCAATATGTAATAAAGATTTAAATGAAATGGCACCAGATAAAAATGTAGTTATTTAAATTATTTAAATAAAAAATTGATTGATAATAAACCATATAAAGGTATACTACATTAATATTTATTAGTTATAAAAAATCTATGGACACTGATAGAATAAATGAGCAAACATCTGAAATCAATCTTGATAAGACATGGTCAAAACTAGTTGATTTGTACTTTAATTCTAATAATGGCTATCAACTAATCAAACACCAAATAGAGTCATTTAATGATTTTATTGAAAATAAAATACCACAGATTATAAAACAATATAATCCAGTAACTATATATCATAACTATAATCAAGAACATAATCAATATTCAAGAGAGATTCAAATATCTTTTGGTGATATTTATATTAGTAAACCACGTATACATGAAAATAATGGGAGTACTAAAAAAATGTACCCAAATGAATCAAGATTAAGGAATTTTACGTATGCAAGTCCATTATATGTAGACATTTTTATAAAAATCTTAACTAAAAAAGGTGATAATCTTGAAAAAACAGAATTAAGTGAGAGGACAATTAAAAAAGTTAACATTGGAAAAATTCCAATTATGTTGCACTCCAAATTCTGCCTCCTAAGTGAAAGGAATCATAAAAATAATATTGATTTAGGTGAATGTAACTGTGATTTTGGTGGTTATTTTATTATAAATGGAAGTGAAAAAGTATTAGTTTCACAAGAACGTGTTGCTGAAAATAAAATGTACGCATTCAAAGATGGAAAATCAACAAGTAAATATTCACATATAGTTGAAATTAAATCAGTACCTCTAGGGAAATTTTTACCAGCTAAAACAATTAGTGTTAAACTTGTTTCAAAAGCTAACTATCTTGGTTATCCAATTAAGGTAAACTTCTCATATTTGAGACAGGATATGCCACTATTTGTCCTCTTTAGAGCTCTTGGAATTGAATCTGATAAAGAAATTATTGATTATATATTCAATAGTGCTAATGCAAAAGAATATGCTAATTTTGTTGACCATCTGAGAGCGTCACTTGATGAATCTAAAAATTTCCAAACACAACCTCTCGCAAATGAATATCTATCTAAATATATAAATATTATTGGTCATCCAAAAGAAATTCAACTTGATCAAGATAAAAAAATATGCTATGTTCGTGATATTATTAAAAGTGAATTTCTACCTCATGTTGGGGATTCACTAAAGAAAAAAGCATTATATTTAGGTATGATGGTACTTAAATTACTACGTTCAAATTATGGTATTATTGATTATGATGATCGTGACAGCTATATTAATAAAAGAGTCGATACTCCTGGTATATTACTCAGTAACCTGTTTAGACAACATTTTACAAAACTGATTAAAGATATGCGTAATAGTATCATGAAAGAACTTAACAATGGAAGCTGGAAATCATCTAATAATATAAATGACATTATTAACCAAACAAATATATATAAAATACTTAAATCAACTACTATTGAAAGTGGAATTAAATATTCTTTAGCAACTGGTAACTGGGGTATGAAAAATATGACCAGTAAAGTTGGTATTGCACAAGTACTTAGTAGGTTATCCTATAATAGCACATTCTCACATTTAAGAAGAATTAATACACCTATTAATAAAACTGGAAAATTAATTCCACCAAGAAAATTGCATAGCACATCGTGGGGATATGTCTGTCCAGCTGAAACTCCAGAAGGTGGTTCCGTTGGTGTTGTTAAAAATCTTGCATGTATGTCATATATCACACACGATTTTAGTAATGATCCAGTTATACACCATTTACTACAAAACGGAGTTAAAAAAACGGAAGATGTCTCTCTTGATGATTTAAAAGGACAAACAAAAATCTTTGTAAATGGTGACTGGTTTGGAGTATACGACAATCTTATTGAATTAACTTCAAATATGAAAAATCTAAGAAGTAATGGCACTATTAATCCATTCACATCTATTGTACCTGTTTATAACTCAAATGAACTTCTATTTTATACTGATGCTGGTAGATTAATCAGACCTCTGCTAAAAGTTGAAAAAAATAAATTACTCATTTCTGCTAATAATATGGAAAATATTAAATCAAAAAAAATTACCTGGTGGAATTTATTGATTAAAAATAATCAATTGAACAGCGATAAATCCTGTGGTGTAATTGAATATATTGATACTCAGGAAGCAAACACTTGCCTCATAGCCATGTACCAAAAAGATTTAAAGGACAAATATAAAAGTTTTACACACTGTGAAATACATCCCTCTATGATATTAGGTGTACTTGCATCATGCATTCCATTTTCAGATCATAATCAATCTCCTAGGAATACATATCAAAGTGCTATGGGAAAACAAGCAATGGGTGTTTATGCAACTAATTTTAGAAACCGAATGGATACTCTTGGTCATGTACTTTCATATCCCATGAAACCATTAGTACAAACTCGTATGATGAATCACCTATATATGAAAGAAATACCAAATGGTATCAATGCCGTTGTTGCAATTGCAATCTATTCTGGTTATAACCAAGAAGATTCTATAATGATGAATAAATCCGCAATTGATAGAGGAATGTTTCGTTCAACTTTCTACCGGACATACAAAGACGATGAAAAGAAAAATCAATTATCTGGTGAAGAAGAAAAATTCTGCAAACCAAATATACCAATTACAAAAGGTATTAAACCAGGTGATTACTCAAAATTGGATGAAAGTGGATTCGCAAAAGTCAATCAATATATGAATGGTGGCGATATAATTATCGGTAAAGTTGTACCATTAAAATCTTCTGTAAAAAAACTACAAGAACAGAAAAAATTTAGAGATAGTAGTACATCTCTTCGTAGTAATGAATCTGGAATTATTGATAAAATTTACCTAAATAGGAATGGTGAAGGTTATCGTTTCTGTAAAATACGTGTTCGTTCAGAAAGAATTCCAACAGTTGGTGATAAGTTCTCTTCGAGGCATGGACAAAAAGGTACTGTAGGTATGGTTTATAATCAAGAAGATATGCCATTTAGTAAAGATGGTATTATACCTGATTTGATCATGAATCCTCATGCTGTTCCTAGCCGTATGACAATTGGTCAACTTATTGAATGTGTAATGGGTAAATCATGTGCCCACCTTGGTATTCAAGGTGATGCAACACCCTTTACAAATATTCAAGTTGAAGATATATGTGAAACACTTGAAAAATGCGGTATGAATAGATATGGTAACGAGATACTTTATAATGGTCGAACTGGTGAACAACTTACATGCTCCATATTTATGGGTCCAACATATTATCAAAGGCTTAAACATATGGTTGATGATAAGATACATTCACGAGCAACTGGTCCTCTTGTTATGCTTACAAGACAACCTGCTGAAGGTCGTGCACGTGATGGTGGTCTCCGTTTTGGTGAAATGGAAAGAGATTGTATGATCGCTCATGGTGCTGCCGAATTCTTGAAAGAAACTCTCCAAGATCGATCCGATAATTATCGTGTATATATCTGCAAGAAAACTGGACTCATTGCTGCTGTCAATCCCGAAAAAGGACTGTATAACTCATTCTCTGGTAATACCACTGACTTCTCTGAAGTTCGTATACCATATGCTTTCAAATTATTACTTCAAGAATTACAGTCTATGTCTATCGCTTCCCGCCTAATTACTGGATAAATTTCCTTCATCTTTATTCTCATAATTCAATATTTTTTTACTATAATCTAACCACATTTCTTTCACTCCATTAAAAGACTTAAATGTCTTATATAATACATAAATTACTATTGGTATTACTATTAATAGAAACAAGAAAATCATAATAAAAAATATATAACTATTCGACTTTTCCTTTTCTGTATTTAAATGTAAATTTCCTTTCATGTTTGACATAAAATAACCAACAATTATTAATGTAAATATACTCTTTAAATTTAGATTATTGACAGCTTCAAATAAATCATTTTCTCCTTGCATTATACAGAAATAAAATATTATTATTATAAAATTAAACGTAATAACTATATTTTATTATTCAAATTGTATAAATATAGTACCAAATTTATTATTCTATATTTTTTCTTTATTGAAACATTAAACCTTTCATTTGTAAAATTTGATATCGAAGTCCTTTTTAAAATACCCTTCAATATATTATTTATGTTATCAATTTTATCCTTTTGTATATTTTTATTCCTCTGTATACAAAAATAAATTGTATTTATAAAAAAAGATATGTCATAGTATGGATATCTTGTATCTTTATCTATATTGAAAAAAGAATTTCTTGGATATTTTACACTACTCATACTAAAATCAATTAATTTTAGTTTATATTTTTCTTTAGGTATTATGAATATATGTTCTCTACTTTTGAATTTTATTATATATAAAATTTTCCTATTATTTTTTGTTAACAGTATATTCCCTCCATTTAAATCATTATGATATAAACCATTTTGATATAGAAGTATAATTGTTAATATACCCTGTATTATTATGTATTTTACTTCACAAACAGTTACGTTATAATTTGATAAATAATAAAATAAAGTTATTCCATTTATATTTTCCATTACAACATTATAATTTAATTTATCGATACCTACATACTTTACATATCTATCATTATAATGAAAATAACTACTGTAAATTCTTGCAAGATTAAAAAAATTTTTTTTCTTTAATAAAATATGAACATAATCCATTTTTTTTATTAAATCTACTAGAATACCTTCTTGCAATTTTATTGGTAAATTTTTAAATCTTTTAATTATTAAATCCAAATTTATAACTTTCACTACTAAACTGTCAATTGGATAATTCATTAAAATTGATCCCTCTTTACAGTTTTTAATATAATGCATTTCAAAAAAAAATATATTCTTTATTACAGATAATATTTTTCTAGTTAATATATTTTTATCATCTTCATGTATATGAATATATAGAGGTTTCATTTACTACGATAATTATAATTATATAAATCACTTATAAAATTATAACTTGTATTTAACCTTAGAATTTATATATTAATTATATTTATAAATTTCTTTACATAATATAATGGAAAAAAAATATAGTGTAAGAAAAAGTAGTATTTTAAAAAAGACATTAAAAAAACAAAGCTGTTCTCCAGAAAATAAATCTAATTCATTTACGTGTTTTAAGAATAGTTCATTAAAAAAAATTATTAATTACTGGAATAGGGATAATCAAGGAAATAAAATTATAATTTCTGACAAAAAAAAATATAGCAACGGAGATCTATGGAATAAAATCGATTCTAAACTTAAATCTAAATGCAATGCTGAATGGTGCTGGGTAGAACAAGATTTTGTTAAAAAACATAATGATAAAGACCTATCTACCACATTCAGACCTAAAATGCCAAAAGATTGGTTAAAACATAAAACAAAATGGCTAACAACAACTAACATAGAAAGTGTTATGAAACAGTATGAAAAAAAATATAATGATTTCTATTTTATTGGAACTGTGCCAATTGATTTCGATTATGAGTATGATGTCGGTCAGTGTATTGTTAATGAACTTTGTAAAATAAATATAGAAAATCTGTATAATATTAATAAAAGAAAAATAGGCGTAGTATTTAATTTAGATGCACATGATGAACCTGGTTCCCATTGGGTTGCACTATATAGTGATTTTAACTTAGGGGAAGTATATTATTATGATTCATATGGTATAATGCCACCCGATGAAGTTCGTGTTTTAATGAATAGAATTAGCTCACAAGGTAAAAATATTACTACCAAATATTCTAAAGCAGGTGAACCATTTAAAATGTATTACAATGATATTAGACATCAATTTAAAAATTCCGAGTGTGGTGTATATAGTATGCATTTTATTAGTGAATGTTTATCAGGTAAACATTTTAAGGATGTTATTAATAATAGAGTTCTCGATGACGATATGAATAAAAAAAGAAATATTTTCTATAGATCTGAGACAAAAATTTAAAATATTTAAAGATTTATCCAATTTTATATTTAATGAGTACTGGTGGATTATCACATACAAAAGAACCTGACGATAATATTAATGAAATTGTTCATTCTGTTAAATCTGAATTACAACAAAAACATGATAAAATATTTACTGAATATACATGCCATTCATATAAAACGCAAGTAGTTGCAGGTACAAATTATTTTGTAAAAGTACATATGTACGACAATATGTACTTTCATTTAAGAATATATAGAAATTTATCTGGTGATATATCACTACATAGCTATCATACAGATAAATCAGTTAAAGATGATATTTCATTTTTTTAATTTTACTTTTTACACCCAGAGTTACAACCTGATTTAGCTATCCATCCTGGATAGTAATAATCCGGATTATATCTTTTTTTCCATCCCTCCTGATAACATTTCTTATCATATAGTTCTTTATATTCAAATTTTGGTAAAATCGAACCTATACCACTATAATTTACTGCATCTGCTGGTGCACCCGTTGTAAATACGGGAACTGGACCATTTACACATTTTTCTTGAGGTATACATGCTGGTGGTCTCTGTTGAGGTACACTCCACCCAGAATTTGGCATATATACAAAACCATAATCTGACAGTATCTTTCTATCTGGTTCCATAAAATATTTTTCATTTTCTTCCTCTGTTGGTATTGGACTACTAATCACTTCATTATCTTCCGAATCATATGTTAATGTACTAAATGGCTCTACTTGTTTTGGATATATTTTCCCTGTTTTTTTACTTATTTCTCTATATTTCTTTGATATATTTTTTCTTTTATTACTTATCTCTTTATTTTTTGATTGTATTTTATTATATTTCTTTTCTGCTTCTCTTACTTTATTCTCATATTCATCCTCATCACTGTCTGAAGAATCATCTTCTTCTTCCCTTGAATACATTTTATATGGGTATTTATTTCCACTTTCTTCTTCAACAACACTTATGTAGTCATTATCATCATCATGTTTTTTATCTGAATGAAACAACTGTCCGATTGCTCTTTTTAATATACCTCCCTTATTATTGTGGTGATGG
>MDTD01011735.1_pt1 | contig 11189 bp, 6 predicted proteins | sample 811221 | NCBI WGS metagenome assembly MDTD01 (sample SAMN05326646, study PRJNA326480) | marine metagenome | isolation source: seawater | place: Pacific Ocean: South West | collected 2011
ATCACCAATCTTTCTTGGTGAGAAGGTGGGTTTATACCGCTGGTCAGCAGTTTTAGCTGGACTCTCAGGTGTGTTGATTATCACTGACCCGTTTTCTGGTGATATGTCATGGTATTTCCTCTATGGCATTGCCGCGGCGCTTACGGGCGCTGTATTATCACTTTTGCTGCGACAGCTTGGCAAAGTGGATGCTCCTGTATCGGTTGCAATATGGTACAATCTTTTTGGATTTGCGGCCTTGAGTATGCTTGTGCTGATACGGCCAGAGCAGCTATATACAATCAGCCAACCAGTAATGATTGATCTCATTCTGCTTGGGATGATTGGAGCCGGCCTGCAAATTGTTTTGACCACCGCCTATCGCCACTCGGATGCAGTTGTTGTTGCATCAATGCGCTATTTGCAGATGCCGGTCTCTGGTGTGGTTGGCTATTCTTTATTTGCCGAAGTTATGTCACATCGGGAAATAATTGGTGCGCTGATCATCATAAGTAGTTGCCTTGTGATTGCGTGGCGTGAATTGGTGCGATCACGCGAGGTCAATCAACCCGGCATTTAGCCAATTAGGGTAGGTGTGCAAAAATGGGCTGACTGTTGCCAGAGGGTTGTTCTTTTCCGGAAAGATGATTAAGACCCGAAATGCTACTTGATAATAACATGACTGTTTGATGTAACTTGGAAGTAAACTGATGGCTGACCATAGAGTACTTATCCGCATCATGGGTGAGAGTGATATTGCTGATGTAAACTTGATAAAACCCTTTTCCGATGCGCAAGGTGGTTCCACGCTTTTGGCTGGGTTGGATCGGCCTGACCAGATCAATCTGCTTGGTCATTGGATGGATCAGGATCGTGGTGCTTCCTTGGCTGGTGACACAATCCATCTCGATGCGATGACGGAAATTGCCAGTAATATTGTGGCTGAGAGCTCCCTCGCGGCAGAGATTAATGCCGGCGCAAATTTTGTTCTGTTGACCATCCTACGGGAAAAATGGCCGGTGGGCTCAAAGTTGAAATTCAAAGTCATTGCTGAACGAGTAGGTGCATATCATACTTACCTTTCGCATATTTGTGCCGCTACGAAGCTGGATAACCTGGAGGATCAGAGCACCTTGAAGAAAGAAGAAACGAACCAATTGGCAATCGCGCTAGGGTTTTACCGGGCAAACCGTCGTTTTTTTGCCAACAGCAGCGCGGTTCAGGGCTTGATTAAGGCTTAGCCTAGCCATCTCCCATTAAGTTTGTAATTCGGGTAGATTTTCAAAATAGGCAAGGGCCTCGGCATTGGCGAGGGCTTCGGTATTTTTAATTGATCGATGGTGAATAATGTCGCGAACAGCAAGTTCGGTGATCTTGCCCGATCTTGTGCGTGGTATATCTGGCACAGCAATGATAAAAGCTGGTACATGCCTCGGGCTGGCTCCTTGGCGAATAGCTACGTTGATGTCCTTTTTTAGCTTATTATTCAATTTTGCGCCATCAGCCAAACGGACAAACAATACAATGCGCACGTCATCTTTCCAGTTCTGGCCGATTACAAGTGCTTCTTTAATAGCGTCAAAAGCTTCGACCTGTCTGTAAATTTCGGCCGTGCCAATGCGCACGCCACCTGGATTCAATGTGGCATCAGATCGTCCATGTATAATCATCCCGCCATTTTGCGTAAGGGTGGCCCAATCACCATGACGCCAAATGCCAGGAAAATGGGTAAAATAGGCCGATTTGTACTTTGTACCATCAGGATCATTCCAGAATTTGACCGGCATAGCGGGGAAGGGCGCAGTGCAACATAATTCGCCCTGTGCATTTGTGATACTGTTGCCGTAATCATCCAGCACTTCTACTTTAATTCCGAGGCCACGTGTTTGAATTTCGCCGGCAAATACTGGCTGAACAGGACAGCCAAGAACAAAGCAAGACACAATATCGGTGCCGCCCGAAATTGAGGACAGTTGGAGATCGCGTTTAATCTTATCATAGACAAAAGCAAATCCTTCGGATGACAAGGGAGATCCAGTAGATAAAATGCTGCGCAGTGCATCAAGACGAACCATTTTTTTGGGCGCGTAACCGGATTGCTGAACAGCATCAATATATTTTGCCGATGTGCCAAAAATTGCAATTTTTTCTTGCTCGGCAAGCTGCCACAGCCGCTCTGGACCGGGATAGAAGGGATTTCCCTCAAATAGAACAAGCTTTGATTTCAAGGCCAATGCAGATACCATCCAGTTCCACATCATCCAACCACAAGTTGTAAAATAGAACATTGCATCGCCGTTGGTCAGGTTGCTATGCAGGCGATGTTCCTTGAGGTGCTGGATCAATGTTCCGCCAGCTCCATGCACAATACATTTGGGCGCGCCAGTTGTACCACTTGAATAAAGGATATAAAGCGGGTCATTAAACCCGATGCGGGTAAAGCCTTTGACGGGCGTGGCGGTGTTTAAAGCTGTTTTAAAAAGGGTAGCGTTCGAGATTTTGCTGTAGTTTGGTGAGTCATTGAGATAGGGCAGGATTAATACGGCCTCGAGCGATGGCAGTTTTGCCACAAGATCGGCAACAAGTGGCATTCGGTCTATTTTTTTGCCTGCGTATAAATAGCCGTCACATGCCATTAATATTTTTGGCTCGATTTGGCCAAAACGGTCAATTGCCCCATTAATCCCAAAATCAGGCGAGCAACTGGAATAAACCGCTCCAAGCGTTGCGGTTGCAAGCATAGTAATAACCGCTTCGACAACATTCGGGGTGAATGCGGCAACCCGATCTCCCTTGCTAACATTTTTTGCTTTGAGCCAGCCAGCTAGTGCCATGACTTTGCTGGCCAACTCAGCCCGGCTAAGTATAAGGTGACGTCCATCTTCACCATGTGCACTTATTGCGGGGCTATCATCTGCATTAGCGAGAAGATTTTCTGCAAAATTAAGGCTTGCATCGGGAAAAAAAATCGCGCCGGGCATTTTAGTTTCATTGACGAGGCGGCGTTGCCCAATATTGCCAATAATGCCATGCCAGTGCCAAAGCGCCTCCCAAAAAGTTGGTATTTCGGTGACTGACCATCGCCACAAAGCCTGAAAATCACCACCCCAGTCAAAACCATGCTGTGTTTTAACGTAGCGCGCAAAATCTGTGACTTCGGCGTTTTCCTTTTGTTCGGAGTTTGGAAGCCATAAGCAGGTCCCCGTAGCGATAGTTTGTAACGTTGCCGATGAACTAAGATTTGCGGTTGAAGAGATGTGGTCAGTCATTTGTTGGGCCCGGTGTTATTAGGTTTGTGACAAAGAATTGCTCTTCGTTGACCAGGTTCGAGTTCCAATTGAGGCAAATTCAAATCTAACCGCCCCATTGTCAAACCAGTTTAAAGATTAGCTCAACAAACTAAAAAACTAAGCTTGTCTCAAGTATTATCTGAAGTTAAGACCGATGGTCTGACCACCTCAAACCGGGTTTTTAGAAATCAAAATACCATTCTAAACCAAAGCTAATGCTGCTTTTTGCTCTGAGTTTTTGGTGTTTTTCTAATTAATTTCATAAATTTACCTCCACCTTCGAACGATTGAGTCACTTGACTCAGCCCTCTCTTTTGCATCCAACAACCCTTTTTGAGTGGCTGAGTGTATGCGCAGCAAGGGCTCTCCTTTTTCTATTTTCGCGCCAACATTTTGGTACAAGAAAACACCGGCAGACTGATCAACTGGTGCGCCAGCTGCGATGGCAATATTAGAAATACAGCGAATATCCATTTCCTCAATTTCACCGGAGCAGCTTGATAACACGTCATGAGTGAACTGACCTGCCACTAAATCCACAGAATTTTTACCCTGTGCGTCAATAATTTCTTGAAACTTTTGATACGCTTCACCGCTAAGCAAAATTCTTTCGGCTATCGAGTGTCCATGATTTGCGGGAACAGATTGGGACCATTCTAAAATTTTAGCTGCGTAATCAATCGATTTTTCACGCAAATCCTGCGGCGCATCTGCCTTATTCTTCAACACATCAAGTACATCCATTGCTTCAAGCACTGGCCCTATACCTCTACCAATTGGTTTGCAACCATTCGAGAGGCTTGCATATGTCTTGAGGCCTACTCCTTCGCCCACTGCTTCAAATAGTTCTTTAAGGTATTCTCCCTCCTTAGTGGTTTTTGTTTTCGCTTGAGGCCCAATTGGCAAATCAATCCAAACATGTGTTGACCCTGCTGCCAGTTTTTTAGACATTATAGAAGAAACATCGAGAAGAGCTGACGCCAAACCTAAAGGGCGGTTGATCGAATTCATTACATCATCAACCGGTGAATGAGTGAGGCGCCCATTCCATGCTATACAGCCACCAGTCCTATCAACGACTGCTTTCATATCTTTTGGGGTTAGATCAACTTGGGCTAAAACTTCCATACAATCAGCGGTTCCCGCAGCCGATGTGATTGCCCGGGATGAGGTCTTTGGTATTTTCAAGCCAAATGATGCTATTATAGGTATAATTATTAACGAAATTCTATTTCCGGGTATTCCACCCATCGAATGCTTATCCACAACAACATCAGAGTCCCAGCAATGGCGTTGAGCAAAAGAGGCCCGAGCTTTGGTCAAATGAATAACTTCATTCAAGGTCAGATTTTGAGCTGCTGAAACCAAAAAACCTGCGATTTCAGATGAACTATATCTGCTGTTAATCAGGTCACCGACAAACTGATGAAACTCATCATAACTTAGCTCAGCACCTCGTATTTTTTTCTGCAACGTTATTCTACTTTTTGGGTTTGGCGACCTTGTGATCTCAACAGTTTCATTAACTTTTTTATTTAAAAATTTGGTCACGGTTGATGTCACCGCACAGTTAGCTAGTTTTGCAATCGCTTCTGAGTCGGTCCATCCCAATTCTGCGACTATTGATTTTTCACCTGAACTAATGCTCACTCTTTCAACACCCAAAAGTAATCTACTAGCAGTGATATTGTCCTTATGGATCAAGCAGACGGCTTTTCCTGAGATGTCGATCGGTAAATGGGTGATGTCAAGTAACAGGTTACATGAACCAACAATCACATCCACCAAGTTTTCAACCCCTGCTTCAACACTGTCGTCATTTATTATTTCTAAGTAACCCTCAGCCGCAAATGGCTGTTCAACAATCCTGTTCAAACGAAGGTTGATGTCTTTTTCTATTTCTCGCCCACGCTCTCTCAGTCGTTTCTCAATGATTTCCCGCGGAGCGGAAATTTGAATGGTAATCACGTTTTCTAATTTGCTCTTAAAAAATTGGACTTCATTGCGCGAAACATTCACAACTACATTAACGCCCGAGGCTAACAGAGATGTAATGTTTTCATTAATCCCGTATTTAAATCCGTGGGCCTGCCAGGTATGAAAAAAAGTACCTTTCGTTTTATTTTTTGAAAATGATCGTTCTGTAATCGGAATGTGATCCTCTCCACCTTTATCGATTGGACGAGTAATAAAGCGACGCGAAAAGTGAAATCTATCTCCAGATAATTTTTTTTTTGCACCATCCAAGAGAGTGTCTTTTCCAACACCACTTGGCCCCACAATCAAAAACAGTGTTCCTTTCGAAGTTTTGCTCATGTATCAGGCCTCATCCAGCCCTATGTCTACACATGTCGCGGACTGGGTAATGCGTCCAACTGAAATGAAGTCAACACCAGTCTCAGCCTTTCCTCGTATCGTGTCTAACTTTACACCGCCAGAGCACTCTAGAGGTACCCGTTTGTTCACAAGCTTTACGGAGTCTCGCATATCATCGTTGGTCATGTTGTCAAGCATGATAACGTCCGCACCGCTGGCTAGAGCTTCTTCCACTTGTTCAATTCGATCACATTCAACTTCAATTTTTGTTAACACCGGAGCGCGGGCTTTTGCATGCTTGACTGCATTAGTAATACTGCCAGCAACAGCTATGTGGTTGTCTTTTAGCATAATGCCATTGTCCAAACCGAGCCGATGGCTCCTGCCTCCTCCACAAACAAAAGCGTATTTTTCAATCATTCTGAGGCCAGGAGTTGTTTTTCGGGTGTCAATAAGTGTAGCACCCGTACCGTTAATAGCTTGTACATATTGAGCTGCCATACCAGCAATACCGCACATTCGCTGGACTACATTAAGTGCAACACGTTCAGCGGTTAAAATTGCCTGCGCATTACCTTTTATTGTTGCGAATGTCTCGCCTGATTGAATTTTTTCGCCGTCATTTTTAATTGCTGTAAAATTACATCCTTGATCCATTTTCTTAAAAATCATCTCGGCGACATTTATGCCAGATAGCGTGATAGGTTCTCTGGCGTTCATTGTAAATTCGGCGACAGCATTCTCATCAACCATTATTTTTGCGGTTAAGTCATAATAATTGACATCCTCATCAAGCCAGAGATCAATCAAATTGCCAATTTTTCTTTTATCAAATAACACTTCCTTGTTCCTCTTTTCCTATGATCCAGCGTTGTTTTCTCTCAAAAACGCGAATTGGTAAAAAATTTATTATAGCGTTTCCAGCACATAAAAAGGGCAATGCAGCCAATTGTAGCGCCTGAGATTTTCCAAATTGGGTCAGGTATCGACAAAGCTAGAGCAGCGATGAGCATAATTAATCTTGTCGGCAACTCCAGCGAGCCAAACCATTGCATTTCACAACTGACCGCAATCAATATACATGCCAGTACCGTGGCTAAACTAATCCACAGAGATCCTATATCTTCAAAGGGGCTCAGCACCATTGGGTTAAAAACAAAAATAAATGGAACGACAAAAGCAACAACAGAAAAACGCATAGAAATGACTGCGATATGGAGTGGGTTTGCGCTGGATATGGCGCCTGCAGCATATGCAGCGACAGCGACTGGCGGAGTCATCGCAGACATTACAGCAAAGTAAAGCAAAAACAAATGCGCGTTTAATTCATGAAACCCGTACACATTTACGAGTGTTGGCGCAACTAGCACTGCTGCTAACACGTATGCACTTGGCGTAGGCATTCCAAGGCCCAGTATGATTGTAACAATTGCACTCAATAACAGCGCTAAAAATAAATGATCTCCTGCTAGGGCAAACGCAATGAAAGAAAATTTTGAAGCAAGGCCAGTCATTGTGATACCGCCGATGACGAGACCTGCGGCAGCGCAAGCCCCAGTCACGGCAAGCATTCTGACTGTGGTTTCAGAAAGTGCCTCAATTGTGCCTTTTAAACCAAGCCTTGTCTCACGTTTAAAAAACGAGACTAGCCACACCAAAGCGGTGCTAGCTGCAGCGACTAGCGTGGGCGTGTACCCTAATATTAACAGGGTTACTAGGCCACCGAGTGGAATAAGAAATATCCACCCTGTTTTCAAAGTTTGACTAAGCTTCGGTACATCAGAAGCATTCAGTGGTGCGAGGTTTAAAACAACGGAACGCAAATGGACTTGAATAAAAATCCCTAAATAGTAGAGAAGTGCTGGAATGAGGGCTGCGATCACGATTTCGTCGTATCCAATGCCTGTAAATTCAGCCATGATAAATGCCACCGAACCCATAACTGGAGGCAAAAGGCTGCCGCCTGTAGACGCAGCAACCTCCACGCCACCCGCGAGAGCGGGCTTGTAACCCAATCGTTTCATCATTGGTATTGTAATTGATCCAGTCGCAACTACGTCAGAGGTTGGGCTACCCGACATGGTCCCGAACAAAGCAGAGGAGGAAACTGCAATTTTTGCCGGGCCACCAATTGAACGACCCGAAATGGTTGCTGCTAAACCAAAAAAGAAATCTCCTCCCTTTGCTTTTTCTAGGAATGTTCCGAACATAACAAAAAGAAATGCGTAAGTTGCCGCCACCCTAACAGGAACTCCAAATAGCCCATCCGTGGTGTAGATATTGATGTCAACAAAATGTGCTAGTGATATTACCCCATGGCCTAATTGACCGGGTATTAAATCGCCAAAAAGATTGTAAAGAATGAACAACATAACAATAATCGTCAGGAACATACCAACTGTTCGACGAGTGATCTCCAGAGTCAGTAGAATGATCAGTCCTGCCATTATAAATTGATCGAGCCTCAATTCATCAAAAAGACTGATGCGCGATGCCGTTTCAGGGATTGAGAAAATAAAATAAACTGCGCACAAAGCGGCAAGACAGGAAAGAAACCAGTCGACAAAAGATGCTTTCTGATAATCAGATTTGTCAGTCGCGCCAATGAGAAGAAAGGAAGGTACAAATATTAAACAAAGAAATATCACGGTGAGAGATAAGGCATCTATTCGTGAAAAAACCGAAGCCCAGATAACCCAAATTGTAAAGAGAGCGGTATAAATTTTGACAGGCCACTCAAGTAGCCCAGAGAGCGATCGGCGCTTTCCAGTTGAGAATAGTATATTGGTTAGTTGAGCCATTAGGTTGACTCCGGATAATTTGAGATATGCGCGCGCCAACTATTGCGACATATGATGTCCCCCAGTTGGCGCGGTAAAATTTTGTCTAGTACCCAGCGCTAGAAATAATTTTTGCAGCGATTGGGTGATAGTCAAACTGACTTATCGAAGCTCCCAAATTTCCGTTAAAAGCTTTCATAGCTTTATGAACAGCTTGGATTTCTTCTGGATGCTTGAAAATTGCAGATGCAATGAGTTCAACCAACTTTGGATCTGCACTTTCTGAAGCGATCAACGCTGCAGACGCACCAAATGTTTTGATTTCCCTGTCGAGCCATGGGTATGCCCCCACAGGTATTGTTACTGGCTTCGATCCATAGTTTTTTTGCATCATCGAAATGATGTCATCTGGCACAGACAATAGAGTCAAATCGCGTTTTTTTGCGATTGCCCTGATTTTTCCACTACCAACAAATGTTGCGTTGACCCAGGTGTCGGCTTTCCCATCTTGCATTACCTTTGAAGCTCCACCCGAACCTTGAAACTGCACGCTACCTCCGCCGTTTTCTATTCCATCAAAAGTAACATTTGTCGCCGCAAGTGATTTCTCTGCCAAAATTGATGGCAGGATTCCTTTACGATTCACGACCAAGTCGAATTCTCCTTTGAAGGTTGCGAGGTCCGCAATGGACTTCAGTCCATTTTTTTCAGCATAACTTTTGTCTGTTACCCACTGCATCGGAGCCCAGTCGTAAAGCATGGATATAGCGGAAACGCCTCCAGTGGGTTTTTTAAATGGTTTTTCACCCCGTTGTGCAATAAGCACCTCTCCTATGTGGACAATACCAAGATCGCATTTACCATTCGCCACTTGGACGATGTTAGCAAAACCACCGCTAGAGGTTTGATATGTGACTGTAGAGTTAGGTTCAATCTTACGCACAGCGGAGTCGATCCCTGCACCTAACAGAGACCATAAACCACCGGGGCTTCCTCCGCATAGCGTAATATTTGAACTCGCAAAAACTGGTGTTCCAGCTAGCAAAGCAATTGAGGTCAACGCACCTAATACTAATCGGTTTTTTGGTATCATTTAGATATCTCCCATGATTTCGTTTCTTGCGATTAATTATTTAAATCATTAGTATGCAAATAAAGGTCTAGGTCAAGCCAACCTAAAACATAACTGGATACGAAATCCTAAATGGTAAGTGTGAATTCACGAAACATTGGCGGTGACATTTTGCTCCAGTATTTTATGGAAGGCATTGAATAATAAAGAATAAAGAATAGAGACTAAAGAAAAGAGGGCCACGGCAAACCGGAGGAAGTGCCAAGGGAGATTATTACTGTTGGATCTTAGTTTAGCGGTCTCTTTGCGGCGTCTCTAAAAAAACAGTGACTTTGAAGATGATTTCGCCGTTGCCGGACATGAAATAATCTTGAACTTAACTTGTTAATACGCGAAAAGATAATGGGATAGAGCGTATCGACAGAAAATAGCAGTCACGGGCCATTTGATTATGACTATATCTTCAGGCAACTATGATCTGATCGTAATTGGTGCTGGTTCAGGTGGAGTGCGGGCTAGTCGGATTGCAGCAGGGCATGGTGCCAAAGTTGCTGTGGTTGAGGGTGATCGCCCGGGTGGAACCTGCGTCATTAGAGGTTGTGTGCCCAAAAAACTATTGATGTATGGATCAAGCTTTTCGGCTGACGCCGAAGATGCGCGCGGCTTTGGCTGGCACATAGGCGGGCTGTCGCATGATTGGCCAACCTTGGTCATGGCAAAAGACGCAGAAGTTAATCGGCTTGAAGGGGTTTACCGGAGCTTACTGAAAAACGCTGGGGTGACATTGATCGAAGGTTGGGCCAAGTTGACTGGGCCGGACGAGGTTACCGTAAACAGCAAGGTATATCGAGCGGATAGAATTCTAATCGCCGTTGGGGGTGCATCTCAATTTATCGATGTACCTGGGATGGCTGAGTACGCTATCGGTTCGGACGAGGCCCTCAGTCTTTCTGAATTTCCTGCAGAAATTGCAATTTATGGCAGCGGCTATATCGCGCTAGAATTTGCTTGTATTTTTAATGGTCTTGGAGCGCGCACCCATCTAATTTATCGCAGTAACTTTCCTCTTCGTGGTTTCGATGAGGATGTAAGACGTCACGTTGCAACTGCAATGACCGACCGTGGAATTAAGCTCTACCCAAAAACAACGGTTGATAGAATTACTGCTAACAATGACCGTCGCATAGCGCATCTGAGTGATGGCAGCACTGTTGATGTAAATGAGTTTATGGCAGCTACTGGTAGACGTCCTAACACGGATGGTCTTGGGCTTCGGGGCATAGGCGTTGATTGCGGCGAGCAGGGCGAAATTATAGTTGATGCGTCCTCTAAATCCAATGTACCAAGCATCTACGCGGTGGGGGATGCGACCAATAGAATTAACCTGACACCTGTTGCAATTGCCGAAGGGCATGCTTTCGCCGATAGCGAATTTGGCAATTTGAAACGTGAAGCCGATCATGTGAACGTCGCCTCGGCAGTTTTTAGCCAGCCGCCCATTGCATCAATTGGCCTGTCGGAAGCCGATGCAAAAAAAGTCCACGGTGAGATAGTAGTGTTTGAAAGTCAATTTCGTGCAATGAAAAATACTATTTCTGGGCGCAATGAAAAAACCTATATGAAGCTGGTTGTGGATAAAGCTAGTGACCGTGTGGTTGGCGTTCATATGATGGGTATAGATTGTGCGGAAATCATGCAGGGTATTGCTATTGCGGTTAAGATGGGTGCCACTAAGGCAGACTTTGATGCTAC
>MDTD01097043.1_pt1 | contig 11189 bp, 14 predicted proteins | sample 811221 | NCBI WGS metagenome assembly MDTD01 (sample SAMN05326646, study PRJNA326480) | marine metagenome | isolation source: seawater | place: Pacific Ocean: South West | collected 2011
TCTGGCAAGGACAATACATTTTTCCGCACGCAGAACCTTTGCGGCACATTTCTCCCCGTTGCGGCCAACTCTGAGATGGGCGGCTTTAGCGGCGGAAGAGAGTTTCACTTGCCCTCTCCGTCTCCCCGGCATAAAGCAAAATGGATGATTCCGGCCATGAACATCATAACACCGGTGATCCACAGGGCAAAGTTATTCAGAGCAAAAAACTCGGAGAAGTCGTTGTGATATGGAAGCGAACGTCCCCATGAGTAGATCGTTTCAGAAAAGAACCCTGAAATAAACTGGACGGCAGGATATGCAAGGACCATTCCGATGATTACCCATATAGCATGCAGACGCCCGGCTGCAAGCGATGCGATTGCGGTCATTGGAATTTTGCCGCAAAGGGCCAGTCCTGTACCACAGAATATACCACCCAGAATAGACGGCCAGAGATAGCTGGTCCTGACATGCGGTTTGATTACCTGCCAGTCTGTACCAAGGTAGAAGAACAGAACTCCGAAACCGAGCGAAAAAAGCAGGGTTTTAAGAATGCGGCCGTCTTTCAGACGCAAGGCCTTGATGCAGGTGGAACGCCAGGTCGTATCGGATTTAACCAGAACAAATCCGACGAACATGCCGACAATGACCGCTACAGCCAGACGGTAGTTTCCAGTTAAAGCTAAAGGTTCCATGGTTATTCCTCCCCGCCGCCGTCAGTGCCGCGTTCCCACAGCACCGAAATAAACATGCCGACAACAAAAGTCACAGCCAGGAATATCCATGGACCGGTAGACAACTGCATCGCGGAAGCAAACTGTCCGAAAAAGGAGTCACCGCAGAGTTGCAGACCGGTCATAACCAGAAATCCGCCGCCTATCCCGCAAACCACAGTTTGCCAGGTTGAATTAAGGAAAGACGACTGGCCCTTCTGGGTAAATTCAAATTTCCAGCCGCCGCCCATCAGAGCCGCGGCCAGACCTCCGACAAAGATGCCGCCGAGAAATGCCAGCTGCCAGTTGAGAAAGGGAGGCTCAGCCTCAGTTCCTTTCTCGTATACGTCCTGGCAAAAATCGGAAAAGACCAGCATCCCGTCATGCATGCCAACCGTATCATTGAACAGATACAGCATCAACATGACGAAGAACGCCAGCATTGCGCCGTTCACCGACGGCGGCCATTTTCCGGAAAGCAGCTTCATCGGATAACTATTCGATTAACCGTAGATCGGGCCGAAGTTGTCACAGGCACGGTAGTCTGAACCTTCGAGGTCCATACCGAAAGCGGCCCATGAGCTCGGACGGAAGATCTTTTCTTCCGGAACGTTGTGCATACAAACCGGAATGCGCAGCATTGCGGCCAGCGCGATCAAGTCAGCGCCGATGTGACCATAGCTGAATGCACCGTGGTTGGCGCCCCAGTTGGCCATTACGCTGTAGACGTCTGTAAAAGCGCCTTCGCCGGTAACACGCGGGGCAAACCAGGTAGTCGGCCAGGTGCGGTTGGTACGATCGTCAAGAGTCTTGTGGACATCGTCCGGCAGTTCGACAGTAACACCTTCGGCAATCTGCAGAACCGGGCCGAGCCCTTTGACCAGATTGATACGGGACATGGTTATCGGCATACCGCCGCGGGTTTTGAAACGGGATGAGTAACCGCCGCCACGAAAATAACCGACGTCAGCGGGGCACCACTCTACAGAGTCAAGACATTTGCCAGCCTCTTCAGCAGTGATTTCCCAGAACTGTTTCATCGCGGGCTTGCCGTCGATCTCCTGCTGACCGGTACCGTCGGCACAAGTTGAACCGGAGTTGATCAGGTGGATAATACCATTGGCGGCATCGCCTTCAGGGGTCCAGCCGGTAACACGTTTGATGGCGTCCGGGCTCCAGTAGGTACGTACGTCAGAGAATCCCTGGGCGGTCTGGGTCAACAGATTACCAAACAGCATGACAACGCCGTTGAGCGCATCGTTTTCGGTCGCGAAAACGTAAGGCTGACGAATACCGCTCCAGTCGAAAGATGAGTTCAGGATAGTTTCCATGAAGTCACCGTTCGGCAGCTGGTCGGTCCACTGACGCTGGCCCTGGAAGCCGCCGCAGATAGCATTGCGGCCGAGTGATTCTTCCGGGAATCCGGCGTCTTTAAGTTTCGGATTGCCGATCATCAGGTCACGGGCAATCATAGTCATTTTTACAACGTATTCCCAATCGGCGTCTTTATCTTCGCGTGATTTCTGGATTTCAGGAGCATTGTCATCAAAGCTTTCGATGCAGTTTTCCTTAGTCCAGGCAATAGCTTTTTCGTATTCTTCCTTGTCGTAGATGCCTTCGTTGACGCGACGGCTGATCTCAGACATATCGACTTGCTCACAGCGCATGCCGAGGTATTCTTCGAAGAAATCCGGATCAACGATGGAACCGGCAATACCCATTGAAACGCTACCTATCGACAGATAGGATTTACCGCGCATTGCGGCAACAGCCAGACCGGCACGGCAGAAACGCAGGATCTTTTCCTGTACGTCTTCAGGAACAGTAGTGTCACCGGCATCCTGAACGTCACGACCGTAAATACCGAAGGCAGGCAGGCCTTTCTGAGTGTGAGCAGCCAGAACAGCCGCCAGATAAACGGCTCCGGGACGCTCGGTACCGTTGAAACCCCAAACCGCTTTCGGCATGTAGGGATCCATATCCATGGTTTCAGATCCGTAGCACCAGCACGGGGTAACGGTCAGAGAAACACCAACGCCTTCAGCGGCAAATTTATCAGCACACATCGCGGCTTCGGCAACGCCACCGATGCAGCTGTCGGCGATAACACACTCTACCGGCATGCCGTTAGGATGCTTCAGATTAGCAGAAATGAACGCGGCAGCTGACTTGGCCATATTCATGGTCTGGTCTTCGAGTGACTCGCGAACACCGTTGCAGCGACCGTCAATAGTCGGACGGATACCGATTTTGGGCAGTCTGCCCTTCAGACGGTTTTCGAGCGGGAGCTGTTTCAAGCTGGAAAGATTAGCCATTATAGACTCTCCTTGTTGATGATTTTATTATTTCGAACCCTTAAAAATTAGACTAATAGAACAAATTATCACAGGAGCCCCGAAAAATCAACGACTTATTCGGAATAATTACTAAAAAAGTACAGTCCTTCAACGGGGGGCCAGGAGCCCGGTGTCAGACTGCTCTAAATATATTTTGGAATATTCAGGGGAGGCAAAGCAACAATGCCGGTCAAGCACTATCCTCATTCACCTCTTCAAGGATTTTTACCAGACATTTTTCCGCCGAACGTTTGTGAATGACAATAAGTATCCATGGCCAGAGCAAGCCCCAGAAAATGACCATTGGGATACAGTAATCCTTGATTTCCTCAGTTGACGGATAATAACTTCTGGAAAAAAGATACAAGCCCATAAGCGGCATCAGAAAGAGCACTCCAAGAGCCAGGCCAATACCCAGGCATAGAAATATACAATACCTGGCCCAGGACCAGAATGAAACCTGATAATTAATTGTTCCGGCTTCACGGTTAATTTTTATGCTCACATAGTTAAATCCAATATTGATACCGGTCAGGAAATTTACGGCACGAAAACGAATTGAATCATCCGTTACATTCACAATTTCATAATTATTGCGGGAATTTGAAGCTTTTGGCAACAACCCATTGTCGATTCGGGCCGCCAGCATCCAGATAAAATCCTCGTTCAATGACTCAGGCATATAACTGCCTGAGTATCCCGGATAAAAAGTCGATTTCATATATATCTCTATATAGCTGTTAACTTGACATCAAAACAACGTTTTAAGCAGTTGATAAAACATTTTACAATATGCATGCAAATAGTTCAAGATGCAAGTCAACTAAGGCAAGTCGAGAGACCTGTATAAGTAATTATTGATTTCCGGCAGAATCCTGAAACACGTATATATATGAATTCAGAGCGTCATTCAGCAGGTATCTTTTATTTTACCTTGATGCCCCAGCCTTCACTTACTTCATGTATTGAATCATATTTGTATTCATCGTTGTCATCTTTTTCTTTTAATAACTTACAAGAGTGTGTATCTCGGAATAGCTCGTTTATTGCATTTTTATAGTCCTTTTCAAATAGTTTCTGGTCGATCCTCCCCGCCAGATACCTTGAACAAGCACATTCGTATGCGTTCAGCCTGGCTTTGTTAAGTGCGATCAATCTTGAATGCATTATTTTATTTAATACTTCATCTTTTACAACATTCCTATTACTACATACACATTGTGTTTTTTTCGATAAAGCACTCATACTTTCACCGGCAAAAGCAATAATTCTGTTTTCAGCGGTGTCAATTGACTGGTACACCTGCAACTCAATTAACCCATTTGAAATTGCATTGGCCCTCACGTTTGCCATGTAAGAAAAGGTTGCTACAATTAGGCTAAACACTGCAACAATTATTGCTGAAAAATCGATAAGTTTCTTTCTGTCATCATTCATTTCAACCCCCATATAATATTTCTAATAGATCAATTAGATCTGACACCCCACTTGAATTATGTCCCTTATTTATATCTTTTGAACTTTTTCTTTTATCTAAATGCGAGTTCAGTCGATTTATTATCTCAATTTTTTGTTTTATACTCAACTTGGAGTCCATAAAAACAGAATTTAAGGCAGTCCTTATATGGCTTTCTTCATATTTCTTCTTTTGTTTTTTATTCTCAGGTAAAGAATTTACAATATCTATAGAAAGCTTGTCAATCTTTTTTTTGCCATCCTTAGCTGGCATTTTTTTGAATTTCGCTATAATCTTCTCCAGCCTAACTTCTCTGGATAATTTTGACTTTTCTCTATCATGGCCGTTAACCCCCGGCTCCTCATAAAACGATTTACTCATACTATTATCCTTGCTGCATCCAACTACAGTAAGGAATATAACAGTGATCAATAATAAAATTTTCATAAGAACGTTCTTTCTATTATTAAATTACAAATACTATATATATTGAAACTACTAACATTACTCATACGGCTTGCACCATATATCCCATCCCCATTTTTTTTGAGCGAACAGATCCTGAGAGGGCTTATCTCCGAAAACATTAGCCAAAAACATTTGTTTGCCATCGCTGCGCAGATGAATAATCCCCCTGAATGCCCGTTCATAAAGCTGCCCCTGACTCTTGTCAAACTCCTTCTGCTCTTTTTGCGAAAGCTTACGGAAACAAGCCGCCAATTCAGTTGAAAAGACTGCCGGAGCGGCAACTTCCGAGTAACGGGTAATCGTTCCGAGCAAAACCGCTCTAGGGTGTCCATGCTGATCATATCTGTCGTCTCCCGATGATATAACAGCGGCATTTGCCTTAACTGCATTTAGAAAATCAACGGAAAAATGCTGGCTTCCATGATGCGCGGCCTTGTAAACATCAGAGTTTAATCTGGATTTTTTATTGCCCATTTGGGGATATTTCAACAAAACATCCTCCATAGATGGCTCATTGAGGTCTCCGGAAAGAAGAATGCTGTTCTCTCCATGTATAACTTTCAACACAACAGAGTTCCCGTTTACTGTTTTACCTGGATCAGTATACCAGCAATAACTAGCCTGTTGCGCATACGGCCATAAAACTTCGATAGTCATATATTTATTATTATTGTCATAAGGAGGGAGATAGCCGTCACTGGCATCCAGACGTTTACAAACAAATCCCTCCTCTGGCAGATCTAAACGCTCCTGCCAACGTTCGTCCTGTAGCATTTTGTCGATAATAATATCCCAGCGTTCCTCAGCCTTTTTCACCGATTTAAAAAAACGCTTCATTGTTTCCGTCATACCAGATAACGGACCGGCTTCGGGTCGATCAAACAAGTCTACGATACGTCCGTCTGTTTCGTGTATCGGTTGAAACAAACCATTGTGATACACCCGTTTCACCAAAATTTTCGGATGAGACAGAATTTTGGTTAACCCGTCGAGATGATCATTGTCGCAATGAGTCGCGATGACTGCATCAAAGTCTATATAATTCTTCTTTAGACAGTACTTATTTTTTATAAAATTTAATGCGGCATCTGAGCGCCCGCCGTCAACAAGTATCCGGCGATCATCCGGGGTCTGAATCAGAATACTGTCTCCCTGATCGACGTCGATAAAATAAACTTCAAGACAACGCTTGTTACTTATATCCTCACAGCTCACATAACCAATACCGCCTCTATATCTAACCTTGATCCGTTCAGACATATCATCGGCAGGAGACAACCTTTTCATCCACTCTCCAAATAAAACATTGGCAACGGACTTGCTTCCCCGTGGCCCTTTATAGATTTTTACAGTCGGCTCCTTCGCATACAAATAATCAGAAAACTTCGGATCCAATACTTCTCTTTCACTCCCACTCATTTAATTACCTTCCAATATTAATTTGTTAGTAACCGGAAAATAAACAGTCAGCACATTATTACAATTCAACATGGATAACCAGGCATCCTCATAAAATTCACATTTCCCTGATTAATAATATATGAATGTCAAAAAATCAATAACACTTTATATGTACTCACAAAAAAATAACACAATTAGTGTTTTTAATATAAAACAGAGTTATTAAAACGACTATAAATGCCTGCATAAGCCGTAAAACATACAACTTCAGAATTAATAAACGAGACAGATTACTAATTCTTTTGCAAAACAGTTGTATTCAATATATATTATGCGTCCTTATAATAATGAAAAAGAGATCAATTACACATGAAATATTTTTGTCCGGAATGCCGGAATAAGTTCGAACTTAAAGGTTCATACGCGGGAAAACGCATCAACTGCAGTGCTTGCGGCATCAATTTCAATGTTGGCGGACGCATCATGGAACTGCGTACGCCGGGACCGACTTTAGCCGAAAAACTGCGTCAGTCGCCGGAAGAACTGGAAACCGAACTGAATGACCGCCTCAACTCCTACTGGCGCAACTGGGGAGAACTGTTCGGGGACATCATCGGCCGTCCTCCCAAAAGCAAATTTCTTGACATCATGGATCTGCTGGACGCCAATTACGGCTGTGACCGCTGGCGTAATTGTTTCCAGGAATACCAGTTAATCGAAGAAACCGCCCTGCGAATCTGTCCGCAACTGGCAAAATAACCAATTTTTTATATTTTTTATCATCTCGCGGACTTGAAAAAGCATCGGAACACTGGTATATTGTTCATTCTCGTATTATGAAAAGTTAATTTTGAACAATTTATTTATAGTTAATCAGGAGATTTACAATGGCACATAAAAAGGGTCAGTCAAGTAGTAGAAACGGTCGCGATAGTAATCCGCAGTTTCTGGGTGTCAAAGTTTACGGTGGACAGTCCATCAACGCCGGCGGCATCATCATTCGTCAGCGCGGAACCAAATTCCATCCCGGCAACAACGTTGGTTGCGGCCGCGATTACACACTGTTCGCTCTGTGTGACGGCACTGTTGAATTCAACAAGAAAAACCGTCGCGTAAGCGTTATTCCGGCACAGTAATCCGGAACATTTTTCGCAAAATGTCTCGGCCCGCAATTTGCGGGCCGTTTTTGTGTCCGTACGACGGACTGCGAAGTATCGCTTCATACTCAGCACTCTGTGCTTCGGAAGCGGAATCATTCAATATAAATAACAAATCGGGATAAATCATGTTTGTAGATAAAGCGACAATACAGGTAAAAGGCGGCAACGGCGGCAATGGTTGCGCCAGCTTCCGGCGCGAAAAATTTGTCCCGAAAGGCGGTCCGGACGGCGGCGACGGCGGCCCCGGCGGTAACGTCATACTGGAAACCACTACCGGCGAACAAAGTCTGGTATCACTGGTTTACAACCGTCATTTCCAGGCGGCCAACGGCCCGCACGGAAAAGGCAAAGGCATGCATGGCCGTAAAGGCGACGACGTAATCATCAAAATCCCGGCAGGTACAATCATCAGGGATGCCGAAACCGGAGAGGATATCGTCGACCTGCCGAGCCCCGGCATGCAGCATATAATCGCCCATGGCGGTCGCGGCGGCCGCGGCAACTCCCGTTTTGTCTCCAGCGTCAACCGTGCCCCACGCACTTGTGAAGAGGGCGAAGAGGGCGAATGCCTGGTCATCGAACTTGAATTGAAAACCATTGCCGACGTTGGCTTGGTCGGGTTCCCGAACGCGGGCAAATCAACCCTGCTGCGCGCCGTATCAAATGCGCGTCCTAAAACCGCCCCGTATCCTTTTACGACCCTGCATCCGGTCGTGGGAATGGTCGATTTTGACGATTTCTCACGCCTGTCCATAGCAGATATCCCCGGATTGATCGACGGAGCCCACGACAACGTTGGCCTCGGTCATGAATTCCTGAAACACATTGAACGTACCAGCGTACTGGTATATGTGCTTGACACCGCCGGAGTCGACGGGCGTACCCCATGGGAAGACTTCGCCCACCTGCAGCGCGAACTGGAACTTTACATGAAGGGCCTATCCGACCGTCCATCTCTGGTTGTAGCCAATAAGATGGATATGCCGGAAAGCGCCGAGAACTATATTTTACTGGAAGCCGAACTTTCCAACCTGCAAATATTTCCGGTTTGCGCCGAGACCGGTGAAGGCCTGGAATGCCTGATCGATGCCTTGCGCTCAATCATCAACCCGCAACCTGAACTAAACCATATTTAAGCTTCCGCATCTTGACTTTTCCTGGCGGTATGTTAGAATATTAAAATACTCTAGCACATCAACTTTTAACACAGGTTAAAACAATGAAAAAACTTCTCTCATTAGTAGCGGTTCTGTTCATCTTCTGCGGTTGCGGTGATGCAAAAAAAGAAATCGATCCGGCAACCAAGAAACAGTTTTCCGACGGCATTGCCGCCTATTGCAAGTCAAAGAGCATGGGAATGAAGATCAAATCTTTCGAATCCGCCGACGTCAAAGGCGATCAGGCAACCGTTATCTGCAAAATGGAAGAAGCCGGAGGTTTGTACAACATGGCTCCGAAATGGACCTTCAAGTTCAAGAAGCAAAACGGCAAATGGGTTGCCCTGGAGCATATCGCCAAATAACTCTGTACGACAGAGAGCGATGAACCGCTTCATACTTCGCTTGCGCTACGGAAGCGGAGTATGCAAAATCCCGATTAATTTTCAGGCACAAAGCCATTGAACGGCACGATTTTTATTCTTACCCTTAAGATTCAGCTTTTCAAGATCGTCAAAATGCAGGCTGTGATATTTGCGGTATTTAAGAATGCGCCCTACGGTTATCGGCCCTAGCGCCGGGACCCGCAACAGAGCTTCCTTATCCCCGCGATTCAGACTAACTGGGAAAAATTCTGGATGCTGCCTGGCCCAGACCTCTTTCGGGTCACAATCCAACGGCAGATTCCCTTTGCCGTCATAGCCGATCTCTTTAGGATCAAAAGAATATTTCCTTAGCAGAAAATCAACCTGATATAGCCGGTGTTCCCGGGTCAGGTTGTCCCCCGGCTGCAAATCAAAGCGAGCTTCTCCAGGTAAACGGGAATCCCCAAGCCCCTGCTGATAGGCGGAAAAATAAACTCTTTCCAACCTCAAACGGTTATATATGCCGTCCATGTATTTAACTATCTCGCTGTCCGTTTCGTCCGACGCTCCGACAATAAATTGAGTAGAGCATTTGACCCGGGAATACGGGCCGCCTTTGCCGGTAAGGCTTGAGATAAGCTTGAGCGGCTCCACAATATCCCGGTTAAAATCCTTCGCATGACTCAGATTCCTGAAATGCTTTTCGCCTGGGGCTTCTATATTCAGAGAAACTGCTGAAGAATAATGCAGCGCGGTCTCGATTGCCGCATTTGACGCTCCGGGAATGAGCTTTAAATGGATGAATCCTTTATAACGGTGTTTTTTACGCAAAATCTCCGCCGAGGCAATAAGCCGTTCCATAGTGTTATCCGGACTGCCGACCACCCCGGAACTGAGAAACATTCCGAGAAGGCTTCTCTGCCGGTTGATCTCCAGGAATGACCTGGCAACTTCATCCGGAGTCAAACTGCAGCGGTTGACATTCCCATCCGACCTGAACGGACAATACAGGCAGTCATTGACGCACGAATTAGTCATCAAGGTTTTAAAAAGGATCCCCCTCCCTCCCCGGGTCAAGGGGACCGGATACAGCCACTTTCCAGATTCATCACGCTTTCTGCGATCATCTTTAGCCGTCCCGCAGGAACAGGCAAGATCGTATTGTGAAGCTTCAGCCAGATAATCAAGCTTGTCATAGACGTCCATTCAGCTATTTTCCAATCAAAAGAAAGCGGTTAAAATATTATATATGTTATAATAAATGCAATAAAACTCATTGTTTTTCAACTTGAATAATACTAATAAATATAACCTATGAAATAAATATTAGCAACATCTCAAATAAAAAAAATGATTTTTTTTTGAATAAGTGTTGCAACCGCTAAAATTTGGTGTTAGATTTTATTTTGGTAACATTACAATAATTTTGTGTGGCTGTAAACCTAAGGAGTAGCAATGAAGACTATACTGGTTGTGGATGATAAACCGTCAATCCGTAACCTTCTGGCAAGGAAACTTGAGGCTTCGGGTCTTAACGTTATTACAGCTGAAGACGGCGAACAGGCCCTGGTCAAGTTCAGAGAGAATGACGTTGATTTGATTATTCTTGATATCATAATGCCGAATAAAGAAGGACTTGAGGTAATCATGGAACTGCGACAGGACTACCCGGACCTGCCCATCTTCGCCATGTCCGGCGGCTCCGGTAATATCTACTCCGGCTACTGTGTTGATATCGCAGCTAAATTCGGCGCTACAAAAACTTTCAGCAAGCCTTTCAGCCTCAGTGACATGTCTGATGCGGTATTGGAAGAACTTCGCAAAATCGACGAAAAAGACGACGAAGATTAATATCTTTATCCTCAAAAAAATTCAATGACTGATTCCAACAAAAAAATTGTAGCCGCGATGAGCGGCGGCGTGGATTCCTCTGTTGCAGCCGCAATCTGTCAGCAGCAGGGATATGAAGTAATCGGCGCCACCCTAAATATGCGCTCCCCCGATCCAGAATTCAATGCCAATCAGGGTTGTTGCGGTTCGGACGACAAACTTGCGGCAACCGGAGTTGCTGAAGCATTGGGCATTCCACACTGCTTTCTCGATCTTTACCCGGAATTTGAACAACAGATTCTTTTACCGTGCTGGCAGGAA
>MDTD01190018.1_pt1 | contig 11189 bp, 11 predicted proteins | sample 811221 | NCBI WGS metagenome assembly MDTD01 (sample SAMN05326646, study PRJNA326480) | marine metagenome | isolation source: seawater | place: Pacific Ocean: South West | collected 2011
TCACCCGAGAATACGCCATGGCCGCTGGAACTGAACATACCCAACACCTCCGTCTGAGAGAAACTCAGATGAGCTTGAGAGATGAGCTTCAAACACCCCAGGCGGGTGAGGATTTTGAAGGCCAGCTTCGTGAGGCACAGCAGCAGTTGGAACTCCTGCAGCACCAGAGAGAGCAACTCGAGCAGCAGAAGTGTGAGATGGACGAGTTGAACCGCCGAAAAGAAGAGTTTCTCAGCGGTCAGATCGAAATTACAGAGCGGCTTTCAACTTCTCTCACCTCTATTGATCGGGAGCTTTTCGAGTTGCGGCAGGAGTTGGAGGACCTCGAGCAGACCCGGCAATCTTTTACGGCACACCTTACGCGAATTGAAAAAGTGGAGCCTGAGGGTTGGCAGCGTGATGCCTTTAACGGAGAGCTTACCCGTGCGTTGTCCATGCTGGATCAAGCGGAGGAGGAGTTTGATAGTGCTGTAGCTCACTTTTCCGGAGGGAGAGCCGGAGGTGTCTTTGGTTCCCTTTCCTCAGGCCACAAGTCGAGAATTAGTGAAAGCTTTGGCGCAAGTTTGAAGGCGGGCTTTGCCTACAATCTTCCCCTCCTGCTTCTGGGTGTCCTCGCCCTTATTATCATGCTCTACAAATAAATGGGCTTCTTCAGTAAAAAATCGAAGATCGAGGGATCGCTGAGCGCGAGAGAGGAGAAGCTTTTGGCCCGGATCAATGAGCTCGAAGAGTTTATCGAGGGAGCTCCGGAGCGGATTAGAATCAAGATGGAGCAAGAGATTTCAACAATGCCACCCCCCGATGACCTCGACGACCGGCGGCGTGAACATAAGTTCTATTCTCGATTGAGTCGTGGTCAGATTCGCAACGAGCACCGCTACCAGACTCGGAGCGCCTTCGTCTTTCTTCTACTCGTGATGGGAATACTTGCTCTGACGGTTTGGATCTACTCTGTCCTGCAGGCTGTCTAGTAACCCTATCACGGAGCCCCTCAACGGCGTGCGAAGTGTTCTCGGGAAAATTTACCTTTAATCTCGAGAGTAACTCCCGAAGATCTCGTTGTGAGCGAAAGTCAATCAGGGTCGCCCGAGATCGACGTCAGGTACACCGCGGACCTGGCAAGGCTAAAGCTTACGGATCAGGAGGTTGCTCGTTTCCAGCAGCAGTTCGGAGATATCCTGAAGCTAGTCGACACTCTGACGAAGCTCGACGTTGAAGGTGTGGAGCCTACGGCCCACCCGGCTCCCGTGCTTGATATTATGAGAGAAGATGAGGTGGAGGTGAACCTCATGAAAGATCGTGTCCTTGAAAATGCACCTGACAGTGCATTAAACCAGATCAGAGTGCCCAAGGTCGTTGATGCCTGAAACCGCCTTGTGAACCTTGCCAGCTACAGTGTCGCAAATTTGCGCAGAATGCTTCTCGGTGGAGAAACGACCTCACGGGAAATCGTTGAGTCGGTAGCAACGGCAATCTCTGCTCAAGACGAAGCCATTGGAGGGTATCTCAGCGCGGATTTTGAGCGGGCTATCATTGAGGCGGAAGCAGCAGATCTCTCTCTTCCGCTTGGGGGCATACCCATCGCCCTGAAGGATAATATCAACGCCTTGGAACACCCCTGTAGCTGTGGATCTCGTTTTCTCGAAAGCGGCTATAATTCGCCTTATGACGCTACCGTGTCCGCCCTGCTGAAGCAGGCCGGAGCCGTGCTCTATGGTCGGACAAACCTCGATGAGTTCGCGATGGGTTCATCAACTGAGAATTCTGCGATCAAGCAAACCCGGAACCCTCATGATACAAGTCGTATTCCCGGAGGATCGTCCGGTGGATCTGCAGCAGTGGTGGCCGCGGATATGGCGGTTGCCGCTCTCGGGTCTGATACCGGAGGCTCTATTCGACAGCCTGCGAGCCATTGTGGCGTTGTTGGACTGAAGCCCTCATATGGTCGCGTTTCACGCTACGGACTTGTAGCTTTCGCCTCGTCATTGGATCAGATCGGTCCCGTCACCAAGACGGTGGAAGATGCGGCTCTCGTGCTTCAAGTCATTGCGGGTGATGATCCCAAGGATTCAACCTGCCTCCCTGCTGAGGTCCCCGACTATACCAGCACCCTTGATAAGGGAATTGCAGGGATGCGTATTGGGCTCCCGCGCGAATTTTTCGCGGATCAAGCTTTGGATTCTGGTGTGCGTTCAAACGTAGAGGAGGCGCTTGGTCTGCTCGAGGGTCAGGGCGCGGAATTAGTGGAAATCGCTCTCCCGTCCACCGAATACGCGGTGGCCGTCTACTATATTCTCGCTCCTGCGGAGGCATCCTCCAATCTCAGCCGTTATGATGGCATTAGATACGGTCAGCGTGTCGATAATGGAGAGGGTGTTGTTCCACTGTATCGAGAGAGCCGGGCGGAGGGCTTTGGCCCGGAAGTAAAGCGTCGTATTATCCTTGGTACGTATGTCCTTAGTTCAGGTTACAGCGGAAAGTATTACCTCAAAGCTCAGAAGGCGCGAACCCTGATCCAGAAGGAATACAAGGAGGCTTTCAAGGATGTGGATGTCATTATGGGGCCTGTGAGCCCTAAACCTGCGAGAAAGATCGGGGCTCATTCCGAATCGCCACTTGAGGACTATCTCGCAGACGTATACACGATCAGTGCTAATCTGGCAGGTATTTGCGGATTAAGTGTCCCGTGCGGCACGGTAAATTTTGAGGGTAGTGAACTCCCGGTCGGCCTGCAGATTCTTGGGCCCCATCTCGCAGAGTCACAGATCCTTCGGGCCGGCAGAGCCTGGGAAAAAATAAGGGATTCCGGTTAGGCCCCCCTGCCACGGCGGATCAATTACGGCCTTCATCATTAACCTCAAGCGCAGCAATGGCAGACATCAGCTGGTCCGCGAGCCGCTGGTAGGCGTCCCGCGATTTTTCCTTGAGATCGTCTGGATCGAATATCACGGGGTCTCCAATAATTACCTGAATTCTGTGTGGCCGGAAGTGGCCTCCTTTGGGCCACGACTCGTAAGCACCAAGGATTCGTATCGGTTGAACGGGAACCCCGCTTTTAGCCACCAGCATTCCAATTCCTGCCTTGGCTCTGCTGAGTTCACCGTTGTCGCTCCGTGTGCCTTCCGGGAACATCAGGACCCGTTCGCCATGTCGCAGCTTTCTAAGAAGCGATTTCATGCTTTGGAGATCTGCATGATCCCGGTCAATTGGAAAGGCATTTAATCTAGGGTAGAGCCAACCACCAAACTTGCGGAACAGGGTCTTTCGTGCGAGAAAAGCGACCGGTGTGTCATAGGCACTCGCGACGATCGGAGGATCAAGGTAGCTGGTGTGATTGGCGGCAATAATGGCCCCTCCCTGATGGACCCGTTTATCGGCCCCAATCACTTCAATTGCTCCCCCAGTGGCTGAAAAAGTTGAGCGCGCAAACGCTCTAGCTATCCAGTAGAGTGTCTTCATTCCTCTTCGCCTTGGGAATTGCGGGTAAACCATCCGAGCTTCCGCAGGTTGCTGATTGAGTGCTCTACGACTTCATCAATAGTCAATTGGGAGCTGTCAATGACCACGGCCCCGTCCGGAACGACCAATGGTGCTGTTTTTCTATTTCGGTCAAGCCTGTCGCGTTCACTGACGGAATCAGTGACTCCCTCAGCAGCTCGCCGTTGGTTACGGACTGACTCCGAGGCTTCTATGTAAATCTTGTAGGGGGTTTCAGGAAAAACGACTGAACCAATATCCCGCCCTTCCATGACCAGATCACTTTGCTGGAGTAAGCCGCGCTGAAGATCTACCAGTTGCATTCGGACCTCTGGAATCGCTGCTACTGCAGAAACCGAGGCGTTGACTATTTCGGACCGAAGGGCCTCCCCGGGGTGCACTCCGCTAACCAGAATGCGGGAGACTCCGCCTTCCACGATGCATGATAGTTCCACCCCCCTGAGAATCTCCAAGACCTCCTCGGCACTGGACGGGTTCGCACCCTTTTGCAGAACGGATAGAGTCACTGCCCGGTACATCTCTCCGGAGTTGACCATTGTGAGCCCCAGTGCTCGTGCAAGAGCCTTTGCGACAGTGCTTTTACCTGATGCTGCCGGCCCATCAATGGTGATCGCGTCGAATCGTGTGGGTCGTTTCTCCATGAGTTATTTTAATTTAACGCCACAGACCTTGCTGAGGTCCTCCTCAAACCCCGGATAAGAAGTTGCAATACATTCCGTGTTCCGGATGAAGGTGTCTCCCTCTGCAAATAAGCCGGCGATACTAAAAGCCATTGCGATCCGGTGGTCTCCAAAGCAGTCCAAGCTCGCGCCACGAAGGTTTGCTCTCCCATTGATAGTCATCCCATCTTCATGCTCAGTTACATTTGCACCCATTGCCTGAAGATTTGCTACGACTGTTCGAATCCGGTCACTTTCCTTTACCCGCAATTCCGCGGCATCTCTGATTGAGGTCGTGCCTTCTGCGAGCGCACCTGCCACCGCGAGGATGGGTATTTCGTCGATAAGATTTGGAATTTCGGCGCCAGAGATTTCTGTCCCTTGAAGCTTGCTGGCATACACCTCGAGATCGCCGGCCAGTTCTCCCCTCCCCCTGTTGGTAACAGACTGCTCGATCCGCGCACCCATTCTGTGAAGGACTTCCAGAACCGCAGTTCTAGTTGGGTTTAGACCCACACCTCTGATTGTGAGATGCGAGTTTTTCTTGGCGGCCGCAGCGACCAGCCAGAAGGCTGCACTGGAGATGTCGCCTGGGATATCCAGATTACACGCTTCAGGGGTCTGGCCACCTTCGATACTGATGTCGTTACCTTCGTAACTGAGGTGGATGCCGAAGTCGGAGAGCATCCTTTCAGTATGATCTCTCGTGGTAGCTGGTTGTTCTACCGCGGTCGTTCCCTTGGTAAATAGTCCGGCAAGGAGGACGGCACTTTTTACCTGTGCACTTGCTACCGGCATGACGTAGCGAATTGGGTTCAGCGAGCGTCCTTGAAAAATCAGTGGAGCGCACCCTTCTTTCTCGCCAGCCGACTGCAGATGAGCACCCATTTCCTTGAGCGGTTTAATAATTCTCCCCATCGGTCGAGAGCAGAGAGAGCTATCTCCGGTGAGAACGCTTTCAAAATCCTGACCTGCGAGAATACCAGCGAGGAGGCGCATGCCAGTTCCGGAATTACCACAGTCGATGGCGTTCGGTGGACAAGAGAGGCTCATCGAAGTGCCATGTATCATGATCTCGGTCGGGCCATGCTTGTTAGTCGCGATATAGTCGCATTCCACTCCGAGGCTTTCCATCGCTCTCAGGGTGTTGAGGCAATCTTCACTGGGAAGATAATTGCGAATTCGGCAAGGACCATTGGCAAGACCTGCAATGATAGCCGCACGGTGCGAGATGCTTTTGTCACCCGGCACCGTGAGTTTTGAAGAAAATCCTTCAACAGAACTGACGGTAAGTGAATTAGACGAAGTCATTATTCTTCTCGATCAAGGGTTTCGCGTCTCTTTTTACCTTCTTTTAGGGCCCTCAAGACTTCGACCCGATCTTGTTTCGTGAGATCTTCGGCCATCTTGGAGAGAGCCGATGCGGCGGACTGTAAGGGATCAATAATCTGGGACCGATTCTGCAGGAGAATCTCTGCCCACATCGAGGGGTCTCCGGCGGCTACTCTGCTAGTGTCGCGCAGACCCTGTCCGGAAAAGCGGCCATCCTCGATTTGCTCTAAAGCCGTGATCGCACATACCGTAGAAAGAACATGTGGCAGGTGGCTGATCCGTCCCACCAGCCGGTCGTGCTCCTGCGCAGTCATTATTGCGGTGGTTGCGCCCAGGCTCTTCCAGAATATCTCGAGCTGCGTCACCAGTCGCTCCGGTTGCTGATGTTCGTTTGTAAGAATGCAGGATGCTCCGACGAAGAGATTTGCATCTGCTGCACCGAAGCCTGTCTTTTCAGAGCCAGCCATCGGATGGCTGCCGATAAAACTTATGCCCTCAGAGTTCATGAGTCGCCCGAGGGTTTGGTGGGGAGAGACTTTCACGCTTCCGACATCGGTCACACAGACGCCCTGCTTAAGGCCAACTTTCAGGATGTTCCGGCCCAGCTCCTCGAGGCTGTCAACTGGGACGGCAAGAATAACAAGGTCGGCGTCTGCAACAGCGTCGGCGAGACTATCTGTGATAGCAGGCCAGCCCGAAGTACGGATCTCTTGGACCCGAGCTACATTTCTGCCCCAGAGAACTACAGCCCTGTCTGGCTGTCTCTCGCGCAATGCCAACGCGATTGACCCCCCAAGAACGCCCGGACCCAAGACTGCGATGCGGCAAAATTCAGACACGCGAACATCAGGAAAACAGGGCCCGGTCACTCTGACAAGGCCTTCCGCAGCTCATCTGACGGCCAAGGCGCAGATTCAGGGCACCCGGAACTTGTGGTCCGGATCGGGGTCGTTTGGATCACGCACCAGAGTGCCCGATGGAATCGCCCTGACGTCTACAGGATCATTTGTAAAAGGATTGAAGACAAAGCCTTCTTTGCCGGGGATGGGCACCGCGACCCTGTAGTCCTGCCGAGGGGGAGGCTCTGAGACCGGGTTTTGAGGATCAGGAGCGGGATCACCTGCGCTCGGTTCGCTCGGAATGCGGTCGCGAGCGTCCCGGACATCCGATTGCTGCCCAGAAGTGATGTCCTGACCGGGAGCTGGATCAGGGTATCCTCCACGGACTCCATTTGGGTTCGGATAAGGATAGTAGCAGGAACTCATCAAGGCGGCAATGAGGCCCAGCAGAAGAGGGGTATGCTTAATCTTCATGGTTAACGGACAGTGCTGAAGGCGGGAAAACCCGCACTTCCCTGTGCCGACATAATGCTTCCGCAATCCAAGGAGTCAAGTCGGGCTTGTTTCAAAGGAATAGAGAATTGCTACCGCTGAGGCCGGAATAGGCCCATTCCGTCGGTCAAAGCTAAAAGAGTATAACAAATCGACAGAGATGTTTCGCAACCGGCTACCTTTGACAAGACCCGTTCCATATGTAGCGATCCACTTGCGGGGTTGTTTTGCCGATCACGGATACGACTGGCTCCAATCATACTGAACATTGGCGTCCTGCACCACTGGCGGTAAAGCGATTGCAGTCTCGATCGCAATCTTTCATACTTATCAGGGTCCATGCCCGAATCCCCCATCGAAACTAGAGGTATTATTCGCAAAATACGCTCCGAACGGGTTTACGCGGTGGAACTTGTCAACGGCAAGTTTATCGTCGGACACTTGCCGGGTCGTCTTGGAGATTTGGCCCCTTCGCTGACACCCGGAGTTCACGTGTGCTTGGAAATGACTCCATTTGACTTTGAAAAGGGCCGGATTTCCGGAATCGCTAAACATCCCAATGAGTAGGAAGCAGCATTATATTCTTGGGACGGCGGGCCATATTGATCATGGGAAGTCGTCTCTCGTAAGAGCTCTCACAGGCACTGATCCCGATCGTCTCCCGGAAGAGCAGCGACGGGGCGTGACAATCGAACTTGGATTCGCTCACTTGACGCTACCAAATCCCGCAGGGCAAGGAAGCGTCATGGAAGTTGGGATCGTTGATGTTCCCGGCCATGCAGATTTCGTCAACAACATGGTGGCTGGCGTTGGAGGAATGGATGTGGCCCTTTTTGTGGTGGCTGCCGATGACGGCTGGATGCCTCAGTCTGAAGAGCACCTTCATATCCTGACCTATCTGGGAATTGAAAGGGCTGTTGTTGCTCTCACTAAATCAGATCTCGCAGAGGACCTCGAGTTCTCGTTGGAGTTCGTGAAGGATGGCCTCAGCGGCACTATTCTGGAAGAGGCTCCTGTGATCCCCGTTTCGTCAACGACTGGAGAGGGCATTGATGTTCTTCGTGAGGCTTTAAGCACTCAGCTCGCGAATGCTCCTTCCGCACCGAACTTCGGCAAACCAGTTCTTCCAGTGGATCGGGCCTTTTCGGTCAAAGGAATAGGAACGGTCGTTACCGGAACGCTTTCGGGGGGATCCTTGGATGTTGGAGATCAACTCACCCTTCAGCCATCTGGGCTCAGCACTCATGTCCGCGCTATTCAGAATCATAGTGCCGCGGTCGAGCGAGCTGAGCCTGGTATGCGGACTGCCCTCAGCGTTCCTGATCTCCACGTTGGGACAAGGGAGCGGCAAGGAGTCCGAAGAGGGACCCTTCTAACGGCTGTTGGGGCCCCGCCACCCCATGACACTATTAACATTCAAGTCACAAGAATGGAGCGGACTATTCCGGGGCAGCTAGGGACAAAGCGCGATCTTCCTTCAGGAAGGAGGGTCAGGGTGCACCATGGCTCAGGAGTTATAGGCGCCCGTATGTTCCTCATAGAGCAAAAGTCATTATCTCCGGGGGAGGTGGCGCTCGCGCAGCTCCGACTGGATGAGCCACACGCGATGATGGTTGGAGATCACCTAGTTCTGCGGGACTGGTCAGGCGAGGCAACCCTTGGAGGAGGAGTAATTCTCGATGCCGCGGCTGGTCGAAAAAAAATAGGAAGCGAGGAGCAAATTCGCTTTCTTAGAACCCGTTCTGATGGCCTTGGGGATCTTTCGCTTCTGCTGGCATCCGTGATCGAGCGAGACCGCCTCGTTGATATTGCTGAGGAAGCTTCCCGGTTAAGGTTTTCAAACCAGGAGGTGGATGCCACTGTGGAAGCAATGTTGGCTGCGGAGAGGATCGGTAAGATTTCTTCTTACCTCTGTGATGTCTCCTGGTGGGAATCTGTTCTTGATCGTGCCTGTAATCTGGTGGGCGCCTATCATAAGAAGCATACTGATCTTCCCGGGCTCTCCCTTGAGGATCTTCGATCGGGTGTCATTCATCTTCTTCCCGATCCAGCAATATTTGACGCCCTTCTTGAGAGCCTGAATGATCGACAGGTGTCTCAGCATGCCACCTATCTTGCCGAGGATTCCTTTACGCCGACCCTCGAAGCTGAGGTGCGGCAGGCTGCCGACCATATTCAAGAGGCCTTGAGGAATGATCCAATGAACCCTCCGGGACGGTCAGAGTTGTGTGTCTGTGGAAATTCAAGGCGCGCACTCTCCTTTCTTATCCGAAGCGGAGTGGCCGTCGAGTTAAGCGATAAAGTCGTAGTTCTCGCCGAGGCCTACAACAAAGCGTCCGAGCAAATACTCACTTTCTTGAGCCAGCATAATCGAGCGACCGCCAGCGAACTTCGGAAGCATCTGGAAACCAGTCGCCGGGTAATAATGCCTCTACTTGAAAGAATGGACGGTGAAGGGAAAACGAGGCGTGATGGAGATTTTCGGACTTTAGTCTGACAGTGCGACTTTCATGTGGATTGCGCCCCGAGGTTTATGGGACGTGCAGATGATGTGGCCTCCCCGAGAGATGGCTGATGGGTGCTGTGACCGGTGGAAATGATCCAGACTCTTCAATCGAACATTAACCCCATGAGAATTAGTGTGAGACCACCAAGGAGCAACACGAATGCAACGAATGGAACACGAGAGTTTCCATTTCGCCCTTCTCTCTTTGGTGTCTTGAAGCTGTGACTCACGAGAAAGCGCAGGCTCCCGAGACAGAGGACGGCGGGACCGGCATCGAAAGCCTCGAATCAACGTATCAAGTCTGTTGCTTGTGGCCGAATCGGGCCCCAGTTCATCGCGGAGAATTCAAAAGAACGGTGCCACTCCCAGAACATTGATTAGAAATTGGGAGTCTACTCAAACGAGCATTACTTTATGTGCCGAAGGATTCAATTGTAACGAATTGAAAAGGCCGACAGAAGCGAACTAGTTCATCTCAGTAACGGGCGGTGAATTGTGGGTCTGAGATCCAAGACCCGGTATTAAACCGTCACGTAGTTCGGTAGTTTGCGGTTTCACTCCAACGACCCAACTGTTTTCCACGATCAACGACACCTTGGATTGTGGAGGATTCCTAACGGGTTATCACTGGATCAGGTCTCGTCTGGTCCCTCGCGAATATAATTCGCGCTTTTTTGAAAATTGGTTCAGGAGAGCTCGGTTGGATCAGTAACAGGCAGTTAATCGTGGGAGTGAGATCCAAGTTTCTGCATAACACAATACTCTAGACCAAAGGCTTTGGCGATCTCACTCCTACGATGAAGCTGCCTTCTGTCTTTTGCTGGTTAGCCTTGCCGTAACCCAATTATCAGGTGAGAAAGGGTTCCTTTCATGATCCTGCGTGCACACTTCTTCAAGATTACTTCCCTGTCGTCACTCGTCTGGGGTCTTACCTTGTGTGCTGCTGTATCCCAAGGAGTAGAGGTTAAGAAAGGCGCAGAAGATCCGGACTACCACTTCAATGGCCAAATCAGCAGGAAAGTGCTTGAGAACTATCTCTCCCGGAGTGCAACCGTTGCATCCCTCCTTCATCTGACCTCAGAGGATGATCTGAGAATGATGCGAAACACTGGAGTCAAGTTTGCCGGTCGAGTAATCTGGATGTGGGGTGAAGAATCAAGGATCGATGAATTGATTGATAGGGCCCAGCCCTTCGTAAAGAAGCTGCATGAAATGGATCCTGATCTTGTCTTGCAGGGAGCAATTTTTGAAGTGGTGACTACTGACGTCGACAAGATCGCGGTCCCTGAGAGAGTATTTCGAGAGTTCGATGTGCCGGTGGAAGCAAGAAACTTCCAATACAAAAAGATGCTCTACAGATTCCGGCATCGCCACAACCATTGGTATAAAAACGCCTCAGTGCCGGATATGAGCCGTCTGGAGACCAGAATGTGGTTCTTTTATGTCGCGACACGCTGGATCGATCTGGGATTGGAGGGAATCCATATCGGACAGGTGGCGTTGATGGATGATTGGGACCGTGACCACCGTCATTGGCGCGATCTGCTAGCACGTATCAGAGCCTACGCCAGGCTGAAAGCCCGCCGCCAATTGGTTCTCATTGATGCTCATGTTCCAAGTGGAGGTATCGTGCACGAAGGGAACCTAATGTTTGACTTCCACTCGTTTCCGTGTCGCCCCAAAGCGCTTAAAGGGAAGCCGTATGAGGCCATCTTGGAAAAGGGCTACAGCGATGCGATTTATGGTCGAAGCAAGGGTGGTGTAACGCCGAGTGGATGGGTATGCACCTCCCTTCCTTATATTGTGGAAATCGACAACTTCGGGCCTTCTGACCATCCTGGAGAATACCGATCTGGTGAACCA
>MDTD01080211.1_pt1 | contig 11188 bp, 1 predicted proteins | sample 811221 | NCBI WGS metagenome assembly MDTD01 (sample SAMN05326646, study PRJNA326480) | marine metagenome | isolation source: seawater | place: Pacific Ocean: South West | collected 2011
CTGTACCCGTAGTAATAGGGTTAGAAGCGTATTCAGGGTCATACACCCAAATAACCAATGGGTTTTGAGATTCAATTGCCCATACTTCTAATATTTTCTTTTCGATGCCATTAGTAATACGAGCTGTACCTTTATACCAATTAACATTTTCAGTTGCTTTTTGGGGATGGTCAGCTAAAACTTCAGTATCAAATGTTACTTTATATAATCCAGTTACAGGAGTTTGACTTGGATCTGTTTCAACCGTTGCTGTTCCAATTATCCCTCCAATATTGAGTGTTACATTTTTCCCATTAACAGTTTCTGTTTCCGTGTAATTAGAATGGCTTACTAATTGGATAGTTTTATCCAGTTTTGTCCAGTTATTATCATTGGAAAGGTTTTCTACAATTTGAAAGTGAGACCCTACAACAGGACCAATTTTTTTTGGTGAACTTCTAAAGCGAGATATTTTTTCAGGGTCTTCAATTTTTGAAGATTGAATAATTGGCTCTACTTTAAAAACAGGACCACTAGAGCCTGAAGTAATATTTGTTATTACATAATGCTCTGATTGGGAAACAAACCAACTACCAATATATTTTGGATAATCAGCTGGTGCAATTATTGGTGATACTAAAGAAGAAACGTCTTGACTCGCAACAAGGAATAGTTTAGTATATATATTAATTGCCGTTCCTGCCAATAAAGACTCCGTACTTTCAATTTCTCCTTGTACAATATTTGGTAATGAATCTCTGTAATAAAACTCTAATTTATTTGCTGTTTGATAAGCAATACGCTGTACGTGATTCCATTCAAAAGTCAAACGAGTAAAAGAATTATCACCACCTGGATTGCTTATTTCGCGTTGTGCTAGTTCATCTTGCTCTATAACCGTTGTAAACAAGCGGTTTTCCTCTTTTTGTATATAATGCCCGTTTACATTATGAGGCGGTTTTATTGAGCAGTACTCTGGAAAATAAGTTACATCCGTAGTGGTATCTGCACTTGGAGTTGAGGCTCTAAAGAACCAATTAACACCATAAATGGCATATTTATGCTCCCCAGCTTCAGTTTCTGCATGGGTATACAATTTTGCTCCTGTATCAGGTAACAGAATAGATTCGTTTACGGCTCCACTCGAGCTATATCCCGTATACTCTTCATCGTTAGCTATTTCTGGAAATCTAGGTGTGCTTTCTAATGCTCCTTTGTATTCTATGCCATACAAAACAGCAGTGGGTATTTCGGCAATATCAAAAGTTTCTGAACCGGCTTCTGTAAAGAAATTATCTGAAGGAATCTCATAATTGTATTTATTTCGGTAAATATTTACATAACGGATATTATCAAACTTAGCGTACCCTCCGTCATTTAAAATAGTATTCTCAACCTCTGGATCCATTTCATCAAATCCATAGGTAACATCTTTAATTTGAGGTTGAACAGGTAGACGATAATCTTGCTTATCTGTTGGCAGAGACATATAAATATGATCCCTTAAATCACTCGATTGGAAATTAGGATTACCTAGCATTTCCGGAGCAGTACGATAAACTGCTATATAAACATATTTGTTGTTTTGATTATCAAATATATCAATATGTCCCAAACCCAACATACGAGCAATATGGTAGTCTAACCCCGCAAGATTTAGATAGTCAAGATAGCTTACTTCGATTTTTGAAGTATCGTTGATATCTTGTGACTCAAGAACCACATTTGCTTTAGTGTCGCTTACACTATTTGTAAGATATTCTATAACTGCATACTTTACGCCATAAGTATCACTCCACTTATCTTCATAATTGGCTAATTTGGTTTTTAGCCCATCATTAAAGCGGGGCCATAAGTTATCTATGCTAGAAGGTGTTCCACAATCTAAACGTGCAGTAGCATCTACATCCGTTAATGTTAAGCCGAAGTCGTCAACATGAGTCCATGAACTTCTTGACAAAAGAAAATCTTCATAAGTCTCAAGTTTTATGATACTTGGATAACCGTCAGTATATTTTATTCTAAAAGATTTTATGTTTTCCCCTACTTGCCTTTCGTTTATAGGATCTCCAGACAATACCGCCCTTGAGGTTATTTGAAGTATGTCTTCATCAGAAGGGTCGGGTATTTTAACGGTTTCATACAATAATGTAGGAGTTGTTGAATTTGCTTTTTGTATCTCAAACTCACCAGCAAACATCATTTTTCCTTGTACTTCTATCTCCAAAACTCCATTGTAGTTCTTTATAAAGTCAAAAGTGTTTGTAAAAGGGTCTTGAGTAACAGCGTCATATACAGATTCATCGATAAATCTTAGAATAACTGTATTGTTATAAGTTCCTGAGGAGGTAGTGGTTGATGTAAACATTTCCCAAATACGACCATCATCAGTATACACATTTTGGGGTACAGCAGTACTGAAATCCAGTTCTATTTGGACAGGGTTGATATAAGGTGTTTTATATATTTTAACAAAGTCATCGTTTTTATTATATCCGATATTGGTGTAATAGCTGCTTCCTGTATTAGCTAACGTGCCTTTTGGTATATGGTTTTCACCTAGTTCTTTTAACAAAGACCAACGCAAATGTATTCCTTCTATAATTCCTGCTGATTGGTTAGCATTATCTGCTCCACACGCTTGTATGTATATATAAGGTGATTGTAATACGGCATTTTTAAAATCAATTCCACCCCCTGTATATGTGCCATTGCATATATTGGGCAGAGCAATTGTAATTTCTGTAAAGAGACCGTTAAGTCCGTTTAAGGCTGCTTTAAGATCTTCATACTCTCCCGGTGTAGCATCCCATTCAGTGTGTTTTGTAGCAATAATGCCCAGCATTCTTGAAATATCTCCTGCTTTTGAGCATGGATAATTTTCAGAAAGATTGTACACTACACCATTATTTGCCAAAAAGGTTTGCAGTTTTAAGAAATAGCTGGTAAGCTGCTGTTCCAGTAAATCAACCATGTCTTTATTGCTTTGACTTAGTGTAGGGTAGGCTGCAAACATATTACAAATGCATGATGCTGTGGGGGTGAAGTCTTCACCCAGAACACCAATTCCAGACCATTCAGGAGGCTCAACATCACCACAAGGATTTAGATTGGCATCATTTAAAATGGTTTTTAATTGAGCAAGTATGTCTTTATATGCATCAAATGCAGTAATAAAATTAGATAAAAGCGTATTATTTGTAGTACGACCTTGATTTTGGGAAATAAATTGTATTAATGTTAAGAGTGCATTGGTATTTTCACAGGGTGATGAACTGGCATAATAAGTCCTTTGTCCATCATACCCAAGATGAATGCCTAAAGCATTTGCAGTATCAAAAAGCTCTTGTAAAGAGCCTGAATTTAATTGACTATACAAACTTGATGAAGAGGGTGTGCCCTCTTCATTTAACAAACTTTCAAATAATGCAATAGAACAAATACAATTTATTATAGACTCAAACTCTTTAGAAAAATCACGAGGAGCAGGATCGCCTGTCCAATAACTAAATGTTAAATGTAGTGTGCTATTTTTAGGCACAGTTTCTTCAGTAAGAAATCCAAAAGAAATAGTTTTAATTCCTACTGCATTAGTAAGGGTAACACTTTCACCATTTTGGGTAACAATAATAGGGGTATTAGGATCACTAGCTTGTAGGCTAAGTGACATTGGAATAGTGGGTGACCCTGATGCCTCAACTTCATAAATTTCAGCGTCGGGACTAATGGCATGACCCGGATATAGTGTCCAGTTATATTGTTTTAAAACCCCAAGAACACTTGTATTAAGTTGAATTGAACTGCCCACATTGTCCCCTTCATAATACAGGGCAATTAGCCTTATATTGTGCTTCATAAGTAAATTTCCTAATTAATTTAAGTTAGCTATTGTAATTTGAATTGTAATTTCATTTTCTGCTTGTGGGTCTTTCAAAACATAAGCAGTTCCATTATATTCAAGGTATTTAAATGTGATATCTAAAACCCCTAATGGTATCTCTAAATTGGTTTTGGTAATAAATACTGCACTGCGGTCTTTTGAGTATATATATAGATAATTACTCTCTGTTCCTCCCGCTTGTAAATTATTTATTGTTGTTATTGAATTTAATAAGTCAGCATCAGGAAGCTGTGGATTGATTATTGGTTCAGGGTTTCTAACCAATACTCCAATTACCTTCAGAGTATTTGAATTTCTGATAATATTAAATTCAGTTGTTGTTGCAGCTTCTAAAGGATTTATTTTATTTAATACTCCATCTATTACTCTATCGTATTTATCAGCGAATTTCTTCACCAAGTCAATATCTTGATTCACGTTATCTATAACTATATCTGACGCTTTTGTAATTTCAGCAGTAGTAAATTCACGACTAACATCAAAAATGGCTTTTAGATTATTCCCCAATAAGTAGCTCTCTATTTGTTCTTTAAAAGTGGCATATTTTGATGTTACAAAAACGTGTTGGTGCACATTTTCTTTTGTTGAGCCATATACTGAGTTATAAATAGCTGTATAAAGTGTAGATGGCCTTAAATCAGGCAATTGGTATTTCGCATTGTAGGCCAATTTCTCTAGAGGACCAATAATACCGCTACAATTAGAGCCATTTGATATGAGGCTATTCAGCATACGCACATCTTCTGTTTCAACTACCAGTTTACCTTGTACCCATGTGCCTTGCAAAGCACTAGCATTTTGTTGTTCGTTCAGCGGGTCGGCAACATATAATTTTAAAGAATAGTCAGATGTAGGGACGCCTTGATATGCTCCCCAAGGGCTATACATTGCATTTATATATGGATAATTGAAAAATAAATGAAGGTTAGGCTCTTTATAAAAAATGGGTTTATTGTTTAATAGTTTACCCTCTGCATTAGGGAATGAACGGTTATAATTGATATAATGCTTAAGGTTGGCCAACTGGTATTTATCTTTATCATCCTCAGTTAGATTCGTATACCTAGTATCCAAATCTTGAAAATAACCTATGGGACCAGCTGTTTTGAAACCAATGGTAAATTGGTTATTTGTTTCACCTCCATTATCTACATTATCACTGGTTGTGATTTCAATTGCGTAATAGGTATTGGGTCTCCAAATAGGTTGGAACAGTTTTGTTAACCCATCTGCCATTTTAGTGTTTTCAGCAGTTAACTGACTTTGTGATGGGATGTTTTGGTTGTATTTGCTTTGTTTTTCAGAGAGTAAACACAATTGATGTAGGTATGCGTTGTTGTTTGTAGGACTTTGTGCAGGTCTGTAAAAGGGTGCTTTGTTGGCTATTACATCATCAATATAAATATAGCTTTCACTTGTGTCAAAATTAACGGTTACGGCCACAAAATGCCATTTGCCATCATTCAGTAAAAAGTTAGGATAACTTACATTATTTTGGATAGAGAAATTTGTTGTATTTGTTGTGGCATTTTCATCACTAAATGTAAAGTTTAACCATTCTGCATACAAGTTTCCTGGTTGTGTAGGGTTAAAGAAATTTGCATTCGATGTTACTGTGAGCTCAAAACCTCCCCAAGCCCCTCTTTTTGATAATAATACTCTTCTACCGTTTCCAACCGTTTTCTTAAATGGATCACTGTATGGAAATTGTACCCAGCAAGCAATGGTGAAATTATCCCTGCCAACAGATAGATCATTACTGTGAGGAATTATTATATGAGAGTTGTTGTATGAAGTTGAAGAAGTGGGCTGAAAATAGTATGTAGAGTTGGTGTTATTATTTCTGTCAGGTGCAAGAAAGGAGTAGGGTTTGGTGCTAGGCACAAAGGTTCCGTTATGCGCATTTCCTGAAGAATCATTAGCATTGCCATTCAGTTCCCAATGTCCAATAATGTTGGTTCCTGCATTGTTATTAATTCTTAAATCAGTTATTTCTGTTGCTGGTAGTGCCCTGCCAATTAGTACAACATCATCCATCACCATTCCAAGCATACCTCCCCCCCAATAATTATTTAAGCCATAATTATAATGACCCAATAATAAATCATCTGTTTGGTTAGTATTCAACATTCCCTGTCCAATTCTATCAACAGAGATTTTTACTTTTTTAACTGGTAAATCGGCATCATCATATCCCATATATGTAGACAGATTAGCTGCCTCCACTATGTCTGTTCTGATTTTTGAATAAACATAAACAGGGTTGTCATTAATATCATAGCCTTCTATAGCTTCTTTGTAATACTCTACAACAAGTTTATTAGGAGAGAAAACAGTTACTGAGGGTTTAACAAAACCTTGTGGTTCATTAAAATATATTTCAATGCCTTCAGCAGTAGTGAAGTTTAAACCATGAGTAAGATTATATGCACTGTAATTTTTTACAGCACCATCAGCACCAATAACTTTAAATGTTATTCCTTTATGGTTAATAAAGGTTTCGGCACTGTATCCCTCATCTACATTAACATCTTCCCAATTGATACAGATAGGTTGTATTTTATCTTCCTCGCAAAACACTACACCACCTTTAAAGCCTGCATATTCAAGTTTTATTGCACCTGGTGTACTACTGTTAAGGTAAGAGAACATATTTTGCCCCATTATCCTTAAGTTGGTATTTTTATTTGGCGTTTGTGCTTGCCAAAAACCTTGTGGGAATGTTTTAAGATAATCAGGGTTGTTATTGAGTTGTGTTTCTACATAAGGTATTGAGCGTATAGCTGAAACCCCTTCGTATACATTATAATCAACCCATGCGCTACCATCCCATGCTTTAATTAATACCTTTTTAAGTTTTAACTGATGTTTAACAGGTTCGGTTAATCCTCTTTCAGGAGGTATTGTCGGTTCAAAATCGGGAGAGGTAACCTCTCCAAAAATTAATGCTGAGTCTGGTTCTAATTCGGTTTTAACACTGTGAACAAATCCTACATCTATAAAGCTATCCAAGGGGATAGTTTTATCAATCCAGCTTGTAGTATTGGTTAATGCTGCTTGAGTGTAGTTTACATCATAATCATCACCTGTAAGCATATTTATAGCCTTAACAGGGGCTTTGTCTTCAATAGGCTCAATAGGTTTAAATGGATCTGTAGGTCGGTCATTATCAAATGTCCAAACAAAATCTACCGCTACTTCTTTATTTCGTAATGGTCTAGGTAAGTTTAATGAGACTTTTACTCCGCCTGCAATTTTAAATGGTTTAAAGGCATCTGCACCAAGGTATGCAGCTAGAGAAAGACCTAATTTGAATTTGGCAACACTAAAATATGCTGAACCGCCCATGTCAATTCCTCCACCCAATTGTGTTGGCCTAAAGCTCACTTTGGCAAACAAGTTTTTATAGAAATTGGCAGACATTTTGGCCACTTTATAATCCTTGTTGAAATCAAATTTAGAGCCTGCTCCAAATTTGATGCCTTGAGCTGAAATCATTAAGTAAGCATAAGATTCAAACAAGGTAAGTACTTGTGCTTTTACTCTTTCTTGTTCGGGGAAATCCCTGCCAACATTGACATACCATGCTGAAGCATCGTTGAAGAAGTAGGCCATTTGTACATCACCAATAGCACTTTCTACTAATCCGCTACCTTTAGGCATTTTGTAATTAACACCAAAACCAGCTTCTATTGATTTAGAAGAGAAGGCTAGCATAGCACTAAACGGGGGGTCTGGATCGGTTAATTGGACGGGTTCGTCTAGTAGCGCTCCTTGACCCGATAGAAGGAATACATCTGGTAAGCCCAGTAGCAAGAATAATTTTGATGAGAAACTTTTGCCTCCATCAGGTTGGGTAACTATTGATGCCCCAGCTCCAAAAGCAAAACCTTTATCATTATTAAATTTATCATAGTTTATCCCTTCTATTGGTCTTTTATATAGCTTCCACCATGCCTCTTCATCGGCTTTATTTAGTCTATAACCAGATGCCATCAAACCTCTTAGAGCAAGCAACCCTAAGCCTGTTGTTCCTATTGGAACCGAACCGGGGAATTGAACACCTATATCAATTAAAAAGCTAGGGGTTGATGGATTATATGCCATTGTTGCGGCACCGGTTACTTTAGCTTTATTAACTGAGAATGAAATACCGCCTGCATATTCTGTCGTGGGTACTCCATCATCAACTGCTTTGTTTTTAACGGATAAAAATCCTTTTAAAAGTAGTTCTGCTTGATCAGGGCTGACAGCATCACCGGGTATGCGGATGTCAATTTCAATACCACTAATACGAATAAATCGGTGGGAAGGTTTGCCTACTCCATCATCTGTAGTATAATATAGTTTTACTCCGTTACCTTTTACATCTACTCCCCCTGGGTTAATGTTAAGCCCTCCATCAAAGCCAATAAAACTATATTGACGTAATTTATCTTCAAATTGTAATTCTGCTGAACCAAAATGCAAGGCTGTAACTGCTAATGTTACGGGGCCAACTTTTAAGCTAATGGCTTTAGGTAGTATTAATGTGCCTTTATCAAATTCTATTTTTCCGTTTTCCCATACCCGAAGTTTCATGGGAAGTTTTTTAGGAAAATCAGTGCTGATATTTGGAACGTTAACTGTAAAGTCAACTTCGCCAGCTATATCGGCATGAAATTTCCCGTTGGTTTTACCTACGGCTAGGGAGTATATGTTTAAATCGAGTATATTAGGTATGGAAATAGCTGTTAAAGTTTGGTCTAGTACAGCACTTATAATAAAGTCTCCATCCTTACCTAAGGAGGCTTCAATAGCTACCTTTGCATCTTCAGCGCCTTGCTTAAATCCAGGAATAGTTAAAATACCCTTGATTGAAGAGTTTATGATAGAGTTTTGCTGGAAGGTTACAGAGAAGGTATCTAATGATACTGCAAAGCTAGGGCCGAATTGTAATTCTAATAAAGGTGAGGGGTCGCCACTGGTTACGGCTTCTAATCCTAATGTGCCTGATATGCCGCCCGTGCCTATTAATAGGTTACGACCTCGTATTTCTCCAGTTGAGTTGGGGTTGTGCTGCCAAGTAGCTGGGAAACCAATGGTTGCATCTTGTATATAAACACCCATAAAATCAACCGGACGACCATCGGCATCGGCTTCAGGAATATTAGTAGTACGTGATAAGTCAACTCTAAAATCTGAGGCTTCAAAATATAACCCAGTATCTGCTATTTGTGATTTTTGGAAGGAAAAGGTAGATAAATTTTCAAATCGGATACCTCTTTCTGTACTAAAAATAAGATTACCTGCTATAAAGGTAAGTTTTGATTTAGCATTTGTATCCGGATTGGGTTGATTATATGTAGGCGATTGAGGGTCTAAATCATAGGGAATTAATAGGGTACGTGGAAATTCTAGTGCAAGATTTAAGCTGTTAACAGATAAATCAAAGTCAATTTTTAATATCTTTGATAAATCGCTTTTATAGTTAAATTCTCCCAGTTTTTCATAAAATAATAAATATAAATTTTCAAATATTTTATTATGATCTACATCATTTATGAAGTATTGATAGATAAAGTCAAATAAATTAAAATTTAAAGATTCAATTTGTGAGATTAGATCTTCTATTACTTGCTCGTCATCATCATTTGGAGTATATGTTATTGTTCCATTTGTAGATATTTTTTGATTTGCTTGGGAAACAAAATTATCAAATGGGTCAATAGACAATTGAGAATCATCATCCACAATGCGGAAAATTAGAACTTCTAATAAATTTTGTTTTTCTAATCCAAAAAAGTCAAGTATAAGTTTAAATATGGTTGCTGAATCCCAATCAAAACTCGACACCTTTAATTGGTTGAGATAATTTAAAAATGGAACTTTGGTAGAAAAAGTTACCGGAAGTTCAGTATATGAAGGTAATGTTTGAGAGGGATTTATTGAAATTGAAAAACCTTCAATTCCTGGCATATTAAATCCTATTTTCTCATTTAGTAGAATGTTGAGATAATAAACCTTGCTGCTATTTTTTAAACCGGTTACCGGAGTAAAATTTTTCACAAATAAACGTGAAAGTATTAAATCAATGTTTTCATTTAAAGTTATTATATTTTCAGGTACAATTGCACTTTCAACTGTATTCTTTAATGAAGGAAAGTATTGACTCATTAATTTATTTGTTTATAAAGTTCGTAAAAATATATTGGCAATGAATTTGCCGATGTGCGTTTTTCTTTGAATATAAAAAAATCTTCTATGGGAACTGTTGTAATAGAGTTTTCATTTAATTTTAAAAATATAAGATTGCTGTTTGGGTAGTTTTTAAGATTTTTTTGTTTAGGATATTCCTTTACTATATTCATAAAAACAGGGACTGAAATATTGTTTTTGATAAATTTTAGTTGCTTTTTTTTCAACTCTCCATACATTAAGAGCGTATTAATATTTTTTAATGTATCAGAACCTATTTTGTAAAAATTATTTGAAATAGAATTTATGATGTAGAAGGGACCTTTTACTGAATCAGCGTTAATATCAACCTCAAAATCATGCCTGTCCCAAGGCATATCAAAATTGCCCAAAAAAACAGCAAATAAATTATCAGGATCTTTGTAGGAACTTATCGAGCATCTGAAGTGGTATTTGTTTCTAAAGTCAGAACGAATGTCAGCCAAAGTATACAACAAATTTAACCTTGCAGGCAGTGAAGTGTTTTGCATCGCCTCAGGAAATTTAGCAATAAATTGTGGTTCCAATATTACGGGGTAGCCTGATGATAATATTCCAATGCTTTTTAAGTTTGGGCATGAGACTATAAAATCAGGCAAATTAATCTGCACATCAGTAAGCTCCTTATACTGAAAACAAACGTGCTCAATAGTATTTACTCCTGCTAATAGGTGATTTAATATAAACCCTGTTGAATCATAATTGCTATTGCAGATATTTACAAACTTTATATTTAGGTTTCTAAAAATCTTATTCGCCTCAAGCAAAAGAGAGTCGTTTATTAATTGCTCCAAAAATCTAGGTGTTTCAGGAAAAAAACTAATGTATACTTCTTCAAGATTTTTTAAGCTGGATAACCATTTTATTAAGCCCCATTGAGCAAAGCCTTTTTCAAATTCTAGTGTGCTAAGATATAAATGCCTGACTGAATCTGGAGGTATTTCTCCTTTATAGAAATCAGGTAACCATTCCCAATTATTTTTTTGTGGCGGGAATGAGGTTTGTGCCTGGTATGCATTATCCCTAACAGGGAAATGATGTGTTTGTTGAGCAAATGCTGGTATTGAGCATGATATTAAACTGAGTATAAAA
>MDTD01033062.1_pt1 | contig 11187 bp, 7 predicted proteins | sample 811221 | NCBI WGS metagenome assembly MDTD01 (sample SAMN05326646, study PRJNA326480) | marine metagenome | isolation source: seawater | place: Pacific Ocean: South West | collected 2011
GGCTGTTATTCAGGTATCGCCTTGTCTTTACCCTAATCCCTCATCACAAATCCCTAATCCCTTATCTACCAAAAACGTGAAAATGAATTGCTGGAAACGCTCATCCTAACACCGTTGCGTGGATGCGCGGTCATCCCCGCCTGCGGACTTGATGCATGTATTTTTCAAGTTGAGCACCAGGTGTTAATCCGGTGCCCGTTGTGCATATGTTCGTCCAGGGGGCACTTGGATTGCGAACGCTCAAATACAATGCCAATGACGTCCAAAATGTCGCTGCCCAGGCATGACGAAATAAACGATCGCATCGAGATGAATTGTTTGAAGCACACCCAATTGGGGAGAAAAGAATTTAACCTCAAGCGCTCTGGCGTTGATCGGCTTGATTCTGTTCGTCATCTGGTGATTGATTGAGCCATTGGACAAGGGTCGCATTGAGTTTTTCGCGGTCGATGGGTTTGGTGGCAAAGTCATTGCAACCGGCTTCCATGCAGCGTTGGCGGTCCTGCTCCATGGCATTGGCGGTCAAGGCAACGATCGGCAAATCATAGCCGGCGCGACGCAGGTTCTTGGCAGCAGTCACGCCATCCATCACCGGCATCTGCATGTCCATGAGAATCACGTCAAACGGCTTGCCTGCTTCAAACTGCTGCATCGCCATGTCAAAGGCAATCTGACCGTTGGCTGCGAGCCTGACATGCAGCCCCATTTTCTCAAGCACACGGCGGATAAGTTTCTGGTTGACCGGGTTGTCCTCTGCCAAAAGCGCGTTGCCTGAGAGTGTCACCAGGTCGGACATCATCGGTTTGCGTGGGGTCGTTGAGCGAACGGCTTCAGTTGGGTGCTCGATCATGTTCACACCTTGAAGCGAACCGGTTGCCAGGACCGTCTTGAAGCTGCTGCCGACCCCGGGTGTGGAGTTGACGTTGATATCGCCGCCGAGCATTTGCGCCAGTCGTTTGGAGATAACCAGTCCAAGGCCTGTGCCCCCGAATTTACGCGTGGTGGAGTTATCCGCCTGGGTGAAGGGGGCAAAAAGTTTGCGGACTTGCTCCTCATTCATCCCGATACCCGTATCGACCACGTCGATGGTGATCTTGGGTTTGGGGACATCGGGCGCATTGCATTTAACGACGATACGAACACCACCCTGCTGCGTGAATTTGATGGCATTACCCACCAGGTTCACCAGGATCTGTCGGATGCGAACCGGATCAGACTGAATCAGTTCGGGAATGGGGGAAGTGTATTCAACATCCAGTGAAATCTTGCTATCCGCTGCACGGACGCGCATCAGTGATGCGACATCGGCAATGATGTCGGTGATGGAGCAATTGATCCGTTCGACATCCATTTTCCCTGCTTCAATTTTCGACAGATCGAGAATATCGTTGATGATCGTCAAGAGACTCTTGCCGTTATCTCGGATGGTGTTGATGTACTGCGTGTGTTTTTCCTTGGGCTCATTGGGATCAAGCAGCAGATCGGTGTAACCAAGAATCGCGGTCATCGGTGTGCGGATTTCGTGACTCATGTTGGCCAGAAAATCACTCTTGGCCTGGTTGGCGGCATGAGCGGATTCCCTGGCCATCTCCAGTTCAACCGACCGGCGTTCGAGCTCAACCATGCGGCGGAACGCTTCGTCCTTGGAGTTGGCAGCATCTTCGACATAGGCATTGAGCACCATCTCCGACCACTCATGGGCCTGGAGCATGGCAATCTGATACATCGAAAAACCGATCAACGGGATGATCGAGCCAATCACTTTCAGACTATGGGCAAGGATGTACAGCCCACCATAACGTTCGGCGGTCATCGATGTGGCCAACTGACTGCAGGCAAAAACTGCGATGGATAACGTGATCCACCAGGTCAGCGTATCACGCGTCCTGGTAAACTCACGGACAAAAAAGCCCAGTGCAAAACTTTGGATCACGAAGATGCCAAAGTCGATCGGACGATGAAAAATGGAGCCACTGACCAGCACGCGATGAACCGGTAACAGCAGACATGCACATGCCAGGATCAGCAGGATACACAGCATCGTCATCGGTTCAGACCATGGGTCGGTGTCTTCCTGGGTTTTCTTCCTTTTGGTCTTACGGGTCGGTAGCAGCGTTGCCAGAATCAGAAACACACCAAACAACAACACCCCGGTGATCTGGTCGGGCTGCGAATAGGCATCAGCAAAGAACATGAACTTGGATTGTTGCCATTGTGTGGCAGCGCTCACAAAATGATGCGCATCAGCCAGACCATTACAGAAAAAGGCCAGGCCGACCATCAGGACAAATCGACTGCCCATGGCATAAAATCTCACGAGCAATGCAAAGGCCACCAACAGGCTCAGAATCGCGCTGCCCAATTCGACAATGGTATGAAACTCGGAACTCACCAACGTGCCGGTGTTATTGATCAAAGGGAAACTACCCATCAGCAGGACGATCAACACGCCAATGAACAGCAAGCGATACTTGACCTGACGCGCACCCACTGTGCGTGAAAGGTTTCGCCGATCAAGCTTCATACCAAATGGATTGACCGATTTTCGATAACCCATGCACCATACTCCGACGGTCTGGTTCGCTGCACACATGACAAGGAATCAGGCCGTCCGCTTCACTGGTCTAGACTTAAGACCGAAGTTTCATCTCCAGATTCATCGACTAATACCTAAGCCTGGTGAAGAACAACTTGAAAATGGATGGAATGTCTTTGGGTTCAGGGTATCACCTGTGACGAATGAATGACTTCGATTCGCGACTTATCGGCGGTCCATGGATGAATGATCAATTCTGGACGAATGCGAAGTCAGATAACCCCCAAAACCTGCATTGGGGAATCGTCAGGGATTCGTGATTGGGATAGCAATTCCAGTAAGAACGCGTGCTTGCCTAAGTACCGGATGTCAATCCGGCACCCATTGTGCTTTCGTCAATCCAAGGGGCACCGGGTGAACACCTTGTGCTCTATGAATGGCAACACACGCGTTTTAAACGGGATGGGTATGATTAGAGCAGATCAAAAAATCTCCATGTCATCGCAGTATTCGTCATTCCCGCGCAGGCGGGAATCCAGTGGCATTCTGATGACGCTTGCAGATATCACTGGACTCCCGCCTGCGCTGGAGTGACGGAGGATGGAGATTCATTCATGTTAACGCTCTTGAGATTTGGGTTGTTGCACATCGATCAATTGGCTTTTTTGCCTTGTTGTCTTGCCTTACGAATCCCTGGCCATAACCTCAACTCAATGCGTCCACACAGACACACCCAACCCGGCCGCGTGGGTTATTGGTATCACCGTTGAAATCATTGAAAAAGACCCAGCGTCCATCGGGGCTGAAAGTCGGGTGCGGATGCCAGGGGTGCGTTGCCAGTTTCGTCCGCGAAAGCAAAGTCCGTTGACCGGTGGCCGGGTCCAGATAAACCACGTCACTGACGTTGCCCGCTTCATCCCAGCCACATCCGGGTTGATCCGATGGGCCCGAGGTGTCCACAACCATGTGCTTGCCATCGCGACTGACATTGCAATGCCAATCCCGATCGGCCTGGCTGATGAGTTGGGCCGACTCACTGGCATCCGCGAAGATACGATAAATCCCGCGCGGTCCAGCCGGACTGGCGCCATAGGCAACCGCAATCGCAGTCGGTTGGTCATAACACCAGCGTTCATGGCCGACCGCCAGCAGCTTGCCCGGTTCGGCTGACTGCTGATCAAAAAGGCAACGTCCGTTGGGCGCCAGTGTCGGGTGATACCCGTTAACGCGATCGGGGATTTCGGTTGCAGGACCCTCATGGGCAAAGCCGATCCAATCCGGATCGTACGGGCTGTAGTGGAAGTGGTTGATCAGTCGCGTGTCATCTTCCAGGAGCATGCGCGGCTGGAGGGTCTGAAGATCGATTTCCATGCAGCGACTGATGCTATTGGTCTGATCGTAGACTCCAAAACACACAGCAGAGGCGTCGGGTTTGAGACTCGTCAGATCCGCTAATTGCCAACCCTGAGGGGCGACGTAGATCAGTTGCGGTTTGCTGCCGATGTCATCGAGATTCAACAGCCAGATACTGTCCTGCACGGAGACCGTGAGAATGTTTTTGTTCAGCGCGATGTCCGGCCAGATGGGGATCGGTTTTTTGTCACGCACCGGCTGTGGCAGATCAAAGGAAGCGATCCGTCGTCCCGGCGAAATGGACTGCGGTGATGTATCAAGCAGCTCGGTGGTCAATAACCACAGTGACGTGTGATCGGGCATCATCTGCATCACGATCATCTGGCGCCCATCGACCGTAAACCCGTTGCTGTGCGGATACGTGTGATAGCGGTTGAGTTCATAGCCACCAAGGCAGAACATCGGTTGTGGCATCGGTTGTCCTTTGCACATGCAGCGGGTACGCAAATGATTGTAGACCGCTCATTTCTCAAAAAATGGTCTTTCTCATTTTTCTGACCATTTTAGGGGTTGCTACCTGAATCAAGCGCGATAGCATGTCCCGCTTGTAATTTGTCCAGAGAACGTCTCAGCGGGTTGTGTGACCCTGAAAAAAGTTGGATCGTCTGCCTGCCTGCGTGTCTGGATTCCCTGTATGCCCCGAAGCTTGTGTTGCCCGGTCAACCGTATGTACGGAGCCGGATCGTGCCTGTTTCGGATCAGTTGTCGGCCATCCTCCAAAAGGTCTGAGCCCATGCAGTACAAGCGCCCACTACTGCCCAAATGGTTCCGTGAAGAAAAACGCAGCAATCGCCGCGACTCGGACATGCGACAGTTTGTCAAGCATGTGCCTCTGGGATGGATTTTATCCAACGTCTGGATTTTTATCATCACGGGTGCGGCATTCACCAAGTTTGCCAAGAGCATCAACCTGCCTGACAGCTATTTCGGATTCCTGGCCGCTGCTCCTTTTATCGGTGCTTTGTTCCAGATTCCTGCAAGCATCATGCTCGAGTGTTTCGGTCACCGCAAAGCCACCGCGGTGTCCTGCTTCTTGATCGGCCGATTCATGTGGGTCCTTGTGGCACTGATCCCATGGGTGGTCCCCGAAGACCAGGAATCACTGCGCTGGGGATTGCTGGTGGGCCTGGTGACGGTCAACTGGATCTTCAACAACCTGGCGGGTCCGGCCAATACGGCATGGTTGGCGGACGCGGTACCCCCATCCTTGCGTGGTCGGTTTGTGAGTTTCTGCCTGCGCTGGAGTCAGCCGGTGATTCTGGCGGTGGTGCTGGGGGTCGGTTTCCTGATTGACATTGCGGAAAAAGCGCAAGCCAGACAACCGCTGCTCATGCTCAAACTCTGTAGCATGCTCCTTGCCCTGGGCGGAATGATCGGCTTTTTTGCGATTCTCCGCCATGCCCTGGCGCCGGACCCCAAACCCGTCGTGGGCAAAGGCTGGAACCCGCAACTGCTTTATAATCTCAAAAAACCGCTGGCCAACCGCGCGTTCCGCCGGTACCTGCTGGTCAACTTCATCTTCCTCATCGGTACCGGTTTCATCGGTCAGTACATCTGGCTATACATGTTCGACGTGGGCAACATGACCGCATTCATGGCCAACCTGCTGATGGTGGCGATGCAACGACTGGTCACCATGTTCACGTACCGATTCTGGGGACGCCGGATCGATCAGCATGGCAAGAAACCGGTGATGCTCCTATGCATGAGCGTGATGACCGTCGGATTTATGGGGTGGGTGATTGCAGGCCAGGGCGGGTTGGTGCATCTATTGATCGCGCTGCCGATCGTGATTGTCGAAGCAGCCTGTTTACCGGGTTGGGAGATTACCAACCTCAATATCCTGCTGGATTTTTCCAGTTCCAAACAAGGCGGGACAAGTGCAGCGGTGGCGATCAATGCCATGGCTATCGCGATTGGGGGCATTATCTCCGGCGCGCTGGGGTCGCTGTTTGCCTCCGTGTTTAAAGGCGTCCACATCGAATTTCCTGCACTGGATATGGTAATCACATATCACGTGATGCTGATGCTTTTGGTGGTGGTGATCCGGTTTATCGTGTGTCTGTTGATCCTGCGATTGGACGAACCCAAGGCGACAGCGACGCGCGACCTGTTACGCGATGTGAGTACCAACATCTTCCACAACACCCGCCAGGCCATCCTCATGCCCACGCGAATCGTCGGCCAGGTGACCCGCTGGACATACAAGCTCAAACAGTGATCCGATTGCGAAGTTGGTGTTACTGGAGGGTTTCAAAGCCGTGTCGCTCCTGCGGCACAGGTTGGTTCGTAACAAGCAACGATACGTCATCAACAAGGCAAACCGCGACTCTCCTGAGTCACGGCTTTTACTGTAATCTCACCCATTTGAAAAAAATTTCACCTTTTCATTTGCACGGTTTGTATCTGTATTCTTCGTTTCACCTGACGTCTGAATAAGCGTCAAGGGCAGAAACATGAGTCTTTTCATTCCAAAAGTTGGAGCCCCCTCGGCATTTCCCACGCCCACCGGGCCTGTAACCATGGGTCGTGTCGGTGAGTTTCGTCGCATGGTCGACCGCTATAACCGTGTGAGTCAGGGCGGTACGGAAATTTCGGGCACGACACCGTTCATCAGCAAGATGAACCAGAATGTCCGCATGGTCAAAGCACGCATCCAATCCAAAATCGATCTGATCGCATAATCTGAATTTCAATCCATCAAACCAATCCCCCAAGAGCCGCGCACGCAGTAAGCGGTTGTCTTGACGCAGGTCCATACGCAACGGGACCGCTTACTGCGTGCGCGGCTCATTGTGCATCTCACCACCTGCATGGCCCCTGTGCAAGCCATTCGCGCATAAAAAACCCTGCGTCACACGAACGCAGGGTTTGTTGTTTGTGCCAACTTCCAATCGGATCAACGTCCGATGGTTGTTATTGGGATTAATACTTGGGCTGATAGCTGAACTTCTGACCCCCGATGGAGGCTTCGTACATCAGGCCTTTACCCGCGAGGGTGAAGACGGCCACGCCGTGATCATAGTCGGCATTGGCGGATGCATCGGAAGCTGCAGCGACGGCCGAAGCCTGGGCTGCGAATTCCAGCGAGCCGGACTTGAAGTTTTGAAGTGCCAATTCGTCTTCAAAGAAAATGATTTCGCTGTAAGCCTGGCCACCAAGCTGGAAGCCGATGGAAGCCTGGGACAGATCGCAGAAACCGACCACGACGCCGCCCTGGTAGAGCACACCCTTGCCATAGGCACCGCCGACACCCACCGCACCTTTACCCACGGAGGGGAACACGGCATAGGCCTTGGCGGTGGAGAAGAAATGCTTGGACATCGAAGGGTCCGTTGCCTGGAATCGGGAGACGGTGGCACTGGCCTTGGCTTCCAGCTCGCTCTTACCCGATTGGGTTGTTGGTGCCGTTTCACAGGCAATCAAAGCAAAAGTCATCAGGGTCATTAAACTTAAAGTCAGGATGCGTTTCATATCGAAACTCCTTGCTGTTCTCACGGAACCCATTGATTGAGAGTTCTCTCTTGCCCGGTCATCAGACAAACGTAACCGTTACGCCTGTCTGTGGTTCCGTGTTCAAACAACGATCCTACCACGCGAAAAATTCCAGTCAATGCATTAACGTCTTATTCACAACACAAGACTGACGCGACTTTTATAGGGATGTTTCAGCTATTTTTCTATAATTTATAACTAAATTTATAGTTTTTCTATAGGAAAAAAGTTGGATTTTGTTAATGTTCTTTCTATAAGGTATAAATGATTCTATAGGAAATTTATAGATGAAACACCCTCCAGCACCACCCGACCTGGAAACCATATATAGTGCTCATGAAAAAAGTATTACTCAAGCAGTAGCAAATAATGCCTATCGTACCTATGTGCAGACTGCTCAAAACCAGTATGAACATTGGGAAAAAACACGGTACCGCGCCAAAGGAAAAAAACTCGATCCAAACGCAGTATGGTTCATGATTGCCATGCAAAGGCAGTTAAACCGGCAAACGCTACCACTACTGGTTGACAAAGATGATCACCCCCTTCAATTCTGGCTAACCGACGAATCACAAAGACAGCTATTGCTGATAGATCAAGAATTAGCTGGCCGCTTATCCAGTTTTTCATCGACGCGTTTAACCAAAGAGCAAAAGGAAAAGTACATTGTCAATTCCCTGATGGAAGAGGCTATTGCGTCATCTCTTCTTGAAGGTGCGCCGACCACGCGAAAAGAAGCCAAGCAAATGCTTCGAAATCAAAGGCGCCCCAAAACCATCGGCGAGCAAATGGTTGTCAATAACTACCATGCCATGATGTTTATCAAAGAACACTTAAATGACAATTTAACAACGGATCTGATCCATGAATTGCATCGCATTGTCTGCGAAAAAACCATGCCGGATGACCAGATCGGTCGCTGGCGAAAAACCGAAGACAACGTCGCGGTGGTGGATAGTCGTGATGATGAAATCATGCACACGCCACCTGATTCAGATCAGTTGGACAAACGCATGAGACGTCTTTTCAGATTTGCCAACAAATTCTGGAATCAGAGCACACCTTTTATTCATCCTATTGTCCAAGCTATTGCCATACATTTTCAGTTCGCTTATGAACATCCTTATTGCGATGGTAATGGCCGTGTCGCTCGCGCCTTGTTTTATTGGTCGACCATGCGTCACAGGTATTGGTTATTTGAGTTTATGCCTTTGTCCACAAAAATTCGTAAATCAGCCATTCGATATGGCAAAGCCTTTGTCTACACGGAGCAGGATCATTTTGATCTGGGGTATTTTCTTGCTTACCACCTTCGGGTGATTCAACTGGCAAGAAAAGATTTACATGACTATCTCGAAAAACAGATGACCAGACAACACGAAGCTTCCAAACTCCAGCAACAAGATGGCCGTTTGAATCCGAGACAAACCTTGATCATGCACTTTCTCAGACATGAAGGCCATTCAGAGATCAGTATCGCTGAACACCAGTCCAGACAGGCAATCAGTTATCCAACTGCTCGATCAGATTTACTCCAACTCAATGAGTGGGGTTATCTAACCATGAGGAAAAAAGGCAAAAAGCAAATTTTCATGCTCAATGAATCATAATCTCGATCGGCCCGAATTGGGAACCCTTGGGTATTCTCGCTATCATATGCCTCTCAAGTCCGTTTATGGCGGACCAACGAAGTACAAACATTGACAAAGGAGCCTTCCCATGGCCAAGAAAACCATTGGCGATATTGATCTGTCCGGCAAGAAAGTCCTCATGCGCGTGGACTTCAACGTTCCCCTCAAAGATGGCGTCATCACCGACGACCGTCGTATCCGCATGGCCATTCCCACCATCCAGGCTGTGCTTGATGCCGGGGGCAGCTGCGTGCTGATGAGTCACCTGGGTCGTCCGTCGGGCGAAGGTGTCGAACCGGCATTCAGCCTCAAACCTGCTGCGGATCGTCTGGGTGAACTGCTGGGTCGTCCCGTTGCCTTTGCTGCTGACACCGTTGGCGATGATGCCAAGGCCAAGGTCGCTGCGATGGCGGCTGGCGACGTGGTCATGATCGAAAACCTGCGCTTCACCAAGGATGAAAAGAAGGGCGCTGAAGACTTCTGCAACACGCTTGCCACCTTCGGTGATGTCTACTGCAACAACGCGTTTGGCACCTGTCACCGCGAACACTCCTCCATGTATGGCGTTCCCAAGGCCATGAAGGAAGCAGGCAAGCCGGCAGTCGTCGGTTTCCTGGTCGAAAAGGAAATCAAGTATCTCACCGACACCATCTCCAGCCCGGAGCGTCCGTTCGTAGCCATCCTCGGTGGTGCCAAAGTCTCCGACAAAATCAACGTCATCTCCAACCTCCTGGGCGTCTGTGACAAGGTGCTCATCGGCGGCGCGATGGCTTACACTTTCCTCAAGGCCAAAGGTCAGAAGGTTGGCAACAGCCTCGTCGAAGAAGACAAACTTGAACTGGCCAAGGAACTGATGGCCAAGGGTGGCGACAAGCTCATGCTCCCCACCGACCATGCCTGCCATGATGATTTCGGTACGCTTGAAGGTGCTGATCGCAAGATCGCTGATGGCGACATCGCGGACGGCATGATGGGCTTTGACATCGGCCCGGACACCATCGCTGCCTACTCCGAAGCAGTCAAAGCTGCCAAGACCGTGGTCTGGAACGGCCCGATGGGTGTGTTCGAAAAAGCACCGTTTGACGAAGGCACCAAGGCTGTTGCCCAGGCCATCGCCGACACCGACGCGGTGAGCATCATCGGTGGTGGTGATTCGGCTGCTGCCATCGAAATCCTCGGCTTTGCTGACAAGGTCAGCCACGTGTCCACCGGTGGTGGCGCATCACTGGAAATGCTCGAAGGCAAGAAGTTCGGCTCCGTCGAACTGCTCGACGAAAAATGATCGAATACAAGCTTCAACATCGTCACGATTGATGCTGTTGAAATAGCTGCGACACTGCGTGTCGCTGACTGCACACAAAACAAAAACCGCAGACCTCGTAACTGAGATCTGCGGTTTTTTTTTATGGGTTATTGGTTCGATTGCTTTTGACCGTCATTCCCGCGCAGGCGGGAATCCAGTGGCATTCTGTGTACGCCTGCATAGGGACACGGCTTTGTTCGATCTTACATCACTGAATCTGCATCTCCGGTTGGGGTTGCTGGGGATTTAACATGGGCGCCATCATCATCCACAGTTGCTTGACGCGCTGGGTGGTGATGGACACGGTTTTGCTGGGCAGGAACACACCAAAGCGCACACCGCCGTCGGTGTTGGCAATGTTGCCGACGATTGGGGGCATGTCTTCGGGCAACTGGATCATGCTCAGGATCATCGCATACTGCGCGGTTGCCGGATTCTTGAGCATCATTGTCTGGACAAAGCGAATGGTCTGCGTCAGGTTCATGTAGCCTGCTGCAAAACAGTCATCAGGCAGATTCACCTGCAAGACCTGCGTTGTTTTCCCCAGGGCAGTCTCCAGGTCATCCGTTGCCAGCGCTTCGATGGATCGTTTGAGCAAATCCTCATCACCCATCACGCTGACCACGCCTTTGTCGGTATAGGCAAAATAGACTTTCAACGCGTCGGTACCTGCGTTGCGCATCATGCCTTGATTGATCATTTCGTCATTGCTCTTGATCGTCAGCACATGCGTGCCCAAAGCGCCGGGAATGTCCAACGTATCGGATTGGTTTTCAAAGGTCACCGGCACCTGCGGGTTCTGAGCCAAC
>MDTD01167914.1_pt1 | contig 11186 bp, 14 predicted proteins | sample 811221 | NCBI WGS metagenome assembly MDTD01 (sample SAMN05326646, study PRJNA326480) | marine metagenome | isolation source: seawater | place: Pacific Ocean: South West | collected 2011
ACTGCTGATTCTATAAAAATTTTCTCTGATAGCCTGAATATTCAAAAAACGCTCTGTGTTTCAGATAATATTGCTGATGTTACCTTATTAATAAGAATATAAATCTCTCTTTTTTGCATACCCACAAATAATTCTAACCTAAATGAAGAAACAACAAGCAAGAAAATGTTATAAGAAAACGATAGAAGTAATATGGCAAAAAGATTAAAGTTAAATATAGGCGACATATTTACCATTCCCTTAAGTAATAATGAAGTAGGGTTTGGGCAAATCATTTCTTTCCCTATTTCTAAGGATCAGTTTATTATGGTTTGTTTCGAGTTAAAAGAGAATAAAGTCGGAAAGTACGAAGTAAAAAAAATTATTGAATCGCCTATAATATTTCTAGGTTATACTGTAGACGCATTATTATACCACAACCGCTGGGAAATAATAGGTAATTATACTAACAACATTGAGGACTATGTTTTACCTTACCATAAAATTGGGATACCACCCAGTGATGCTTTTATGACAGATTATAAAGGGAACAAAGTAGCAAAAATTTCAGGGGAAGTATTTGAGCAATTAGGATTTGAAACTGGTGTTGGTCCAATTAGGTTTCAAAATGCTTTAAAAGCACATTTTGGCTTACAAGATTGGATAGAAGAAGACTATAATAAGATTTTATACTCAGAAACTTTAAAATCAGTTGAAATTGCAAAATTGATGGTTTTGGCTCGATGAGTTTAAAATCAGAGTTTGTGAAGAAGGCTTAAACGGTTAATACTGCTTTCACGGAATGACAATATTCATCATAAAAAAAGGAAAATATTTTAGCTTGACAACATTGGCTATATTATTTCTGCTTATGAGCGGATGTATTCCAAACAATCTTTTTGAAGGAAATGAAAAACTATACTTTAAAGAAATTCAAAACCCTGAAATCAAAATAGAATGGTTCTATTGCTCAACTGTAACATTTGTTACTGCTGATTCTATAAAAATTTTCTCTGATAGCCTGAATATTCAAAAAACGCTCTGTGTTTCAGATAATATTGCTGATGTGACTTTAAGTAATAAAGATATAACTATCTCCTTTTTTGGATACCCACAATTAAGAGGGGAGCGAATTAATATAGCGGATAGTATTTTTGGATATGGAGTGCTAATTGATACAAACGGTATTTCAAGTGGGCACCCTACTTTTAGAAAGTTTTATAAGGCTAAATAATTATATACATAAACGCCAATAAACAAAAAAACCTCACCATTACTGATGAGGTTTCTATTTTGTGGGGGCAACAGGATTCGAACCTGTGACCCTCCCGACTTATAGGTCGGGATGCTCTGAACCAACTGAGCTTTCTATAAGTTTTTCTATTTTCTTCCTACTCTTCCACCTTTTAATTTCAAACTCTCTTTGATAAGCATCTGCCTTTGTTGGGTATTCTTCAAAACACCTCACTTCCCAATCGAAAACACCGCCTGTAAAACCTTTGTGGTTGGTATTGTGCTTGCGTAGCCTTTCCTTCAAGCTCTCGCCTGTATGCCCTACATAGTATGGATCATACTCAAAAGTTGTGGGGAAATTAATATAAAGGTCGATTTTTGCGTTTTAGAATATTTCCTTGGACGCTTCATTATATACTTTAGTTGATTTGGTTCTACCTCCTGAGGTAAAGACCTACTTTCGTTTAACCTCTCATAAGTCAGATGAGGGATCTTTGCATCTTTATTTAGAAGAGTTGAATAATATTCCAGAGGAGTATTTGGGTCAGCAGTTAGAGTCTAAAGGGTTTTATGAAGAATCTACCTTACAGGATTTTCCTATTCGTGGGCGCAATGTCTTTCTGCATGTAAAAAGACGTAGGTGGATGAACCACAGCACCGGGAAAGTAGTTCAGCGCAATTGGAAACTGGTTGCAAAAGGCACGCGAATCACCAAGGATTTTGCGGCTTTTTTAAAAGAGGTCAGCCGATACACAGGCTCATAGTCTTCAAACCATCGGCTCCTTTTATGGTATTGGTGGAAAGAAACTACAAAGATACTATCGTGATAAGCTTAGTGATTTTGAACAGTGGGAACATCGATATACGGCTTCGAAGGGACTGGTGTTTGAACAAAATCTTGGCCTCCGTCTATCAATAGATGAAACATCCTTATCACATGGAGAGCTTTACACAGTGGTTACAAATAAAGAAGCCAAAGGAAAGAAAGGTACACTGGTAGCTATTATAGAGGGAACAAAGTCTGAGAACATTATCCCCTTCCTTCAAAAACTATCTTTACGAAAAAGAAATAAGGTGGAAGAGATAACGCTGGATCTGGCAGGTAATATGGGGTTGATAGCAAAAAAATGTTTTCCCAATGCCGTTCAGGTTATCGATCGCTTTCATGTACAACAACTGGCCACAGAAGCATTGCAGGAAATAAGAATTAAGCATCGGTGGGATGCAATAGAGGCAGAAAACCAAGCCATAGAAAACGCAAGGAAAGAAAGCAATACATATACACCACAAATCCTTGAAAACGGAGATACACTTAAACAACTACTTGCCCGAAGCAGGTATTTACTCTACAAAAACAAGCAAAACTGGACTGCTGAGCAGCAACAGCGTGGAACAATACTGTTTAATCGCTACCCTGACATACAAAAGGCATATGAAATGGCTCAGGAATTATCATGGATATTTTATAACACAAGAGAGAAGATATACGGCCTAACAAGATTAGCAAAATGGTGCGAAAGGGTAGAGCAGTCAGGCTTCAAGTCATTTAACACAATATCCAGAACAATTAATAACCACTATAAAAATATCATAAACTACTTTGACAACAGAAGCACCAATGCATCTGCTGAGTCTTTTAACGCCAAAATAAAAGCTTTCAGAGCACAGTTTAGAGGCGTTCGAAATGTTAACTTTTTCCTTTTTAGAATCACCAAATTATACGCCTAACCCACAACTTTTGAACTTGATCCGCTTCTTGCCGAGCGGACGCTCTATTATTTTTGGCACGAGCGGACGCTCGAGCCGGCTTTTAATGTACATAAAACAAGAAAGCCCAGGCAAAATGCCCGAGCTTTGATTGTTGTATCATTATACTCAATTTAACGTAAGTTCGACATAATAGATTGTATAATACGCTGTTTATAAGAGTGTTAATGTTGTTCAAATAGGGTTAAAAACCTATTCTATCAAAAATTACAGTCCTCAATACGACTTAAGTCGTATTGCGGGCTGTAACAGTAACAGCAGTGGGTTTTAACCCGCTGTAAATGGAGTTTCTTACCCCGAACGTTAATTTATAGTTTGGTTTCTTTTAGTAGTGTTGCTTCGTCAATTAGTCCGTGGTGTTTCCATACCACTTCGCCTTTGTAGTAAAGTTCTAGTACGGGTATATCATCTACGCCCTTTTGTTTTAGTAATTCAGGGTTTTCGTCGGCATCAATTTTTAGCAGTGTAAGTTTGTCTTTTTTATCAGTAGCTACCTTGTCTAGCATTGGTGCCATTTGTATGCAGGGTTTGCACCATTTAGCGTTATAATCAACCAAAACATAGTTATCGGTAGTTATCAGTTTATTAAACTCTTCGGCGGTCATACCTTGTTTTTTAGGGGCTGCATTACCTGTTTCAAGTGCTTTACCTGCACTTTTCCACTTCAGTATACCACCGCTCATTTCATACACGGTAGCAAAACCTTGCTTGCGCATATAACTTGCTGCACTGGCACTGCGGCTGCCCGCCAAGCAATACACAAATACAGGTTGTGTTTTTTCAAGTGTGGCTATCTGTTGCTCAAAATCAGATGAGTTTACGTCAATATTAACAGCATTTTTTAGGTGTCCGCCCGTAAACTCGTTTGTGGTACGTACATCCACTACTTGCCCGTTTGGGGTTTGTGTCAGTTGTTTTTCAAACTCTTCTACCGATACACTACCACCGGCTGGGGTATTGGCGTTTTCGGTACTGTCTTTTACTGATGTACTACTGTTTTGGCACGATGCAGCACTAAAGCTAAAAAATAATACCAGTACTATTGCCAAGGGACTAAATATGTTTTTGTTCATTTATTTAGGGTTATAAGTTTTGTTCAATAATCTTTTTTAAATGATGCGCAGGAACTACACCAGCTTGTCGCCAAACTACCTCACCTTTTTTAAACAATAAAAGGGTAGGCACGCTTTGCACGCGGTAGGCACTTGCCGCCGCAGGGTTACGGTCTATATCTACTTTTATAATAGTGGCTTTATCGCCTATATCGTTGGCTACATCTTTTAGTATGGGTGCCATCATTTTGCAAGGGCCGCACCACTCTGCCGAAAAATCTACCAAGGCAGGTTTATCAGCATTAATTATATCAGCAAATTTCATCATTTTAGTTGTCTTTTTTAATTTCGGTGTAGGTGGTTTCTTGTTCTTCACCTTCAACGGTTTTGGTGTTTCTGTACATAGGTGCACCGCAGTTTGCTCCGCATCCTTTGTTCAATAAACCTTGCCATGCAAAAAAGCCGCCGAACAGGCCAAGCACAATAGTACCCATCTGAAAGGCTTGTATAATCATTACAATTCCCAGCCCAAGCCTAATTATGCGCGTTAAATTCCAGTTGCTTAGCAGTTGTACTTTTAAGTTTTCCAGCATCTTATTTTACAAAACGGTTTACACTGCCCCAGCTTCCGCCATTGTGTACGTTGGTATAGCCTGCATTTTTAAGCATAGCTTTGGCCGAACCACTGCGCATACCTGATGCACAACAAGTGATAATGGGTTGTTCTTTGTTTTTAAATTTTTTAAGATTACCGCTCAATTGGTCAAGAGGTATGTTTAGCGATCCTTTTACGTGCCCACCTGCATACTCGCCTTTGGTGCGCACATCTACTATTACAGCGCCGTTGTTAATCAATTCGGCCATATCTACTTTTGGGCCTATACCCAATAGGTTTTTTATAAATTGTATCATTTTGGTTGTTATCTGTTTATTAGCCTTTAGCACTTAGCTTTTGGCTGTTAGCTAATAGCCAAAAGCTAACAGCTAAGTGCAACTCATTATATTTTGCTTACTACATAGTTAACATCTAACCATGATCCACCGTTGGTACAGTCGATACCGTTTTGTTGTAAAAACATGGTTGCTTGACCGCTACGACCGCCTGATGCACAGCAAAGTACTATGTTTTTCATGTTTTTAAATTCATCTAAACGGTGGGGTACTTCGTTTAAGGGTATATTTACACTGCCGGCTACATTACCACCCATAAACTCGGCAGGGGTGCGTACATCAATAATTGCGGCTTCGCCTTTTTTAATTAAAGAGATTACTTTTTCCATTTTACTATATGTGATTTTTTAATTTATTTTAATGTTGAGCTATTTTACACCCTCTCCGCCTCTCCTTTTTTAGGGAGAGAAGCCCACACGACCATTGCGCATAAGCCTTCGGCGTAGGGGCAACAATGGTTGTTTAACCATGACCTTGTGCGGCTGCTTCCCACTAATAAGGGGGAAAGACAAAGGGGTGTAAAATCAATAGCATACACGATTTATTTTACTGTTGTTGCACAAACAAATGGGGTGCAAGGCACTTCGGTTTCGCTAATGGCACTCATGCCGCCCTCTATGTTTATCATATTGTTGTAACCGCGTGCTTTTAGTATTGACGATGCAATAACCGAGCGGTAACCGCCTGCACAGTGCAGGTAAAATGGGGTATCTTTGGGGAAAGAAGCCATATTGTTGTTTATATAATCAAGGGCTATATTGGTAGCACCTTCTACGTGTTCGGCTTCGTATTCGCTTTGTTTACGTACATCAATTACGGTTAGCGGGTGTTGTGCATGGCGGTGTGCAAACTCAAATGCTGATATAGAGGTAATACTGTCGGTTTCTTTGCCTTCAGCTTCCCAAGCGGCATAGCTGCCGTTTAAAAAGCCCAGTACATTATCGTAACCAACGCGAGCAAGACGAGTTACTACTTCTTCTTCACGTCCGGGTTCGCAAACTAATAGCAGGTTTTGACGAACATCGGGTATTAAAGCACCTACCCAAGGGGCAAAATTACCGTCGATACCAATATTTATACTGTTGGGGATAAAACCTTTAACAAAATGTTCGGGGTTGCGGGTATCTAATACCAGTGCACCTGTTTCGTTGGCAGCTATTTCAAAAGCCTCTACCGATAGTGGAGTAGTACCGCGTTGCAATACTTCGCCAATAGCATCGTAACCTTCTTTGTTCATGCGAACGTTTTGAGGGAAATATGCAGGTGGAGGTAGCAAACCGTCGGTTACTTCTTTCACAAACTCTTCCTTAGTCATGTTTACACGTAGTGCATAGTTGGTTTGTTTTTGATTACCAATGGTTGATACGGTTTCGTCGCTCATGTTTTTACCACAAGCCGAACCTGCACCGTGTGCGGGGTATACTATTACATCATCACCCAAAGTCATTACTTTGTTTCTCAGTGAATCGTATAGCAACTCTGCCAATTGCTCTTGAGTCATGCTTGCTGCTTTTTGAGCTAAATCGGGGCGACCTACATCACCTATAAATAGGGTGTCTCCTGTAAATAGTGAGTTTTCGTTACCCTTTTCGTCTTTCAGTAAATAGCAGCTCGATTCCATAGTATGCCCTGGTGTGTGTAACACTTTAAAACTTACATCGCCCAGATTAAATTTTTCGCCATCTGTTGCTACATAAGCATCAAACGATGGTTTTGCGGTGGGGCCATAAATTATTTTTGCACCTGTAGCTTTAGCCAAATCTAAATGACCTGATACGAAATCGGCATGGAAGTGAGTTTCAAAAACGTATTTAATCTTCACACCGTCTTTTTCAGCCCTATCTATATAGGGTTGTATTTCGCGCAATGGGTCGATAATAGCGGCCTCATTGCCTGATGTAATGTAGTATGCGCCATGTGCAAGGCAACCTGTATATATTTGTTCTATTTTCATCGCAGTTAATATTTTATCTAAATTGTAATGCAAAGGTCGGTACGTTTCAACCGCCGTTTGGGAACATTTGTTGGATAAGAATATTTTTTTTATTGTAACAACTTGAAGTCTGATTTCCGCGATGAGGGAAGTCTATTAAAAATCAAATACTAAGTTTTTTTGATGTTACAGTGTTATGTTGTTACAAATGTTACGTGCGGCACAGGGGCTTTCGACGTTTCGGCCAAAAAAGTAAAAGGTTACGGCTTTCAAAGAACTTGTTTAGATATTCTGTAATTGTAAATAAGCGTGAATGAAAAACGGACGCTCTAAAATGGTATAAGCGGGTGGTTTTCGCCAGCAGGTGTGGTGGATAGTTTTGAGAAAGGTAGAGGGAATGTGCAAATTTGACAATGTGCTAATTAGGGAAGATGAAAGTTTGTATTCACCCCATTTCCATCTTCATATATGCACTTGCTGCTCATAAGGGGAAATGCGCAAGTTTTAATGTATTTTAGCATAAAGACCAAGTTCACTATATTACAATTCTTATAATATGTGTTTAATGAAATGTGGAAGAGCATAAAAAGACTTTTTAGATCAAAGAGTATTGCTAATGAGGTAGTAGATGTTTTTAAATTAACCGATGATAGAAATTGGGACTTATATAATTATGTTAGACAAAAAATTAACTTAGAAGTAATATATACTACAGATAGTTTTGATAGTTGTAATATAGGAGTCAAAAATGCTACAATTTATATTTCCATAAAGAATCCTAGTATTGAATCTTTCACACATGAGTTACTGCATATATATTTTAAACTGAAAGGAGTAAACATAGTAGACTATTTTAAAATTTGTGTTGGAGAAAGTGTTGATTTACAATTTCTTTTTGACACAGAGCTGATAGAACATATATGTAATGTTTTAGTACATAAAAAAATGCTCCCAATTTACTTATCTATGGGTTTTAATATAGAAGGTTTTTTAACAGATTATAGCATTTCTAAGTGTACAAAAAAACAAATTTTAAGTTTAAAGAAGTACCATTCTTTGTTACCAAAAACTAAAGTTGAGTTTTTTAGGCTTTTCGTTGGAAATTTTTTTGCAATGAAGTGTTGCCCAAATGAGCGTTTTAATTATGAAGTTTTTTATGATGAGTTAAAAAAAATAGACCTTACTTTATTCAAAGGCTTATCTAGTATAGTTGATGAATGGGACAGTTATCAATTAGATAGTAGAAATGAAATTACTTATGCATATTCTAAAATTATTGATGAGATAATAAACTCTTCTAAAATATGGAATAGAGTTAATTAGAGTATTGGTTGCCGATCCTTAAGCTTCTCACAATACCAACTCCTTCACAATAATAAATACGCCCATTGCCAGTATAAACCAGCCCAATAAAGGTTTTAGTTTTGCACCGCTTATAAACTTTGAAAGGTAAACTCCCAACAATAACCCAACGATAGAAATACCACTAAACCCTATAAGAAAACCCCAATCGGGTTGTGTATTGGGTAAATCAGCAGTAAAACCAGTAAGAGCGTTCAGTGCTATAATTAGTAATGATGTACCTACGGCTTGTTTAATATCTTGCTTTAGTACCAAAACCAAAGCGGGTACTATTAAAAAACCACCGCCTGCACCCAACAAACCTGTTATCATCCCAGTAAAAAAACCTGTAATTACCAAACGGGTGCGGGATGGCGATGTATTGGTTTCTGCTACTTGGGCTGATTTTTTTAACATTCCTCTGGCCGCTACCAGCATAAACACTGCAAATAGCAGCATTAGTGCAAGGCTTTTGCTCAGGGTAAAAGCATTTGTGGTAAGTATGGTTTCAGGTATTTGGGGCAATAACCAACTGCGCACCAACACTACTGATACCAGTGAGGGAAGCGCAAAAGTGATGGCTGCTTTAAAGTTGACCATCTTTTTTAGTCCATAGTTAACTACCCCTGCCAGTGACGTGATGCCGACAATAAATAACGAGTAGTTAATGGCCGTGGCAGGCAAAACACAGCCAATATATACCAGCACAGGCACGGTGAGTATACTGCCTCCGCTGCCCATAAGCCCAAGAGTAATACCAATGGCCAATGCAAAAACGTATTCCATAAGAGCAAAGGTAGGGCTAGTATGAAGAATGCTTGGTGATAATTGTTACACAAGCTAAAGCAACTCAATGCTGTTACGCCCTAGTTTTACCAAATCTTTTTGTTCCATAGTGCGTAGCAAGCGGCTAATAGCTTCGCGGTGGGTGTGTAATTCGTCGGCTATTTGTTGGTGGGTTATTTCTAGTGTTTTGGTGTTTAATGCTTTGCAACGTTCGGTAATGTAATGTAGCAATTGTTTATCCATGTGCCCAAAGGCAATTAAGTCAACTACTTGCATCAACTCGGCAAAACGGTTGTTGTAGTTGTTGCTCACATAAGCCTTCCACTCAGGATATTTAAACCAATCCTCGGTTTGTTTCACCGGTATTTGCAGCACTTCTGTATCGTCTTCGGCAACAGCTTTTATCATACTTTTTTTGCCTGCTTGGCAACAAGTTAACGACATAGCACAGGTTTGCCCCGGGTATAGGTGGTATAAAAACACTTCGCGACCGTCATCATCTTGACGTAAAATACGTATGCAGCCTTTTAATACTATGGGGATGAATAGAACATCATCGCCGGGTTCTATAAGAAATTCTTCCTTTTCAAATTGTTTTAACCTGCCAAATCTGTCTATTTCAGCAATTAAAGCGGGGTCGCTAAAAATTTGAGTGCCTTTATCCGTTTGTTGCATAAACTTAAGGCAAAATAAAGGCTTTATAGGGTTAAAAGTACCATAAACAAGATTTTAAGAAGGCTTTGCACAGTATTTATATTGCTAATAAAACAATAGAGGCCGCATTTGCGGCCTCTATTGTATAACTATTTAGGGTTAATGTATGAATTACATAATTTTTACCACACCATTTTTTATGGCAAAAATTACCAAACCCACACGAGTACGAACGCTTATTTTTTGGAATAGCGAATCGCGGTAACCGTCAACTGTGCGTACGCTTACATTCATCAACTCAGCTATTTCTTTGTACGATAAATCGTTGCAAATGTGCTCTAAAAAGGTAATCTCGCGTTGGCTTAGTTTATCCAGTATATCCGAGTTTTTATCCCAACGGGTATGGTAGTTTATAGAGTTTGCCATTGTTTTAGATACATACTCAGAGTAGTAATACCCTTTGTTATGCACATCATCAATAGCAGTAAAAAGCTCCTCAGGGTCGGCATCTTTCAGCACATATCCTCTTGCACCTAGTTTTATCATTTTTATAATTGCAGCTTCATTGTCTTCAACGGTTACAGCAATTATTCGCACCATAGGATAGTCTTTGCGTAGTTTGCCTGCTACCGTAAAACCATCTTGCCCTTGCATACTAATGTCAAGCAAAACCACTTCAGGTTCTTGGCCTGAGCGCAGATAGTCAAAAAACTCAGCCCCACTTTCAGCTTCAAAAATTATTTCAAACTTTTCTTCGGTTTCAAGAAGATTGGCTAAAGCCCTTCTAAAAAGTTTATGGTCATCAACCAAAGCAATTTTTATAGGCATATATTTAATTGTTAGTAGGGTGTTTTAATAAAGTATTTTTGGTTGGGGCAGTAATCTTAATTATAGTGCCATTGTCTTCACTACTTTCCAAAGTTAATACACCACCAATAATTTTTACCCTATTCTTCATATTTCTTAATCCGTTGCCGCTAAGTACAGCACTTCTTTTTTCAATATTTTTTATACTAAACCCCTTGCCATCGTCAGTTACAGTAAGTATCAAATCATCAGGAAAGTAGTGTAGCTCAACCGTCAAATTTTTGGCTTCAGCATGTTTTATGGCATTGTTTAGCAGTTCTTGTGCAATTCTAAAAAGTACAATTTGTATTCGTCCGTCAAACTTGTATGGAGTTCCTACGGTTCTTAGGTTAGTGGTTAAAAAGCCGGTTCGGTTTACTTTATCCAACTCAATCTTTAATGATTCTTCTAATCCAAAGTTAGAGATAAAATCTTGCGAAAGCGTTTTGGTAATGCTTCGCATATCGTTTATAACGCCTGAAACTTGCACTTTCAGTTCGTCTATTATTTCAGTTTCTTTTTCGGCATTTCCGCCAACCATTCTGCCAAGTTTAACAAGGTTTAGCTTAACTACGGAGAGCATTTGACCAAGGTTATCGTGTATTTCGGCAGCTACACTATTAAGCACTTGTTCTTGTAGCTCA